>Ga0307945_1003344_pt1 | contig 13004 bp, 10 predicted proteins | sample OrgLakmetagen228_FD_201818 | JGI IMG/M metagenome (GOLD analysis project Ga0307945, IMG submission 201818) | Saline water microbial communities from Organic Lake, Antarctica - #228 | ecosystem: Environmental > Aquatic > Non-marine Saline and Alkaline > Saline | place: Antarctica: Organic Lake...
TATAAAAGGAGCAGATTGGTACCCTTTTTGTTTGGGTGGGGGCACTGGAAGGGGGGTTTGGGGGGGGGGAGGGCCTCAGGGGTGTCCACCCCAAAAAGTATGCGTGCCATCCAAAAAAAAAGCCTCCTGTGTGCACTCTACTATAAGCTGCCGATTCTTATCCAGAGACCTCCTATTTTTACATCAAGGCTCTTTTATGGGGGGCCTTGTCACCCTTGTTCGACTCATACATAGGGTTGGCCAGAACCGTATATATACACCGTATATGACCATATAGTTGGTGATTTCCCTGCCAAAATAACCGTGAATGGAACGTGTATATATGGTTTTGGTCAACCCTACTTATATACCTTCAGTTGACCTTCCTTCATTCAACCTCCATTGAATGCCGACCACATTTCCTTTTTCGATTCCCGTTCACATTTCATATTTCTTCATTTTGTAACATAAAATGGCGCAGTGTCACTTGTTGTGCTTCAGGCGCTCATTACGTTTATACTGCACACTGTATACTGTTGAGGTTATATATCGGAGGTCTTACATCCTATTGGCAAGCAAACGCGGCAACCTATACACTAAAGCAAGCATGCTCCGTGACAAATAAACACTCTCTGTAACATGTAACGTCTACGTGGTTACTATCACGTGCATTGTTCATGTGGTACTTTCTTGCGATGCAAAGGGCGCAATGTCACTAGTTGTGCTTCAGGCGCTCATTGCGTTTATGCTGCACACTTTACACAAACAATCCATTTAAAAACGCAGGCTTGGGTTCGGGGGGAGGGCTCGAGCGTGCATTTTGCAACATAAAATGGCGCAGTGTCACATGCTGTGCTTCAGGCGCTCATTACGTTTATACTGCACACTATAAACAAACAATCCATTCAAAAACGCAGGCTTGGGTTCGGGGGGAGGGTTCGAGCGGATGCACTACCTGCTGGAATCGTTTTTTGACAGCGAAGGGGACGTCAACCCTGCCTTCATCAAGGTGGGATGTGTTCTTTTTTTACATTGCAATGGGGACGCCCTCCTGTGCTCAGCAAAGCGTGGTGCGTTTCTCTCTGACCTTGTGATGGGGGCGTCAATCCTGCCATCAATATGGTGAAGTGCGCTTCTTTTTGACATTGCAATGGGGACGCCCCCCTGTGCTCAGCAAAGCGTGGTGCGTTTCTCTCTGACCTTGTGATGGGGGCGTCAATCCTGCCATCAATAGGGTGAAGTGCGCTTCTTTTTGACATTGCAATGGGGACGCCCACCTGTGCCAGCAAAGCGTGGTGCGTTTCTCTCTGACCTTGTGATGGGGACGTCAATCCTGCCTTCAATAAGATAAAATTGCGCTTTTTTTTTACATTGCAATGGGGACGCCCACCTGTGCCAGCAAAGCGTGGTGCGTTTCTCTCTGACCTTGTGATGGGGACGTCAATCCTGCCTTCAATAAGATAAAATTGCGCTTCTTTTTGACATAGCAATGGGGACGCCCCCCTGCGCTCTGCAAAGTGTGGTGCGTTTTTCTCTGACTTTGTGATGGGGGCGTCAATCTTGCCCTCATCAAAGTGAGATGTGTTTTTTTACATTGCAATGGGAATGCCCTTGTGTGCCAGCAAAGCGTGGTGTGTTTCTCTCTGACCTTGTGATGGGGGTGTCAATCCTGCCTTCATCAAAGTGAGGTGTGCTTGCAGAATGGGCTTCAACTAGTACCACTATCGTGCGGGCGTCCACTGGGCAATCTTGACGTGCGCTTCCAACATGCATTTCGACGTGTGCTTGCACCATTATCATGCGCTTTAAATACGCTGTTCAGACGCGTGCTTTCAAATTTGCGCTTCTGTTTGACGGTAAAATGAACGTCCGCTTGTACTCATCAACAAGGTGAGGTGTACTTATCTATTACAGGAATGGGAACGCCAACTCATTATTGATCGAATTTTTGATTATCATTAGTAATACTGATCATTATTGACATCAAGGTGAGGAAATTGGGCTTCAAATACCTTGCACAATTTCCGTACACCCTTTTGATGTGCAAAATCTTGACGTGCGCTTCCAACATGCATTTCCAACCTGTCCTTGCAGCGTGTACACATATTGTACATGTTCTGACGCGGCTTTCGACATTTGCTTTTAATCTGCGCTTTCGGCATGCCATCTCGAATTGCGCTTCCAGCATTTGCTCCCAGAATGCGCTTCTAATCTGTGCTTTTAACTGGCGCTTGCAACGAGCGATTCCAACATGCCATCCCAAATTGCACAACATGCCATCCCGAATTGCACAACATGCCATCCCAAATTGCACAACATGCCATCCCAAATTGCCAACATGCCATCCCGAATTGCGCAAGATGCCATCCCGAATTGCACAACATGCCATCCCAAATTACACAACATGCCATCCCGAATTGCACAAGATGCCATCCCGAATTGCGCAACATGCCATCCCGAATTGCGCAACATGCCATCCCGAATTGCGCAACATGCCATCCCGAATTGCACAACATGCCATCCCGAATTGCACAATATGCCATCCCGAATTGCACAACATGCCATCCCGAATTGCACAAAATGCCATCCCGAATTGCACAACATGCCATCCCGAATTGCACAATATGCCATCCCGAATTGCACAACATGCCATCCCGAATTGCACAATATGCCATCCCGAATTGCACAACATGCCATCCCGAATTGCACAATATGCCATCCCGAATTGCACAACATGCCATCCCGAATTGCGCAAGATGCCATCTCGAATTGCACAACATGCCATCCCGAATTGCACAACATGCCATCTCGAATTGCACAAGATGCCATCCCGAATTGCACAACATGCCATACCAAATTGCACAACATGCCATCTCAAACGGCGCTTGCAAAGCACGTATGCTTTTAGTTTTCGCTTCCGCAATGTTTGCGTTGTCATTCCCATTTAAGTGGGACATGCAGCAGGAAAAGTGAAAAGAAATGTAGCAAAACAAGTGATATTTCCTGCTATCGTGCGCTTAAGCTTGCCCACCTAGACAGAAGGACATGCGTGCAATGTCTTAAAATCTGGATGTGTGTATGTGTGTGTGTGTGTGTGTGTGTGTGTGTGTGTGTGTGTGTGTGTGTGTGCGTGTGCGTGTGTGTGTGTGTATGTGTGTGTGCGTGTGTGTGTGTGTTTGTGCATCTCTGTAGTACATCCGTGCTTCATGTTGCAGAGGTATGCATTAATGACCTCATTACCTGCACCACCACCCTCTAACTCATCATCTCGTCGACAAATATCACAGACACTTGAGGCCTGGCAGGTGTGGGACTCCAACCTCTTTAATTCCTGTGTCCATCCACCGATCTCATTCCTGTGTCCATTCTGCAATCACAGGCATTCGAGGCCTGGCAGGTGTGGGAATCCAACCTCTTTAATTTTTGTGTCCACCCACCGATCTCATCCCTGTGCCCATTCTGCAATCACAGGCATTCGAGGCCTGGCAGGTGTGGGAATCCAACCTCTTTAATTCCTGTGTCCACCCACCGATCTCATCCCTGTGTCCACCCACCAATCTCATTCCTGTGTCCGTTCTGCAATCACAGGCATTCGAGGCCTGGCAGGTGTGGGAATCCAACCTCTTTAATTCCTGTGTCCACCCACCGATCTCATCCCTGTGCCCATTCTGCAATCACAGGCATTCGAGGCCTGGCAGGTGTGGGAATCCAACCTCTTTAATTCCAGTGTCCACCCACCGATCTCATTCCTGTGTGCATTCTGCAATCACAGGCATTCGAGGCCTGGCAGGTGTGGGACTCCAACCCCCTGTACGCACTTCTACAGGAAACGATATACACACAGGGTGAGTCGCAATATACACACAGGGTGGGTATATACACAAGGTGGGTGTACACACAGGGCGCTTCTACAGGAAACAATATACACACAGGGTGGGTCGCATATACGCAGGGTGGGTATACACACATGGCGCTTCTACAGGAGACAATGTACACACAGGGTGGGTCGCAATATACACACAGGATGGTATATACACAGGGTAGGTATACACACAGGGTGGGTTTACACACAGGATGGGTATATACACAGGGTGGGAATACACACAGGGCGCTCCGACAGGAAACAATGTACACACAGGGTGGGTCGCATATACGCAGGGTGGGTATACACACAGGGCGCTTCTACAGGAAACAATGTACACACAGGGTGGGTTTACACACAGGGTAGGTATGCACACCGGGGATATACATGCAGGGAGCTCCTACAGAAAACAATGTACACACAGGGCGGGTGGTCGCAGAAAAGATGCAGCAGCTTTTACGTAACATCCAGCAAAAGTCCATGTGGCGCAATGTCTGCTTGCAGTGTGCCTATCAGATCGCGCAATGTCTGATTGTGTGAGTGTGTGCTCGCAGTGTGCCTATCCGTTCACGCAATGCTTGATTGTGTGTGTGCTTGCAGTGTGCCTATCCGTTCACGCGATGTCCGATTGTTTGAGTGTATGCTTGCAGTGTGCCTATCAGATTACGCAATGTCTGATTGTGTGAGTGTATGCTTGCAGTGTGCCTATCAGATCACGTAATGTTCGATTGTGTGAGTGTTTGCTCGCAGTGTGCATCATGTATCAGATCACCCAACTGTTTATATTGAGGCTGCAAGGCGCATTACGTGAAGCTTGCTGCCTTAGATTGCCTGAACTGTTTGATGCACATGTGTGATGCACATGTTTCGACTCTGTGGCGACACATGTGTGTGGTGCACGCATCTTACAGCTATGGTGATCACGTCTTATAGTTTGGGTGCACGTGTGTCGTGCACGTGTCGTTAGTCTGTTGTTGCACATTCCTTGACTCTGTGGTGCACATGTGTGTGGTGCACATGTCTCATAGCTATGGTGATCACGTCTTAAAGTTTGGGTGCACATGTGTCGTGCACTTGTCGTTAGTCTGTTGTTGCACAGTCCTTGACTCTGTGGTGCACATGTGTGTGGTGCACATGTCTCATAGCTATGGTGATCACGTCTTATAGTTTGTGTGCACATGTGTCGTGCACGTGTCGTTAGTCTGTTGTTGCACAGTCCTTGACTCTGTGGTGCACATGTGTGTGGTGCACATGTCTTATAGCTATGGTGATCACGTCTTATAGGTTTGGTGTACATGTGTCGTGCACGTGTCGTTAGTCTGTTGTTGCACAGTCCTTGACTCTGTGGTGCACATGTGTGTGGTGCACGTGTGTGTGTGTGTGTGTGTGTGTGTGTGTGTGTGAAGTGAACGGAATCTTCATTATGTTAAAATTCCAGTGTGTCGTGTTTTTCCAGTTACGATGCGCAAGGTCTCCATTCTTTTAGCATTCCAGTGTGTCGTTGGATTTTCAGTAACAGTGTGCAAGTAACTAGCTTGAATTTGACCACGCATGTGTAGGATTGGCCATATAAATATATATACGGTGTATGTACGTTCCTATCCAACCCTATGTATATCTGTGTGTACGTGAAGAATACAGCATCAAAGGCTTTCTACGTCCGTGTATGCAGTCCTGTCTAACCCTATGTATATGCCGTGTGTACGTGAAGAATTAAGCATCAAAGGCTCTCTACGTCCGTGTATGCAGTCCTGACCAACCCATGTATGTGCGGGGTGTACGTTGGAAATTAAGCAACAAATATGTTGGAAATTAAGCAACAAATATGTTGCTTAATAATTATGTTGGAAATTAAGCAACAAATATGTTGCTTTATAATTATGTTGGAAATTAAGTTGTTGCTTATAGTTCTGTTGGAAAATAAGCAACGGATATGTTGGAAATTAAGTTGTTGCTTATAATTATGTTGGAAAATAAGCAACGAATATGTTGGAAATTAAGTTGTTGCTTATAATTACGTTGGAAACTACGCAACGAATATGTTGGAAATTAAGTTGTTGCTTATAATTACATTGGAAAATACGCAACGAATATGTTGGAAATTAAGTTGTTGCTTATAATAATGTTGGAAAATAATATGTGCCAGTGTGTGTGTGTAATGTCCTGTTGGAAAATAATATGTGCCAGTGTGTGTGTGTGTAATGTCCATAACAGTGTGAACGTATGCAGATGTCCATGAACAGTGTGAAACTATGCAGTCTTGGGCAACCTTGATTTAAAATTCTTTGTTTGCTTACTGTCATCTCCAGGTCAGGCATCTCTGTGGTGTGCGCAGCGTGTTCGTGAGGAGCCAGAGTTCAAGAGCACGTTTGATGCATTGGAATCCGTGCAGCAAGGTGAGTGAATGCATGTGTGTGTTTTGTGTGTGCGTGGTAAGGCAGATTCGTTTAGGAATGGGTGGGCGTTGGAAGCCGAACGACAAGGTGTGGGTGTATGTAAGTGCGTGTTTATATGGTGTATGAGTGTGATGTACAGCGTGTTTGTGAAGAGTTTAAGAGCACGTTTAACGCATTGAATGATGTGCAGCAATTTGAGGGTGTGATGTACAGCGTGTTTGTGAAGAGTTCAAGAGCACATTTCATGCATTGAATGATGTGCAGCAATGTGAGGGTGTGATGTACAGCGTGTTTGTGAAGAGATCAAGAGCACGGTTAACGCATTGAATGATGTGCAGCAATGTGAGGGTGTGATTTGTAGCGTGCTTGTGAAGAGTTAAAGTGCAAATTTCATGCATTGAATTATGTGCAGCGAGGTAAGAGTGTAATATGGCATTACCTATTTGTTTATGAATGGGTGGGCGATGGAAGCTGAACGTCAAAGTGAGGGTTTGTGCTAAAAAGTGTGTGTGCGTGCATACGTGTGCGTGCATGTGTGTGCGTGTGTGTATTGTGTGTGTGTTTATGTGTGTATATGTGTGTGTGCGTGTGTGCGTGTGCGTGTGTGTGTGTGTGCGTGTGCGTGTGCGTTTGTGTATGCGTGTGTGTGTATGTGTGTGCGTGTGTGTGTTAGTGTGTTGATTTCACCTTTCTTTATTAATTGGTTGGTGTGGTAGTTGCATTGTATGGCAATTGGTTTATGACCAATTGCGTCGTTGTGTGTGCTGGACCTATTGTGTGAGGCAATAGTCAAACGTATATGTACCTCTAGAGGAGTGCTCATTCAAATGGCTGTGATCTAGAAGAGTCTCATTTATGGCTGTGATCTAGAAGAGTCTCAATTAAGTGGCTGTGTTCTAGAAGAGTCTCATTTAATGGCTGTGATCTAGAAGAGTCTCAATTAAATGGCTGTGATCTAGAAGAGTCAGAATATTGACTGTGCGAGCTTCAAGGAATGTCAGGCACTGGCTGTGCGCACGTCGGGCGCTGGAAAAGATGTAGCTTCCTGACTTGGAGCCATGTTTTTTTATGATTTTCACGACTTGTGTGACGTGCATACTCATTCCGTCTTGAGAGCCGCAGAAATACGTTCTAATGTTGTAATGATATGGGATCAGTGTTCTAGTTATGTCTAATCTAGTTATGTATAGTATTATGGGATTAGTGTTGTAATGTGTTATAGTGTTCTAATGTGTTATAGTGTTCTAGTGTGTTATAGTGTTCTAATGTGTTTTAGTGTTCTAATGTGTTATAGTGTTATAATGTGTTATAGTGTTCTAACGTGTTATAGTGTTCTAATGTAGGGTTGGCCAGAACCGTATATATACACTGTATATGACCGTATATTTGGTGATTCCCCTGCCAAAAATACCGTATATACACCGTATATACCTATAAATGTATGGTTCTGGCCAACCCTATTCCAATGTCATGGGAGCAGCGCTATCCTGACTGGTTTCTCTGTTAGAGCTCACTTCCTTCAGCCTCCTTATGCGTAAAAATAGACGTCAGCTCACTTCCTTCAGCCTCCTTATGTATAAAAATAGACGTCTAAGCCTGAGATACCGGTCTAAACATTTAGAGAGTATACGTATAATGGTTACAATGGTTACAATGGGGGGTGACCTTCAGCCAGGTTGTTTGGCTGATCGGCTGCTGACTGGTCTCAGCCAGCCACAAATAAATCCATAAGCTCAGAAAGAAAAAGAAAAAGTGAGTATACGTATCCTTACAGTATGTCGCTCAAGGAATGCATGTTATTGATGCCGGTATGCAAGACGCTTATCTAGGGTTGGTTGTAAGTCATAACCACATGTGTAAGGTTGGCCAGAACCATATATATACGGTGTATATACGGTAATTTTGGCAGGGAAATCACAAATATACGGTCATATACGGTGTATATATACGGTTCTGGCCAACTTTACATATATGCACGGTGTAAATACGGTGTTTTGGGCAGGGATATCACTGAACATATGTAGGGTTGGCCAAACTATACATCCCTACACATATACGGTATATGAACGGTACCTCTAGCAGGGAAATACCATACATATGATCATATGCGGTGAGCATATACGTAGGGTTGGCCAGGACCATATTTTTATAGGTATATACAATGTATATACGGTATTTTTGGCAGGAAAAATCACCAAATATACGGTCATATACGGTGTATATATACGGTTCTGGCCAACCCTACATATACGGTTGTGGCCAGCTCTAAATATATGGCCACACAAAGGGAGTTCAAAGGGTTTACAAAGGGTTTACAAAGGGTGTTTTTGGCAGGGAAATCACTAAATATATGGCCACACACAGTGTATGTCTTCAGCTCTCGCCAACCCTGTGCTTATTCTTGGGGGATGTGTCCCTAACACACGTATGTGTCCTTAACACACATATGTGTCCTTGACACACACACATGTGTCCTTGACTCACATAAATAACTCCGTCCCACTTTTTCACTGAAGCGTACCCTCGTAAGGAGACAACTCAGTATGCATGCACCGTGCTGTGGGTTACAAGGGTTACAAGGATGGCCTACAGCCCGAGACTCTGGCTGATGGCAATTGGCTGGTGAAACAAAATCAACCAGTGTCGAAAATTGAAACTAAATCTGATACAAACTTGAGGAGTCTGTACGAGTCTTGATTCAGGAATGCATTGACAGGAGTCTGTATAAGTCTCGATTCAGAAATGCATTGACAGGAGTCTGTACGAGTCTTGATTCAGGAATGCATTGATTATCATTGGACAGCTCACCTTGACAGTAGCACCGTGCTTGTTTACATGTACCTCACCTTAAGAAACCGCTATGCGTGCATGCAGGGCGGACAGTCTTGTTCACAGGCGAGCAGGTGTTCCCCTGGTTTTTTGAAGACTTTGCTGCACTCCGACCATACAAAGCTGCTGGTAAGGGCAACCTGCCTATGTGTGTGTCTTTGTTTTCCATCTCTGCCTACAAGTGTGTCTTCATTTTCTATTTTTTTCAAAGACTTTGCTGCACTCCGACCATACAAAGCTGCAAGTAAGGGCAACCTGCCTATGAGTGTGTCTTTGTGTCTTTGTTTTCCATCTTTGCCTACAAGTGTGTCTTCATTCTCCATTTATTTGAAGACTTTGCTGCACTCCGACCATACAAAGCTGCTGGTAAGGGCAACCTGCCTACGAGTGTGTCTTTGTTTTCCATCTCTGCCTACAAATGTGTCTTTGTTTTCCATCTCTGCCTACGAGTGTGTCTTTGATTTCCGTCTCTGCCCAACGAGTGCGTCTTCATTTTCCATCTCTCCATTTCTGTTCTTAGGCTTGCGTTTTGTTGTTTGGCTCAGGGCAGTGCTCTGTGCAGCATTGTCGTGCTTCCGTTCTGTACAGCATTTTTTCAGCCCAGTACAAGGTAGTGCTGGGTGCAGCATTGTTGTGGTTTTGTTTTGTACAGCATTTTTCAGCCCAGCAGAGGGCAGTGCTCTGTGCAGCATTGTTGTGCTTTCGTCTTGTGCATCATCTCTTTAGCCCAGCAGAGGGCAGTGCTCTGTGCAGCATTGTTGTGCTTCCGTTTTGTGCATCATCTCTTTATCCCAGCAGAGGGCAGTGCTCTGTGCAGCATTGTTGTGCTTTCGTTTTGTGCAGCATTTGCCTGCCCAGGACAAGGTAGTGCTGGGTGCAGCGTTGTTGTGGTTTTGTTATGTACAGCATTTTTTCAGCCCAGTACAAGGTAGTGCTGGGTGCAGCATTGTTGTGGTTTTGTTTTGTACAGCATTTTTTCAGCCCAGTTTGGAGCAGTGCTGGGAGAGTGCGGCATTTGTTTGGCTTTGTTGGGGGAAATATCCTCTGCATGAAGCATTAGCCTACGCAGTTGCCTAACGTGCCTGCATCAGTGTTGTGCACCTGACGCTTGACGGCGTCAATGGTAAATGACGCTGACGGCGTATTTAGGTCAAATTGACGGTAAAAATAGTAAATTACGCCGTCAATTGTCAGAGTTTAGTGACGGTAACGCCGTTATTCACGGTCGTTATTTACGGTGCCATTTTTGAATGACACCATATGTGCACAACACTGATTAGCCTACGCAGTTGCCTAGGTGCCTGAAGTGCCTACATAGGTAGTGCTGGCCAGAACCATGTATATACAGTGTGTATACGGTATTTTTGGCAGGGAAATCACCAAATATACGGTCATATACGGTGTATATATATACGGTTCTGGCCAACCCTATACATAGGTGCCTCTGCTTGCACCTCACTTGCCGTACCCCTACATAAGTGCCTATGCTGGCATCATTTTTTTACGCCTCTGTTCGCACACCACTGTTTGCACACCACTGTTCGCACACACCTCTGTTGACACTTACTGTACGACTGTGGATAAAGAGACGCACCTCTTGTCCCTTTTCTCACAAATATGTAGGGTTGGCCAGAACCGTAAAAATACAACGTATATGACCGTATATTTGGTCATTTCCCTGCCAGAAATGCTGTATACACACCATATTTACATGGTTCTGGCCAACCCTACACATATGCTTACGTCGTTTCCTGCTGCCCTGTTCTCTACATTTGTCCCTCCTGCTTTGTTCTCATACGTTTATTCCTCCTGTTCTCTACATTTGTCCCTCCTGCTCTGTTCTCATATTTTTGTTCCTCCTGTTCTCATGTTCTCATACATTTGTCCCTTCTGCCCTGCTCTTATACGTTTGTTCCTTCTGCTCTGTTCTCATACGTTGGTCCCTCCTGCTTTGTTCTCATACGTCGCTTCCTCCTGCCCTGCTCTCATATTTTTGTATTCTCAACTCCTCCTGCAGCGGATCTGCTCCACCAAAAGCAGGACTGGGGGCATCTGTATGACCTGGACCAATTAAGCAAGAACAACGTCCCAGTAGTTGCGGCCTCTTATTTAGAGGTGCGTGCAACTACTATATTAATGTAACGTTGATAGCAGACATTTATTACTTTTGTGGATTACTATGTACCAAATCAAGGTTGCACTCGCCTCTGAGAACCTGATGAGTACTTTTTCTGCATGCTGCAGGGTACTCTCAGCATTTTGTGTATTATAGGTATCAGGATGTTAAGTACCCACTGTTACGCAACTGGTAGTCAAATACGATTGAACTTGCCTCTGAGAACTTGATGAGTACGTTTTCTGCATGCTGCAGATTACTTTTTTATTTTTACGTAACGTACTAGAATGGTTATATACTACTCCCACATGCATGGGTGTGTACCAAAAATGTGTGTGTAAAATTAAGGAATACGGCTTTATTGCCGAAGCATCTGTGTGAGGTTTAATTAGGACTAGCCATTAGCCGATTTTAGCCATGGCCATTAATAGCTTAGTCATACCAAGCTTAGCCATGCGTAAGGTTTGTCTCTCACACACACACACACACACACACACACACACACACACACACACACACACACAAACACACACACCACACACGCACACGAGCACGCACACGCACACGCACACACACACGCACACACACGCACACACACACATTCACACACATACACACAAGGCAAGCTGCTGTACTGGCTGTTAAGCTGAAGCTTGAGCATAGCCCTTTGTCTCTCTGTGTGGTTTCTCATTTACACACTTGCTTATTCCGTAAGCCAGGCGTTACTTAGGGTTATGTTTCAGGGTTTAGGTTTAGGTTTTAAGGTTAGGTTTTAGGGTTTAGGTTTAGCGTTTGTGTTGAGAGCAGCAATTTGAACTCATTCCCCTAGTACAATTCACAGGGCATTTTCGTCCATCTCTCTGAAATACATGTATGCTGATAACGGAAGCGATGTTTTCGCAATCCTAGGAGCAGGATCCACTTTGTTTGCTAGAAACTGTAAAACCCTCACCTCTGATTGAAATGGGAACCAGCAGACCGACGATCTGGGCCTGTTACGTGGAAAGGGGGCCCACGTTTGCACGAGGCTGTGTGCATGACATGGAAAATTATCAGCTGCTGGGTTTGATATTGTGTCGTGCATGAAATAAACGCAGGATATTTATCAGCTGCTGGGTTTGATATTGTTTCGTGCATGAAATAAACGCAGGATATGTATCAGCTGCTGGGTTCGATATTGTGTCGTGCATGAAATAAACGCAGGATATGTATCAGCTGCTGGGTTTGATATTGTGTTGTGCATGAAATAAACGCAGGATATGTATGTGGACTACCAGGCAGCACAGGCCAGTGCCTCCAAGGTGCAGGGCCTAAGGCAGTGGGTCACCAACGAATACAGGTAAATAATTGAATAAACTACACAGGCAACGAAAAGCACTCCATACGTACGTACGAAAAAGCACTCGTAAGTAATTGGAAATTGAAGTTGAATAAACTACACAGGCAACGAAAAGCACTCCATACGTTAGAAAAATAGAATTGTTAGCGTATGGCTGTCATTATCGTTAGCATGAAATAACAATGATGAGAGAGCCCCTGGGCCAGCTTCTGCAAGGTCCCCCAATCCGCCAAGCGGCTTGGGATATGGGAAGATGATGATAAGGGCTTGAGGTAGGAATGACTATACGGCGAAACCAGTTGCCAGCTGACACTCAATGGATGATTGAGTAGAGCAGGTTTAGACTCACTTTGATTTCTTTGTGCTCTTGGACATAGCTATTGTGTTGTTGCATGCACCTCTGAGTCTCTCTCTCTCTCTTTCTCTCTCTCTCTCTCTCTCTCTCTCTCTCTCTCTCTCTCTCTCTCTCTCTCTCCTATCTCT
>Ga0307945_1003348_pt1 | contig 13000 bp, 12 predicted proteins | sample OrgLakmetagen228_FD_201818 | JGI IMG/M metagenome (GOLD analysis project Ga0307945, IMG submission 201818) | Saline water microbial communities from Organic Lake, Antarctica - #228 | ecosystem: Environmental > Aquatic > Non-marine Saline and Alkaline > Saline | place: Antarctica: Organic Lake...
TTTTCATCAATATTATATTATTCGTTAAAATGCCTCGTGGGCTTGCCCCGAGGATTATTCACTGGTTTTATTTTTTATCGAACATTAATGATTTCCTTCCGACTTTTTTTCGTAAATTTTCACCATTGACCAAATAGTCAATTATGAAAAAAATAGTACTCTCCATTGCGCTTTCTTTAGGCTTTTTTTTTCTTCAAGGCCAAAATGGTAGAAAACTTGTTCCCAGTGATGTATATAATTACAAATCTGTCTCCAACCCTCAAATATCTCCCGATGGAAAATGGATCTTGTACAGTATCGCCACGCCTGATTCTACGGAAAATAAAAAACAAGCAGATTTATTCCTGGCCAGCTGGGATGGGAAAGACAGTTTACAATTAACGTTCACTTCAGAAGGTGAATCTAATGCTAAATTTAGTCCTGATGGTAAATATATTTCTTACTTGTCTTCAAAAAAAGTGGACAGTGTAGATACTAATCAGTTATGGTTAATGGATAGGAGAGGGGGTGAGGCGAAGCAATTCACCAAGACAAAAGAAGAACTTAAAGATTACGAATGGTCGCCGGACGGTTCTAAAATTGTATTGGTAATGAAAGATGCAGAGGATAAGAAAAAGAAAAAAGAAAAGGTAAAAGATCCCATTGTTGTTGATCGATATCATTTTAAACAGGATATTCAGGGGTATATTCAAGATAAAAACACCCATTTGTACCTGCTAAATATCGCTTCGGAAAATTTAGAACAGCTAACGACCGGGAAATTAAATGAAACTTCTCCCGCATGGTCCCCCGATGGAAAAAATATTGTTTTTGTAAGTAACAGAACAGAAAATCCAGATCGCAACAACAATTCCGGGATATATTCCATTGAAGCAAAAATAGGAAGTGAGATAAAATCGCTTACCAGTTGGAAAGGAGAAGAAGGATCGCCACAGTACAGCAAAGACGGTAAACACATCGCCTATTTACGATCCACAGGAAATGACACCTTCATTAATTATGATAATAGTATTTTAACTATTATGGATCCTGACGGAAGTAATGAGAAATTACTTACCGAGCAACTAGATCGTCCCGTAGGAAATTTCCGCTGGTCTCCAGATAGCAAAAACATAGCTTTTTTGGTACAGGATGACAGACAAAGATTTATTTCTAAAATTGAGATTTCTTCAGGAAAAATCACTAAAGTTATTGAGGGGGAGAGAAGTTTTTCAGAATTGGAAAGCCGGCATGGAGGTGGATGGTTAACAATGATGAGCGATCCACAACATCCTGAAAATATTTATACACTTATCGATGATAAATTAAACCAAATTACACACATAAACGAAGATTGGCTTAAAAACGTGGAATTGGCTACCGTTAAAGGATTTCAATCTACAAGTAAGGACGGGACTAAAGTTTCCGGATTGTTTTATAAACCAGCCGGCGCAGGAAAAGAAAAGCTACCTTTCATACTCTTTATTCACGGAGGACCTGTTTCGCAGGACGATTATGCTTTCGATTTCACCCGGCAAATACTGGCTGGAGGCGGCTATGCCGTTGCCGCCGTAAATTATAGGGGAAGCAATGGCCGTGGCATAGATTTCAGCAAAGCTATTTATGCCGACTGGGGCAACCTGGAAGTTCAGGATTTATTGGGGGCTACAGATTACTTGATAGATCAAGGCTGGATAGATAAGGATAGACTGGGAATTGGAGGCTGGAGTTATGGCGGAATCCTCACAGATTATACCATTGCTACAGATACCAGATTTAAGGCGGCCTGCAGCGGTGCCGGAAGTGCTATGCAGCTTTCTATGTACGGCATCGATCAATATCTTTTACAGTGGAATGAAGAAATCGGACTGCCTTGGACCAAAGAAGGTTTGGACCGGTATTTAAAACTTTCATATCCTTTTACTCAAGCAGACAGAATTAAAACCCCAACTTTATTTATGGTGGGGCAAAATGATTTTAATGTACCTTCTGTAGGGACCGAACAAATGTACGCTGCTTTAAAAACATTAAATGTTCCCACCAAACTTATAATTTATCCAAATCAGTTTCACGGGCTGCGAGTATTAAGTTATCAGGTAGACAGGTATCAGCGGTACCTTGACTGGTATGGGAAGTATCTAAAAACATAAAAAAATTGATCCCTAATTTTTTTATGTTTTGAAAAAAGAAACTAATTACGGTTGGCCAAAAATTATTTATGGTGGGGAACAATTTCAGATGAAACCAATCGGGAAGGGATAGAAGATCCCATACATTATTGGATTCCTTCTACTGCACCTAGTGGTATATAAATTCATGAATCTTGCGCTGGCTGATCCTTTTGAACATTTCGACAACAACATCGGTCTTCTTCTTGTTGAGTTCCGCAAAACGTCTGCAGACCGTCAGCCCTTTGCCTCTATTTGTGGTTTTTTGCTTTTTGCGCTCATTTTCTGATAGGCTGTATTTTTTTGTCTTGCTGTCCTTGCTTTCTCGGTGTAGGCTAAAATCAAAGGGGATCATCACGCTTTCTTTCCAATAACCAGCCATCAAGATCTTATAGCCAAAGATAAAGCGCTGGGACACATGGTTGTATATTTTAGAGATGCCCTCTATTTCCTGCCTTTTTTTTTAGGTCGCTATTATCAAATATCAAACACTTAAAAGCATTTTGGGGCGCACTAAACCTATCATCGAGATCCAAGTACCGTTTGACAAATAGCAACAATAGGTTGCGCTAATCCAATTTTTGATTGGACAATGCCCTGTAATAGCTGTCTTTTTGCCTTCGGCAAGAAACCGTTGTATCGCTAAACATTGAACCCACGTCCTTTATATTCATAAAAGGGAGCACTAGCAAAACTTTCATCAACTCCAAAAGGGGATACCGCTTTTTTGACGGAATTAAACAACTTGAAGGATTTGGAAAATTTGAACAGTTTGAGGTGCTACACAAAAAATTCTGGTTGTTTCCAAGTCTGCTGAAAAAGTGTTTTTATTTCTTGGGTTTTAGTAGTATCTTTGGGAGGTAGCATAATTATATTTTTTGTGTTGGCACTATAAAAATACAGTAAAGCAAGGTTTGTATGCTACTTTTTTTGTTTTTATCCTTTTATAAATTCAATGTTTTCGGGATGCGAAACTTGAGAAGTTTAAATAAAGGATTATTTAGATATCATAATTTGAAAATACCTATGAAAAGAACAATTATTCCATTTTTTAGACATTTTTATTTCTTATTGACCATTATTACATTAGTAAGCTGTGAAGACAAAGATGAGCCTGAACTAGATGATTCAGTCCCTTTCGATGCCCAAGAATATGTAGATTTTGAAAGTGGCAACATCCCGCTTATTTTAAGTGTACCCCATGGAGGCGATCTGAAACCGGGTGAAATTTTAAATCGTACTTGCAATGATGCCGTAAGTGTCATGGACGAATTTACCATAGAACTGGCCCAGACCATCATGGATGAGTTTGCCAAAGCTGGTCAGAAGCCCTATTTGATTATCAATAAGATGCATCGCTCCAAAATGGATGCTAATAGAAATAGAGAGGACGCAACCTGTGGTGATAAAAATGCCCAAGCCGTTTGGGACCTTTTTCATGGACAAATACAGAATAGCATGGTATCCATAAGCACAAAATTCCAAAAAGGCTTGTTTATTGATCTTCATGGACATGGCAATCCAAAACAGAGGGTTGAACTGGGTTACCTTCTATATGAAGATGAACTTGGCCTACCGGATGCAACTTTGAATAGTCCAGCACTTTTAGAAGTAAGTTCCATTCGAAACTTAGTAAAAGACAATCCAGCAGGAGCATCACATACGGATATCTTAAAAGGAGACAATGCCTTTGGTACCTTATTGGACCAAGCCGGCTTTGCCGCAGTACCCTCGAGCGTGGATCCTGTTCCACTGGCTTCGGATAATTATTTTAGCGGAGGCTATAACACCGTTAATTACAGTTCTTTCAAGGGTGGGACCATCGATGGCATACAAGTGGAGTGCAACCGCACCGGACTTAGAGATACCGCAGAAAATAGGCAGGCCTTTGCGGTGGCATTTGTAAGCACGGCAGTAGCTTATTTGGAGGCACACTATTTCAATGAAATTCCTGTAAAAAATTAATACCGTGAGCGTCAACCAAAGGATATAATTGCCTATTACCTTAAATCCGCAAGCCATTGTTAATAAGAAAGTGTAAAAGTCAATGAAAACAATGCTTCAGAGACTTTTCCCTTTCAATTATTTTCACCTATTTGGGTGAAAACTTTGTAGATGAAATGTACATATTCGCAAAATAACTTATAATCTTTTGGCGGTTTAAATTTTATCAACAAAATTTTACACAACGCTGGTATCTATGACCATATGGGCAAAATGATTGACAACAGTGGTATTACAGCAACTTATGGCTACAGCGATCTTTTCCACTCCTACCTCTCAATGGTGCTCTGCGGAGGGGAATGTGCCGAGGACATCACCGAGCACCTTACCGGCGAACTCTCGAAGCTGAAAGGCATCGAATCGCCTTCTGCCGACACCCTGCTGCGCATTCAAAAGGAACTGGTCACGACCTCTCCCTTGGTCAAGGAGGAAAGTTCGCTTGCCCAATCAATAAAACACTTGCTGAAACCTTTTTGGTTCAATGAGACAAAGAACCTCCCGAAGGTATCGTGGGAAGGGATCCTGGTGGACAGGGGCAGATATTTGTGCAGCCAATCCAATTGGTTCTTCTTAAATAAGGCTTGCTGATTTTCTAAGATAATTATTTTAAGCTATTGTATTACAGATATTTAAGCGTTAAAAACACTCCGTATTTTTTTTATAACTGCACTATTTGTTGTAAATTACTGTATAAATCCTTGCAGTTATGATACAATATATCCCAGCAAATCAACTTACTTTGGATGGCTTTTCGCATCCTTTTGATCGAGAATTATCTTCTGATAATCGTTGGGTAAAACTGTCAGCTCTTGTTCCATGGGACGCACTGGCAGAGATCTATTCAAAGAGTCTCCACTCAAATTCGGGACGTAAAAGTATTGACGTAAGAATGGTAATAGCCGCAATCATCGTAAAGCACAAATTAGGACTAGATGATAGAGGTTGTGTTGAGATGATTAGTGAAAATATCTATTTGCAATATTTTTGTGGGTTAAAAAGTTTTCAAACTCAAATACCTTTTCATCCTACAGTCTTTGTAGATATACGTAAACGTATAGGGTCGAGCAGTTTTGATTCTTGGAATGTTTTAATCATGGAGAAAGCAGATCAATTAAAGCCCACAAAGCATAAGATGATTTACAATAATAACGATAAGGATAATAATCCTAACGAGCCCTGTTGCAGTTCTAACAATAAGGGTAAGTTAAAAATTGATGCCTCGGTAGCTAATCAAAAAATAGTATTCCCTACTGATGCAGGACTGCTTAATACAGCAAGAAAAGAAAGTGAGCGTATGATAGACTTGCTTTGTAAAAAAGTAGCAACAGGTATTAAACCTAGAGATTATCGTAGAATAGCTAGAACAGAATACCTCGTTTTTTCTAAAAAACGAAGGAAGTCTAAAAAAGTAATCCGTAAATTTATTAAAAAGCAAATTAGCTATTTAAAACGTAATTTAGGTTATATAGAAAATTTACTTAACCAAATTCAAGAACAAAGAGAGCAACCACAAAAGCTAGGAATGTTTGTAGATTTGGAAAACAAATACCCCTTTACATTCCCATTGTCTGATAGAGACCAGAAATTATATTGGGTAATTCAGCACCTTTATGAGCAACAAGTCTATATGTATGAAAACAAAATTCATAGTGTAAAGGATAGAATAGTTAATATTTACCAGCCTTATGTGCGTCCTATCCCAAGAGGAAAGGATAAAGCAGCCACAGAATTTGGCGCAAAGATAAGTGCAAGTGTTGTAGAAGGAATGAGTCGAGTAGAACACATTAACTGGAATCAATTCAATGAATCTACAGACTTAATACTGCAAGTAGAAGCTTATAAGACTGTTCATAATCGCTATCCAGAATTAATGCTGGCAGATCAAATATATCTTAATCGAAAAAACAGGAAATGGCTCAAGGAAAAGGGAATACGTATTGTTGGAAAGCCACTAGGAAGACCTCCCAAAGTAGAGCTCAGCGCCTATCAAAAAAGAAAACTCAAGAAGGAGCGCAACGAAAGGAATCACATTGAAGCTAAATTTGGACAAGGAAAAAACGCCTACGGTCTAGCAAGCATAAAAGCAAAAAGGAGCGACACTTCACAGAGTTGGATTGGAGCAATATTCTTTGTGATGAACCTTATAACATTAACAAAAATAGCCGAGAAATACGCTATTTTTTGTGCCTTTTTCAAAATGAGACTTATTCAATGGGATAAACTCTTTCGTAAAACAAATTACAACATATATCTAATCAAAAATAGCCAACCAAAACATACAAATCAACAGTATCAATATGTATACTAATTTTGAAAATCAGCAAGCCCTAATTTAAACGTTTATATTTTTCCTTTTCTTGAATTTTTTAAGCGCAATTATAATAAATATTAAATAGTTGAATCTTTTGTTTAAAAAACTAAAAACTATATTACAATCTGGCACAATTAAAAACAGTGCAATGGTTTTAATGCTCAGACTAATAGGTATGGCTTTAGGGTACGCATCAATTATACTTATTTCAAGGTTGTTTGGAGCAGAAACCTATGGACGTTTTGCCTTACTGCTTACTACAGCGCAGTTTTTGTTGTTAATATTCTCATTAGGCTTGCCCTTTGCTATAGTAAAACTAACATCAGATATTAATTTTTTTAAAAATAATGTACCTCAAAATAATTATTTACTGTATTCATTAAAAGCGCTTTTAATTTCAGCGATTATTGGAGCTGTTAGTATCTTTTTGTTATCTAAATTTGTTGCTGTTTATGTTTTTAAAGACGTATTACTAATACCATATTTGAAAGCGTTATCTTATTTTTTTGTGTTTTTGGTCTTGCATAAATTTTTAGTTGAATTTATAAAAGGAAAAAAACGCTTTACAACCTACGGGCTTTTTCTCTATGTTTTGCCATATGTCCTGTTCTTTATTGTTTTCGGTCTTATGTACTTTAATAACCAAAACGAAGCAGAGGAAAGTATCTATATAGCTTATCTGCTTCCCTTTCTAATTTTAGCAATAACTGCTTTTTTTTTCCTACCATTAAAAAAGTTAAAAACAAAAACAAGCTATAAATATGATACACTTTTTGCATTAGCTTTCCCCATGCTTTTTAGTGCAGCATTTATATTTATATCTAATTGGACAGATATTTTTATGCTTGGTGCCATGGTAAGTAAAACAGAAGTTGGTATTTATAATGCAGCTTATAAAGTGGCAACAATTGCTTTAGTAATTATTACCGCTATTAATACAGTATTAGCACCAAAAATTGCTACATTGTACAGTGAAAATAATATAGAGGGTATTAAAAGTGAAGTTCAAAAAGCCACTAAAATAATTACCTTCTTATCTATACCTATATTTGTGCTAGTCATAGTATTTAGAAAACAGTTTCTGTCTATCTTTGGAGCAGAATTTGTACAAGGTGAATACGCATTAATTATTATCGCAATTGGCTTACTATTTAATGCCGTTTCTGGTAGCGTTGCTCAAATTTTAAATATGACAAAACACCAACAAGAACTAAAAAAGTTTACCATGATAACCGTTATAATTAATATTGTTTTAAATTATATATTAATTAAACACTTCGGTATTATTGGCGCTGCTATTGCAAGTTTGGTATCTAATGTGGTATTAAATGTCTTGTGTATTGTATTTATAAAAAAGGAATTTAATTTTTACGCATTTTTTAAATTTTAACGCATGCTAAAATTCAGAATCAAGTTAAACAGAAAATGGCATACGTGGCTTAATAGAGTTAAGTGCGCACCTGTATTCAAAATTGAAGGAAAAACTAGTATTGAAAAACGTGTAAATATTAGACCTTTTTTTAATGCAAAAACACCTTTAAAAATTATTCTTAAAAACAACATTAATTTAAAACACGATATTTTAATACAAGGTTCTTGTACTTCAATTTTAGGCGAAAACTCTTATGTGGGTTCGTATTCTGAAATTGGAGTAAATAACAGGATAGAAACCGGAAACAATGTTATGATTGCAAATGGGGCATCTATTCGAGATACAGACCACAACTTTAAACATTAACATGTTATAGCAAGGAATGCAAACAGCCCCCGTTTACATAGAGGATGATGTTTGGCTAGGACATGAAGTTGTTATAACAAAAGGAGTTACTGTGCATTCTGGAGCTATTGTAGCAGCAAATGCAGTGGTAACTAAAGATGTTCCAGAAAACACCATTGTTGGAGGAGTTCCAACTAAAATAATTAAATATAGAAATGGGTAAGCCTATAGATTTTATATGTGTTGGTACGCAAAAAGCAGGAACAACAACATTACACGATGTTTTAAAAAAACATCCAAATATTTACTTGCCAGAACGTAAAGAAGCTCATTTTTTCGATATGGACGAACGCTTTGATAAAGGTTTAGATTGGTGGATGGGAACTTTTTTTCAAGGGGACAAAACCAATAAAAAAACTGGTGTTTTTACACCGGAATACTTGTATTTACAAAATGTTCCAGAACGCATAAAAAACACTTTAGGAGACGGTTTAAAAGTAATAGTTATACTTCGTCAACCGACAAAAAGAGCCTATTCTCACTACTTAATGAGTAAAAGAAGAGGCTTTGAAACTGAGGACTTTAAATATGCTTTACAAAAGGAATCATATAGACTAAAAGAAAACACCTATTTCAATAGCAATCATTTTAGTTACCTAGATAGAGGTTTGTATTACAATCAATTAAAAAGATATATAGATACTTTTGGTAAAGAAAATGTAAAAGTATTTATTTTTGAAAATGATATTATTAAAAATATTGAGTCCACATTAAAAACCATACAGGAGTTTATTCATGTTCCTTATGAAGTATTGGAAACAGCTATAAAAAGCAATCAAGCTTCAGAGCCTAAATTAAAATGGCTTAGAAGTATTATCTTTAATAAGAATAATCCTGTAAAAAAATTATTTAGTCATTTGCTTCTAAAAGAAGATTTTAAATTTAAAGTAGCTTCCAAAATAAATGCGATAAATCAAAAACCCACGAAATCGGACAAATTAACCAGTCAAGAAATACAAAAAATAACAAACACTTATTTTATTGAAGACATTAAAAAAGTAGAACAATTATTGAATATAGATTTATCTTTATGGAAATAAATAAACCAAACATTAATCTATTCATCGTTGGAGCGGCTAAAGCAGGAACAACATCACTTTACAATTATTTATATCAACACTCTCAAGTCTTTTTTCCTTTAGTAAAAGAGCCGAATTATTATTCTCGAGCGGAAGCCCACAATCCAAATGCTTATGCAAAACCGAAGCTAGGTAAGTTCTATCATAATAAGATTATAACAGATGAAAGGGTTTATTATTCCTTATTTCAAGTGGCACAAAACTTTCAAGTGGTGGGAGATGCAAGCCCTTCTTATTTATGGGATACGGAGACTGCGCAAAAGATTTACAACGATTTTCCAGAGGCAAAAATCGTTATACTTTTAAGAAATCCTGTGCAAAGAGCCTATTCGCAATTTTTGATGGACTTAAAAGATGGAAATCAAAGTGAAACGGATTTCTTAAAAGCGCTCAATAATGATAAAAATAAACAACCAAATATTTGGGGAAGAGCACATTTATATGAAGAATTAGGTTTGTATTATAATCAAGTAAAGCAGTATATTGATGTGTTCTCTAAAGATCATGTAAAAATTATTCTATATGAAGATTTTATAAAAAACACCGAAACGGTTTTATTAGACACATTTGATTTTTTGAACTTAAACATCCAAGAAATAGATACTATTGATTTTAATAAAACTCATAACCCTTATACTGAACCTAAAAATAAAATTGCCAAGCAGATACTTCGAATAAAAAATAAATCAGGTATTATTAAGCGCTTAGCGCCTAGTTTTATTAAAAACTACTTAAATAAAAAAGTGCTTTTTAAACCAGGAACAAAACCAGAACTATCTATCGAATCCAAAACGTATTTAAATAATATTTATTCAAATGATATTAATGAATTAGAAAAATTAATAAATAAAGACTTAAGTTTATGGAAAACAAGTAATTATTGACTCATTAAGTATGTTATGATTAAAAAGGTACTACAGTATTTTCTTAAAAAATATGGAAAAACTTACATTATAGATCAATCTATACCAAATGGTTTGGTTATTTATATTTTTAAAAAAAGGCTAGTTATGCTTATTAGGGGCGTTTTGAAAACCAGAAGAAAAATTTTTATAGATAAGAAAGTTAAAATATTAAATAAACCTTCCTTCAAGTTTGGTTACGGTTGTACTGTAGAGGAATATGTTTTTTTAGACTGTTATGGTACAACAGGAGTAGTCTTAGGCAATAGTTCTAAAATTGGCTCACATTCTATAGTAAGTACTACAAGTCATCTTTCTAAATTAGGAAAAGGGCTTATTATTGGCAATAATTCATCAGTAGGAAGTTTTTCATATTATGGTTGTTCAGGTGGTGTAGAAATAGGAAATGATGTTATCATGGGAGAGTATATTAGTTTCCATTCAGAAAACCATAATTTTAGCGATAATGAAACCCTAATTAGAGAGCAAGGTGTAATTTCAGAAGGCATTAAAATTGGTCATAATATTTGGGTTGGTGCTAAAGTTACCTTTATTGATGGGTGCCAAGTTGGAGATAATAGTGTAGTTGCTGCTGGAGCAATTGTAAAAGGAGTATTTCCGCCAAATGTAGTTATTGGTGGTGTGCCGGCAAAAATATTAAAAGAACTGTAGTTGAAAATATGAAAAATGTATATGTAAATATAATTATAGTAAATTATAATTGTTGTGAAGAAACGATAGCTTGTTTAAATAGCCTTCTAAAATCTACTGTTACCAATTTTCGTATCTTTATCGTGGATAATAATTCTACAGATTCTAGTGTAGCATTGTTATTGAACTGGGGTTTACCACATCAAATAAAGCATGTTAAATCTTCGGAAATTGAAAATCAAAAGCTTCCAAATAACATAACAAAAGACAACCCTAAATTTGTTTTAGTTGAAAATCCAGAGAATAACGGTTTTTCTGCTGGTAATAATATTGCAATATATTTTTTGCTTAATACTACCACTGGAGACAGTGATTATATTTGGTTATTAAACCCCGACACAGTAGTACAACCAGAAGTTTTAAGTAATTTAATAGATAAGGCCGTTAACAAAAAGAAACTTATTTTAGGGAACTTAATTGTTGATTACGCCAATCATAATAGAATAATGTTTTATGGTGGATTTAGTATAAAACAATTCACACATGGGGTTGTTAGAATCGTAGAAGAAAAAAACATAAACAAACTAGATGCTATTACTGGAGCTTCTATTTTTACAAATATTTCCACGTTCCAAGACTTAGACGTTTTACCCCAAAATTATTTTATGTATTGGGAAGAAACTGATTTTTGCACCAAGGCTAAACGCGCAGGTTATACTTTTGAAGTTAATACAAATTCTGTCATTTATGATCACGTAGGATCCAGTTCAAATAGTAATTTTTTAAGAGAATACTTATATCTATTAAACGGATTAAGGTTTTACAAGAAATACTATTTTGCCTATTTACCAACCATATTAATTTCAACAGTGGCAAAATATTTTAAAGCCCTATTTTTTGAAGACAAAGTTAAGCAACTAGCAATTTTTTATGCGCACATCGATTTTTTTAAAATTATTTTTGCAAAAAAAGTAGATGTGCTACAGCGTATTCAGACTCAAAATAAGAAGCTTGACGAATGAATAAGTCAGTAGTTTTAAATATATTAAAATATTTACCAATCGGTGGATTGTTTAAACTGTTTTATAGTGGTGAAGGTTCTATCCTATTTATGCACAAGGTTGTTAAGCAACAAACAAGCAAACCTAGAATACACCTGATGAAAGCTAATGAAATAGAAGCGGAGTTTCTTGAAGAAATGTTGGTTTATTTAAAAGAAAAATATGATATCATTTCGTTAGATGAAATGTGTAGCAGGCTTGAATCTAAAGTAAAACAAAAGAAAAAATTTATTGTAATTACTTTTGATGATGGTTACAAGGACAATCTAACATTAGCTTATCCAATTTTTAAAAAATTAAATATTCCGTTTACAATTTACGTCACCAATTGTTACCCGAATAAAACGGCCAAACTCTGGTGGTATATGTTGGAAGATATATTACTAGAAAACGAAGAAATACAGTTTAACTATAATAATACGTCTCATGTCTTTAAGTCTAAATCACAAGATCAAATGGATAAAAGCTTTGAGGAAATACGACGTGTTATTATTAATGCATCGGCAGAAAAGCAAGGACAAATTTTAGCCCAATTAGAAAAGTTTTATCGTAAAAACTTAGTGGATTATGTTACTAGAGAAACACTTTCATGGAACGAAATAAACACACTATCTAAAGACTCTTTGGTAAACATTGGGTGTCATACTATAAATCATCTCGCATTGAATAAACTTACAAAAGATGAGCAGTTAGAAGAAGTGTTAGGATCTAAAAGTGAAATTGACCGTAAAATTGACATTAATTCAAGGCATTTTGCTTACCCATTTGGCACCTCTAATGAGGTCAATGACACAGAAATAAATAATATTAAATCTACGCGATGCATTAAAACGGCAACAACAACTAGAATGGGTAATATATTTTATGTGCACAAAAATAATTTACATGCGTTACCAAGAATACAAGTTTTAGGAACCCAGCAGGACCTATCTATTTTAGATCTGTATCTTTGCGGGGTATTGCCTGCTATTAAAAATAAATTTAAAAAAGTAATTACTTTGTAATTTTATACAATGACATTAACACCTAATTTTTTTATTGTTGGAACACCAAAATCGGGAACAACGT
>Ga0307945_1003353_pt1 | contig 12993 bp, 17 predicted proteins | sample OrgLakmetagen228_FD_201818 | JGI IMG/M metagenome (GOLD analysis project Ga0307945, IMG submission 201818) | Saline water microbial communities from Organic Lake, Antarctica - #228 | ecosystem: Environmental > Aquatic > Non-marine Saline and Alkaline > Saline | place: Antarctica: Organic Lake...
GTCAGGGGGGATGGGTGGGGAGATTTTCAGCACTCTTCTTTCAAAAACTAAGGCGCTTGCATGTTGTCTCAGTATGTTTGCAGCGAGCAGGGGGGGAGGGTGGATGGGTGGGGGGATTTTCAGCACTCTTCTTTCAAAAACTAAGGCGCTTGCATGTTGTCTCAGTATGTTTGCAGCGAGCAGGGGGGGGGGGGGATTTGATTTAAGTGCTTTCTCATTTACAATCTGTACTCATTTGTTGCAGCCTCCTGCCCTTAACGAGGTCTTGGGTTCTGCTTTGCTCGGTCATGTACTACCTCTTGTGTGTGCTAGTGGACGCACTGAAGCCTATATGCCGCTTTGAAACCAATCCAAGGTGCTCCATCAGCATTATAAGTTACGTGCTGACACTGTATGCAGGCTTTAGAAGCAAAAGAGGGAGTGTCAATAAAGAAAGAGACCATTCCTACAGCCAATATCACTTTCCAGGTTTTCTTCAGGTCAGTGGCATTTGAGTCAGTGATCTAGCATGCAGCACCAGTACGACAAGATAATGTACGACAAGATAATGTCACAAGGGAGGTTTATCGCGTGCTGATTGAGGCATTCCTCAAAATCTGATGTCAATGACTGAATTTCAAGATGTTGCTGCTCTTTGCGTCTGTGCTCTATTTTGGCGGCAGCCAATCCGTCATATCGTCCCCTTCTTCTTTTGCACATTTGCCTGACGTATTTACACATCATTAACACATTATTTACACATTTGGCTGCCGTATTTACACATTTTACGCATTATTTACACATTTGGCTGCCGTATTTACACTTTTTTTGAACATTTGCCTGACGTATTTACACAAACCACGGCAGTTCATGAGTACAGTCTGCCCACATACGCACCCATACATAAACTAGCTTAGATTCAAACATACATGCACCTGTATGAGCATACAAGCATATATGCACATGCACTCGCATATGTACTCACACTTCACACTGCAAATGCACATGCAAACACAGAATTATATGCACGCCATGCAGGTGTTATTCCTAAATTGAATGCACTTCTTTCTTTCAAATTCTTGCCTGGGTTAGTCACACAAACCATGGCAATTCATGAGGTCTAGTCCGCATACGCACTCACACACACACAAGTGCACAAACACAAATTCAAACACACAAGCACCTGTACGCACATACACACACATGCACATGCGCATGTACTCACACTACACTGCGCACACATATACACACACCATGCAGGTTCTATTCAAAGCTGGCAGGCATGACTGGCACTGCCGCCCCAGCTGCAGCAGAATTCTACGAGCTTTACAGGCTGAAGGTGAGTGCAGTGCCAACCTCAGTTTTGCAACCAACGCATCTGTGCATGCTGTGCTGTGTATATATACTATGCTGTGTGTATATATATAACGACTACCCCCCCCCCAATAAATATGGAGGGGGGGTAGGCACGACTGTTTGATCCTTAGTAAAGTCTATATATATTGCTCATTGTGACGATTTTCCACACAACTTGATGTACGGCAGCCATATTAAGGACAGCAGTGCTCAATATGTTGAGGCAGGATTGTCTGCTCCCCCTTTCCAATGGGTGAACGATGTCTGAGCCCACTGCACACCCAGGTCGTGCAAGTGCCCACCAACAAGCCCCTAATCCGCTCGGACCTGTCTCCGCGTCTGTACTTTGACCCAATGGGGCGTGTGAGTGCGCTGTGCCGTATTGTCGAGAGCTGCTGGGAAAACTACAGGTTTGCCCTCGAAATCGCTTGGTACAGGTTATTTAATAATCTGTTTGGATGTATTTTTCAGTATGAGGCCTCCCTACTCCTCAGTGTTTGTACACTACGGGTTCAAACACGCCTGGTGGCATGAGTACTCTGTTGCCCAGCAGCAACGTCTCCGTCCGTGTGTGTGTGTGTGTGTGTGTGTATGTGTGTGTGTGTGTGTGTGTGTGTGTGTGTGTGTGTGTGTGTGTGTGTGACTGTGTGTGTGTGTGTGTGTGTGTGTCTGTGTGTGTGTGTGTGTGTGTGTGTGTGTGTGTGTGTGTGTGTGTGTGTGACAGAGTACTTTGTTGTCCAGCAGCAACGTCTCCGTCTCCTTATTCAATGCCTGACATATGATCAACTCTTGCATGTCAATTCTACACCTTTCTGGATAACGCTCTGACTGACTATTGTTGAATCTGCTCTGGTCATTCCTGTGCATGCAGCACAAATGTGGTGAAATTATTTTCTTGCTTTTATCCAACCCTTTGTTGTGTATGATCCCATCGGTGTGGGTATTAGTTTGCCAGTATCATGTTTCCAGTCTCTGATAAACACTGCCACCGTGTGATATTGCTTGCTCATATGGTGGGCCTGTTCTCAAGTTCTTGCATCGTCTTGTGGCTCAGATCACCTCTTGGAACAAAGCAAAGCCCTTTTTTGCGGGTCTGTCTTTGCTCACATCCCTGATCTGCCATCTTACATTTGTTTGAGCGCATCTGCCATCTAACATTACTTACTTATAGAAACATCATCCATCGACCTACATTTGTACTTCTGCCAACTTGCTACTGTGTAAGCGCATCTGCCCCCTTACATTTGTGTGAGCGCACTCCTCTCCTTGAGCTGTTCTATTCACCAACATTCTACTATTGAGCTGATGCTTCCAATCAAATACCCAAAGCAAGCCTTTACGCCACAAAATCTTACGTGAAAACTGTGCCCCTTTTTGTGTGTCTGTTTCTAAATTTTTATTGCCTTTCCTAGCGTAATCTCTTTAGCTTACGGTGCCACTTTTAAATTGCCTGTCCTAACACTCTTTGACTCACATTGCCACTTCTTAGATTGCCTGCCCTGACGCTCTTCAACTATTGGTGTCACTCCTTGGACTGTGAATCCTTTCATAGGCTCCCCCAGCACGCAACATGTGTGTTTCGTGTTGTACCAATCTATTAATAAACTTATGTTCAAGCCGAATGCCTTGCTTCTGAGTACACGAGGAAGACTTTGGCACAGGTTGTACGGATGCACAAGGTGTGGTCAATGCAAAGGGCTGACTTGTACGATTTCTCACTTCCTTTTTGCTGCAGGCCCATCCTGATTGGCACATCCAGTGTGCAAGAGAGTGAGCTGATTGAAGCCGCCATCTTGGAATTTGCCAGTGACAATTACATCACACAGAAAAACTATGTCCAGATTTTAAACGCCAAACCAGACAGGGTGAGATTTTGAGTATTCCTTGACATGGTCAGTCGCTCTTCTTTTGTGGCATCGCTCGATTAGCATACGTAGGTTGGACGTGTGCATGCTGTGTTCCAAATGTGATGTGGGCCAAATTGAAAAGCAACTGCCGTGTGCCTTTGCAGCAGCTCAACCCCCATGTCTTTGCACCAGTGCCTGTGCACCAGTTCAAGACTTGTGCAGTCTTGTTCCTTTCCGTCTTGGTTCCACCGAATGTCAAAGAAGATAATGCACTTGGTTAACGCTTGAGATTAGAGCAGTTTACTGCTTTTGCAAGGCTGTCCAAACATAACCCTCATGCTTGACCTTCTTGCATTGTTCAGTTTTGTGGCATTCACTTTTTGATATACTAAAACACACACATGCACAACACACACATGCACACACACCTCACACATGTCCACATTTCTAAATATATACACATATAAACACACGCACAATCATACATATATGCACACAGGTGCGCATGGAGGCTCAAATCGTGGCTCAGGCAGGCCTTCCTGGCGTGGTGACCATTGCAACCAACATGGCAGGCAGGGGCACGGACATCATCCTGGGAGGCTCAGCAGAGGGGCTCACAAAACTGCTGCTATTCAAGCTAATTTACAAGCGCCTGATGCTAGGTGAGTGCAAATTTGTGTGCGTGTGTGCATGTATATATGTGTGTGTGAAGGTGTGTGTTGGTTGTTGTGCATGTGCGCATGTAGACATTGCGTGCTCTCCATGCAGATGGGGACAGTATCAGTTGTCCAGCTGCCCGCTCGTCCTTACTGCCCTTCCTGCTCAGTATTTCTGCCTGAGTTCATCACAAGTTATTTTCTTGATGTACTTCATGCAGATGAGGAAGGAGACAGCTTGCCCCGTCTGCCCCTATTGCTTGAATCTGGCCCCTTGAATGTGTTCATAACAAGCGACCAGGAGGAGGAGCTGGAAGGGGGTGTGCTGAAGGCTATCAATGAACGAAGGCAGACGGCCCAAGAAGTTGGTGGAGAGTTGTTACCGGACGAGCTGTATCGAGTACGTGTATGTTGTTGTCCGCTCAGCAGTTTTCAATGTTGGGGTTCAATCATGGAACTAAGAGCATGCAAGCTCAGAGGAGACTTGACTAGCGCTGCGAGAGGGTCTCGCTTTTTCCAATAGGGCCTATAGTTGAAGAACTGCACCCACCTGCACACAAGGTTTTCATGTCTGTGTGGTTAATAGTTTGTCCATTGATCACACTCAAAGCTTAGTCTGTGTTTGTGAAGGCAAAAGCAGCAAGCTGCTGACGCCTTGTGCTTATAAATCCCCACCCCTGTGCCTGATGCCGAGGAAATGAATAGAATTTGTGCAACACAACATGGATGAGAGAGTTACCATATTGATAAAACATTCACTGTTCTGTCAGAGCTGTTGATCTGCACCTGTCTGTCCCTTTCAAACCTCATCAACGCTGCCCGTGCTGCTGTACTGATTAATCATTTCTCAATTCACAACAGGAGGTGCTAGCTCCCGTGCTGCTAGCTGCCATGGAGGGTGAGAAGTTCAGGCCGCAGAAGGCACCTGCAAGCAGACCCCAGCAACCATCAAGCAAAGATCCACAACAAGGGCTGATGACCTATCAAGAGGCCAGTGATCTAGCCACTTGGGTCATGGAGATCGCGTACCTCATCCGCCGCAGTGTGTACAAGCGCATCAAGTACGAGTTGTTGTTAAAGCCTTTGTGTGGCTGTGTGATGAGTACTTGCTGGCTGGCAGAGTGTGTGTGTGTGTGTGTGTGTGGCTATGTGATGAGTACTTGCTGGCTGGCTGTGTGTCTGGCTGTGTGATGAGTACTTGCTGGCTGGTTGTGTGTGTGTGTGTGTGTGTGTGTGTGTGTGTGTGTGTGTGTGTGTGTGTGTGTGTGTGTGCGCGCGCGCGTGTGTGTGGCTGTGTGATGAGTACTTGCTGGCTGGCTGTGAGTACCGAGCACGGGTCGTACTTTGAATACTGTGAAAAGCTAGCCTGGGTCGTAGTGTGTATACTGTGAGGAGCTAGCGTGGGTCGTACTGTGTGTGGCTTAAAATACTTATGCTGCTGAGTTTTGATGCGGTAGGACTCTGTTGGTGGTACTCACACTGTTCTCATTTCTGACCACCGTAAATCACACAATATGGTGGGAAAAGGAGACGAGTGTATTTTAGGCACTGACAAATGAATGTATTGATAAAGAAGGGAAGGAGATGAGTGCATCATGGGCACTGGTCATGTACTGTTTGCTTCTAAGGACTGCATAGAGCAAGCTACGTAAAAACACGAGCCCTTCTTGCAGTGCGTGCGTTCAAACATTTGCTCTCTCTCTCACACACACACACACACACACACACACATACACACACACAGCGAGAAGAGCGGTGGCCAGCCCCCCACAGCGCTGCAGTACTCGATCTGGTTTGCTACCAACATCCGAGATGTACTAGCAGAGCAGGAGGAGCTGTATGTCAACGCACCCCAGGTCAGATGAGCTGTTGTTTTGCAAGGCTTTAATATAAATTGCATGAATGCGATCTGTAAGTGCAACTGCAAGTTTTTGCTGTGTAGTCTTTCGGCTCAACAAGTTGAGTTGGCTAAAACCATACATGCACGTATATATAAACGGCGTTTTGAAGAGAAACCATTTATATACGGTCATGTATGGTGTATGTCTTTGGTTCTGGCCAGCCAGCCAACAAGGCAAAGTCCTCACATCCATGATGAGGATGGACCCCTCTGCAGCACTCTGTTTTATTGACTCTCAATCTCTGCTTTTTATAAAAGTCTAGGCCAGCCACTTCCTCTTGTTTCCTGAACGATTCCAAATGTTTTGCCCTTTGAGGGCCGTGCTTACTGCACAACTCATCTTAGCAACAGTCAGTGCTTCATAAATGCTGTGCCTGCTCCCCTTCATCCTTTGATCAATTTGATCTGCTCCCCTTCATCCTTTGATCAATTTGATCCGGTCCAATTGCAACAGCTTGGCCTCAAGGAAAGGCAGCCATAGTGCCTGGTGGTGTTGTACTGAAGAACCTGGCACACATGAATCAAGCGAATGTACTGCTGCGCGGATGCAGGGCCAGAAGTTTACTTTGAAGACTGCAGTGTACCTGTGGATGTGGTTGGACAACGAATGCTACAAGTGAGTGCTACGTAGGAAATGACAATGACAATGACAGCAGCGGTTGTGTAATGGAAGTAGGTATGGTTGTGGCTGCGCAACGCCTGCTACAAGTGAGTGCTGCGTGAGAAATGACTATGACAGCAGCGGTTGAGTAATGGAATTATAAGCTTGGCTGCACACCACTTGCTACCAGTAGGTGCTGTTTAGAAGTGGCTGCGACAGCAGCTGCGTAAAAAAATGGATGTGGCTGCACACCACCTGCGACCAGTGGGTGCTGCGTGAGAAATGACTATGACAGCAGCGGTTGTGTAATGGAAGCGTAAGCTTGGCTGCACACCACCTGCTACCAGTAGGTGCTGTTTAGAATTGGCTGCGACAGCAGCTGCGTAAAAAAAATGGATGTGGCTGCACACCACCTGCGACCAGTGGGTGCTGTATGGGAAATGACTGTGACAGCAGCAGTCGTAATGAAAGCATACGCTTGGCTGCACACCACCTGCTACCAGTGGGTGTCAGGCAGTCAATGGCAATGAGCAGGGTTGGCCAAAACCAGTTAAAATGCACCGTATATGACCGTACGCTTGGTGATTTCTAGGGATCGGCGTATAGCGCTATATGAGGCAGTTCTATAGCGCTATACAGCGATATAGCTCTATATTGTGCTATATTTCAGCCGCTATATCTGCCAGAACTCCCCCTTGCTGAAGGAATTTCGGCATCGGATTTGGAAGGCAAGCAGGGTACTGTGCACAATACTCCCTGGCAAAAAATAATTCGAAAATTGGTTCTGTCGAGCTCTGGCGGGATTTAGGTCCCAAATATAGCGCTATATTTGTGGTTCTGTGCCACACACACATGCGGACACAGGCAAGCCTAGAACAGCATGTCCCCTGGCCAATCTGTTAGACCAAGACTGAGCTGAGCGTGCATGCATGCTTATGTGCGTGTGTGCGTGCGTGCCTAGGCCTGTGTGCACGTGCATGCGTGCGTGTAAATATGTGTGTGTGCGTGCGCCCGCGAGTGCATGCGTGCGTGCGTGTGTGCACGTACGTGCGTACGTGTGTGCACGTACGTGCGTGCTTGTTTGCGTGCATGCATGCATGCACGCGTGCGTGCGTGTGTGCGTGTGCGTGCGTGCACGTGCGCTCGTGTGTGTGTGTGTGTGTGCGCATGCGTGCGTGTGTGTGCGCGTGCGTGCGTGTGGGTGCGCGTGCGTGCGTGTGTGTGCGCATGTGTGCGTGTGTGTGCACGTGCGTGCGTGTGTGCGCGTGCATGTGTGTGTGTTTGTGTGCGTATGTGTGTTGTGTGTGTGCGTGCGTGTGCGCGTGCATGCATGCGTGTGTGTGTGCGCGTGCGTGTGTGCGTGCGTGCAAGCACTGCAGGTGTGTATGCCAGCACTTGTGTGCAAGTGCAGGCATGTCTGTGCATTTGTCCCTTGTGGTGCTCAAGATATCTTGTATGGTACATTACTGGTGCTTATGATCCCCTGTGGTGGTCCTCCCATGATATGTGGTGCCTACAGCACTTCAAAGGGTACGTGTTTGTGTTCTATGGACGCCCAAGAACGAATTTGAGCTGAATACGAAGCGTGGGCATGAGCCGTATTGAAACGATTCGTATACTTCAATTTTGGCACGCGCTATATTTGAAAAATATTTTAGCGCTATATAGCGCTATAAGCAAACGCTGATCCTTAGTGACGCCCATCATATATATTATATTATCATACATACATTATATATGGTTCTGGCCATATACATTAAATTATATTATATTATCACATATACATCATATATGGTTCTGGCCAACCCTAAATATGAGAGTGGCTGATGATAAAGACTGTGGCGACATTAACATTAAGCTGCTCTGTTGCTCTCACTGCACCACTGCACATGGTTCTCATTGCACGTTAAACATAATGGAAATCTGTGCAACCAACGCACATCAGGCGTGCATCACATATCACATACCCAAGCTGGAACCGATAAATTGCTTACCGGCACTCCTACAAGCTGCTTGGACTCATGTTCTAGCTACCTCTGTGATCTCACCCTTCAGGTGGGGTAACTACGTGCGCAACCAGGGGGGCCTTCTAGTTGTCGGCACTTCCTTACAGGTGGGTGCGTAGCCAGGAGTTGCGCTTAAACACAAAATATGAACGCTTGGTAGAATGACGCAGGTCCTTTTTGCACAGGCTGGCTTTCTCTGAATTGTCAGCAAAGCGCACGGGTTGTCCGGAATGTTGAGTACTCAAGTGAGGGGCGCGCGAGCGCGCACACACACACACACACACACACACACACATGTTAACTCACACATACGCATCATGATCTCCACATTGACACGTGCAGGAGAGCCCGCGCGTGGAGTTTCAGCTGCGTGGACGTGCTGGCCGCCAGGGAGACCCAGGCACCTCTCTGTTCTTGTATGACGTCACAGACCCACTGCTCAGCATGTTTAATCAAGCAGGTGAGTTAGGGCTTTGTGTGTGAGCCACTGGGCCACTTCCTCCATCTGTGATGCTAGTCACTCGATCTGTAATGCCACTCACTCCATCTGTAATGCTAGATTGCTCACCCAAATGGCAAGACATTTGCTTTTGTATTTGCAAGAGCACATGCATGAACCTATGTCACACAACGAGTCTTATACGTTGCGTAAAAGAGTCTTGTACGTTGCATAAAAGAGTCTTATACGTTGCATAAATTAGTCTTATACGTTGCATAAAAGAGGCGTACGAGCTGCTGCGCTCCAGCAACAATCTGCATGCATCATAAAGCGACTCCGTACATACTAGGCGTTCACTCTAGCAGGAAACACACCACCGACACTTTCTGTGCAAATTCCTCACGCTGCAGGAATGTATGACGCCGTGCAGGAGATGGACAAACAGCAGGGTGCCTCTACTGTGCTGGACGGTGCGGTGGTTAAAGGGCTGACACGCTATTGCCAGCGCTTTGTGGAAAACCAGTTTTCAAACGCTCGCCTGGAGGTAAGCTCAACGTACACGCACTTGTTCGTGAAGGCTACGTTTGCCCTTGTTCTAGTTTTGGTACATGTACACTTTCTAACTGATATTTTTGAATCAGATCACACAGGAGGTAAGCTCAACGTACACGCACTTGTTTGTGAGGGCTGCGTTTGCCCTTGTTCTAGTTTTGGTACATGTACACTTTCTAACTAAACTATTTTAAAATCAGATCACACAGGGCCAGTCATTGCTCAACAACGCAATGGACTTTTGCCTTTCACTCCTATGCTCTTGCTCGGCACGTGCAAGTTGTTGTCCGTGACGTATTTGTGCTGATTTTACACAGCCTGGTCTGTCCCATGTATGCCGGAAAAGGTTCCACGCATATTGACACACACGCACGCATACACACACACACCACAGATGCTGCGGTATGACGAGATCCTGGAGGACTACCGCCGCAGTGTGTACAGCCTGCGCAAACTCCTTTTGCTGGGCACTCAGCAGCAGCGGACACAGGTGTGTGCAGGTGCAGGGGTTGGGGTGGGTGTTGTAACTAAATTTGTGCTGCGTGGCCAACGAGTGAATTGCCCTGAAGGCCTTTTGCATGGGCCTATGGCAGCAACAGACACGGGTTAGTGCAATTTGGGAAAATGGGGTATGCGGATATCATCAGTACTTAAAGCCAACGAGGATTTTGCACTAGAAGCTGGCAGGCACAACACGCTGCGCATTGCAGTCATACGACATCTTCAAGCCTCGTTACTTTGCGCCCTGTCCCATGAGGAGCTGCTTGACTTGAGGTGCTTGCTGGAGTGTAACGTTGGGGAGGACATCTATCTGTTTCTGAGTCATGAGGAGCTGCTTGACTTGAGGTGCTTGCTGGAGTGTAACGTTGGGGAGGACATCTATCTGTTTCTGAGTCATTTTCATCACTTGGTCCAGCACGGCTGCATTTGAATGGCAATGATGAGTTTGATCCGGTTGCACTTGCACTCTTCACCTCTTTCTTTAAAAACCAACGCTTAGGAAACTCTGTGGCAATGTATCAGCATTACTGTGGCACCAACAGTTCATGCGTTGCAGCTACAACAGCGCATGCTCCACGTACTGTGCTTAACCTCAACACAGGCGTTTTCTTACAAGCTCCCCTCAGCTATTTGAATGCATTCATTGTCACTCCTTTTTGCATGTGCATGTGAGTGTGTGTATATACATGGTTTTGTGTCTGCATGTGTGCAGGTGCTCTACATGTTTGTGCGGTACTGAGCAGGCCAGCTGGTGATGCATGTGCATGTGTGTGTACATATGGTTTTGTGTCTGCCTGTTTGCAGGTGCTCTACATGTTTGTGCAGTTCTGGGTAGACCAGCTGGTGGACAAGTACATGGGTAGTGGCAGCTCTGCTAACTGGATGTCTGACACGGTGCCCCTATCTGAAGTGCCCAGTGAGGTTCGGGCAGCCACTGCCAGTGCCGCGGACCGAGCTGCCAGTCTATCAACCAGCGCCTCCGGTAAGAGGCTCGTTTCAGGGCTGGTGTGTACGTTGATGTGTGAAGTTGCGCGTGGCTGTGTGTGCAGGTGGGAGTGCGCTTTGCCATTGACAGTTGCCTATCAGGATGTGGTTAGTCTAACGCAGCCTAGCTCAAGTACACCATTATGTGCAGCATGTTACACCGAAAATAGTATGTGCAACGCCTGATGTTACACTGAAAATAGTATATGCAGCGTGTTACACCGAAAATAGTATGTGCAGCGTGTTACACCGAAAATAGTATGTGCAACGCCTGATGTTGCACCCAAACTTTTTGTCGAGATATTCATTGACCTATTGCACTCTTCTCCTTTGTAATCCTCCTAAGCCTTCATCGTATTCACTTGCACATGGGAAGTGCACGTGCTACTTTACTAGTCCTTCATTTCCTATGCTCCCTTACAAGCTCTACAGGGCTACCGCACTTCCATCTGGCCCTGCACGGCAATCTGTGGGCCTCACAAGCGTTTTATATACACCACATGATCAGCCGTCACACACCTGCCGCACTTCCATCTGGCCCTGCACGGCAATCTGTGGGCCTCACAAGCGTTTTATATACACCACACACATGATCAGCCGACGCACCTGCACCCAGGTCTTCTGCCCACTTACCCAACCCACGCAAGTGCCGCTTCCCATCGGCTCTGACCACCGTTTGATGACTGTATCTGAATCCTGCACGTTTGATTTTACTCGTGCAACCCTATACCTTTCATCCTACACATTCAATCACACAAACGCCACCCATGGGACCACAGGATTTGCACACCACGTCGACTGTACCTTACTTATCACCTCTCGCAGGCGTTCCATCCCCCATGGGCACTGAGCGCCAGTGTGTCAGCCCCTTCCTGGCTGTGCTGACCCAGCTGGAGCAAGCTGTGAATCCAGGGGGGCGTCTGAAGCACGTGCAGTGGGAGTTCCGGGACGTGATGGTGAGTCTGCGTCAAATGGAGTGCAGGGCTTGCAAAAAGAGCCTGCGTCGGATGGGCAGCGCTTGCAGGAAATCCCGGGATGTGAGAAAAACTGGTGTGGGGCAGGAAGAGTCTGCGTTAAATGGACAGTGAGTCTGTGTTGAATGGACAGTGCTTGCAGGAGGATTGGGGTGTGAGGAAAACTGGTGAGGTAAGGTGTGAGATGAAGTGAGAGATTAAGGACGAGGTGGCAGTTGAGAAATTTTACGCCTTACACCTTTATATTTGTTGCATTTTAAGGAATTTGGATACAGCTCTCAATGTGCGCATTGAAAATGGAAGGTCAGGATGCTATCCATGGCACGTCAATTTAGTTGGATACAGTTGTTTTAATGTGCAAATTGAAAAAGGAAGGCCTGGGTGCTAAGATTTGATTTTTGATGTGCACATTGTTGGTTTGGCCGCAGTGCCGTGCACTTGGTCATTCATTCCACTGCCTTGATAGTGTCGTCTGACTAAGCATAGCAGAACTGAGGTGGGCGGGTAAGAATAGAAATAGGGGTGATCCGTGGTTGCAGACAAGAATTGAACATAATGCAGACAACAATACTTAACAGGTGTACAATGGCGTCGGTGCACGGCTTCTTGCAAACGAGAACCTTTTGTGCAAACCCTGCACCCAAGAAAGAGTTGTGTGCAATCCCTGTTATGTGCACGGCGCCAATGCAAACACACATGCACACACATACACACACACGTACACGCAGGCATATGTACTAACACACACATATATACCAACACACACATACTTACAAACAAAAACGTACTTACAAACAAACACATATATACAAACACACACACACACATATACAAACACACACATATATACAAATACACACATACACACATACATACAAACACACACATACTTAAGTGCAGGATGCGTCCAAGACCTCCGCCACCCGCAACGTGTTGGAATTTATGGGCGTGCTGAAGCCCATTGGCCAATCAAAACAGCAGAAAAAGACTGGAGATGCTGAGCCCTCTACAAGTGAGGGTGCTCCACCCCCCCCTCCTAATCTGAACATGCTCAGTATGCCACTCAACTTTGACTACATGGAGCTACTGAGCCGAGAGGAGCGTGTGGAGCTGGGAACCTACGTTGCGCAGGTGTGTGGGGGTGGGGGGGGATGTTAAAATGGGTGCAGATTTGGGTTGGAGCTGGGAAATTACATTG
>Ga0307945_1003361_pt1 | contig 12980 bp, 13 predicted proteins | sample OrgLakmetagen228_FD_201818 | JGI IMG/M metagenome (GOLD analysis project Ga0307945, IMG submission 201818) | Saline water microbial communities from Organic Lake, Antarctica - #228 | ecosystem: Environmental > Aquatic > Non-marine Saline and Alkaline > Saline | place: Antarctica: Organic Lake...
ATTGCCTGCCCGCTGGCCCCCTTGACCAAGTTGTCAATGACGCTGACCACCACCGCACGGCCGGAAAGGCGGTCCTGAAGGACAGACATCAACACAGTGAGGCCATCAACGTAAGATACAAAGGATATAATGAGAATCTAACTGTGACATGTGTACCGGTGTTATGTCCAGAAAGGTCTGTTGGGTGCTCTTCTTCTTAACACTCTAGCAGCTCTTATACCACGTGCGTCCCTCGTCTGCCAGGCTGCTGCCAAGGGAGTGGCTGTGGCAAGATGTCCAAGTGCTGCTTGGAAAATTGCCAAATGCCAAGTGCAAAGTGCAAAGTGCTGCTAAGGGACGTGCAAAGGGAAGTGCAAAGGGAAGTGCTGCGCAGAGAGTGGTCGTGGCGGTACGTTGCTGAGGCTGAATGATTATCGACCCCATCTTTATCGGTCCAGGCTTTCAAATTTAAAGACACAAAAAGTCCTTAGCCGCCTTAAAAGGGCGGGTTCCTGTCGGCTTGACTATGTTCCCATGCACGCACCACAATGTATACAGGATTTTCCTTCTGCAAATCGAACACCGCAGGCTTTCTGCTAACAATCCATGCATTACGGCATTTTTGTAATGTATCTTGGATTACCCTGTTGCATCGACGTTGACAACCGTGTTTTCTCAGCAAGGTGTACCAGTTTAACCAACACGAAGAGCAAAACACAGGCATCAAATATACTTATGCAAGGAGTAGTAATTAACCTTGATCGGCAAAAGATGGATTTGAGCCAGGCCTCACAAAAGCCACTTCAGCATGGCAAAGATCAAAAGGGAGACATTACGATGCCGGCACTCACACACCAGATGTGTGAAATTCCAATAACACACCTCAAACACATTCATGAGCGCAAAGTTGGAGCCTCGTACGTGGCGTGTATGTGGCACTATGCCCTTATCCAAGACCTGCAAAGGGTAGCAAGGCACGCTGTGTGTGCGTTGTATGTCGTGCGTGTGTTCTACAAGTGTGCTTGTGCTTTGTGAGCTCGTGTCCGTATGCATTTGTGTGCATTTGTGTGCACATGTGTGTGTGTGTGTGTGTGTGTGTGTGTGTGGAAATGTGGGCAAGTGTGTGTATGTAACTGTGTGCTCATGCGTATATGTGCTTAAAATGAACTCAAAAATGTTCAGCTCAGAACGCAATTACTTCTGGCGCACTGTTCCCAGCTATCTGGTGTACACGCATCACACACACATATCACACACACCAGATATACGTACACACATACGCCACTATTCTGTACCTTTACAAAGAACTCGTCGGCGTAGGTTTTCTTGAGGTGCGCCCTCAAATCATCCACAGACACACCGGGGGCCATCTTCACGTACGATGTGCACTGCATGCCTCTGTACAGCAAAGACAGGGTGTAGCTTAGTGTTTTTGTGTAGTGTGTTTTGTGAGACAGCTAAGTGTCTTTGTGAAATTTAGGCGCCAGTTTTCAAGGTTATGTTCTCATGGAGTGCCCGCAATCATCCACAGAGACACCGGAGACCATTTCCACGTGGTCTGAGCAGATCGTACGACATGAAGTGCATGCCACTGTCTTTTACAGCAAAAACAGGGCGGTACTCCAGGATTGTGTGCATTGTGGCATGCACAATCTGGACACATAAGGCTACTAGTGAGTGAAGCTAAAACTTAAAAAGCACTGTGCAGGATTGCTGTGAGCATTAATGCATGGCAAATAGGTACAATCGGCGTGATAGCAGTGCTTAGACATGTCAAGTCCTCGCAATCACAACATCATACACAAGGACAAACAGCAGAGCACTGCAAGCAGCATTTCGTAAACGTAACATCATACTAAACTTCAGACAAAAGAGCAATTTATCTTCAAACAGCATGGTGCTAATGGTCGTGCTGTCTTCCAGCACATGCATCACAGCTAGGGTTGGCCAGAACCATACATTTATAGGTATATACAGTGCATACACAGTATTTTTGACAGGGAAATCACCACACATACGGTCATACACGGTGTGTAAGTACGGTTCTGGCCAACCCTAATCACAGCCCTTGCGCACATGTTCAAGCGTACGTACATCCCGCAAAGCCGTCTTCTAATCGACTAATGGTTTTTGAAGCGAGGAGGGAAACCCTAAAAACCGCCCCTTCCATCATTCATTGTTTCCTCCCATTAAATGCTCCTTGTTTTAAAAGGAGACCACCGCTTTTGTTCGTGCGTTCACTGTAGTGAAGGATTGATGATAGAGCGTCCTCACTTCCCGCTCTGCCTCATGCAAGCCCCAAAACACAAACACAAAAGTGTTGTCACACACGCTCATTGTAAACTCACCTCCTCCCCTGAGCGCACTCACCTACTCAAACACAAACACAAAAGTGTTGTCACACATGCTTCATTGCATGCTCACCTCCTCCCCTGAGCGCACTCACCTACTCAAGTTCATCAAGTGTGGCGTGAAAGAGACCTTGACGTCTGAGCCAGCCGCTTCACTTAGGCCCTGCTCGATCTCAGGCATGTGACGGTGCTTGCCAATGCTGCACAGCACAGACGGTGCAGAAGTTTGCGTGCGTGTTTGCGAGGGATTGGGCACGTTCGTGTTTGGCTGTGCACAACTTCAGGCGTCAGTGACGATGGTGTGTGTGTGTGCTGTGTGTGTGTGTGCGTGTGTGCGTTTGTGTATTATGTCATGTTTGCCAACGCTGCATGCACGGCATAGATGGTGTGACTGGACATGAGTGCTTGTGAGGAATTGGACAGTTTGGATATAGCTCGGCTGCGCCATTGCTTGTAAATGCTGCACAGCACAGAGGATGCATGTTGGATTGAAGGGGTGCAGACGGTGTAAGCCTACATAAACAATTGCAGGCAGTGCGAATCTACTCGGAAGAATTGCAGGTAGTATGATTCTACTTTGAAGTTGCAGGCAGTGTGCCTCCACATGAATGCTTGCAAGGGATCTGACTAGGGTTGGCCAGAACCGTACAAAAACACCGTATATGACCGTATATGGTGATTTCGTAATTTTCCTGCTGAACCATATGCACATGGTTCTGGCCAACCCTAGATCTATCACTTTTGTGCCTGCTTTGCTCAACACCAGGCGTCTGTGACGCCATTCACACCTGTAAGAGTTGATGCCCTCTGCGATTTCACAGTACAGCGTGCTCTCTTTGGCTGCCCTGCCTGCTCCGCTCACACCTGCAGCGAAGAATGAGAGGGCGATGCAGGAATGATGTGGCCAATGCGGCTTTTTGTGGCTGCCCTGCCCGCCACAAATTCACACCTGCAGCAAACATTTAAAGGACATACAGGAATGATGTGGCCAAAGCGGCTTGTCGTGGCTGCCCTGCACGCCACATTCACACCTGCAGCAAATATTGAGAAGATGATGCAGGAAAAAAGCGGCTTTTTGTGGCTACCCTGCCCGCCACATTCACACCTGCAGAAAAATACAAGAGGACAGTGTTGACCTTTCAAAAATACAAGAGGACAGTGTTGACCTTTCAACCAAGAACTTTTCACGACTCCTGTGCTTCCTCTGGCTACCCTGCCCCACTCACACCTGCAGAAAAAGGGGAAGCTACCACATCTGGACATGGTAATGACTGTTTTGGGGTGATTCCAACAAATTCTTTGCCTGCCCTGCCCTCACCACACTCGCACCCGCAGCGGGAAAACAGGATGGTGGGCAGATGCATCACCTGACCAATTCACTCATGCAATCACTCATGCATTCACTCACTCATGCATTCACTCATGCATCACCTGGCCGATTCACTCACACTGTGGCATAACAGGGGGAAAATCAATATGAGGGAAGAAAACTTGGGCGAAAGCAAGGTTAGAAGTTTCCTCACGAACAAATGGCAAAGAGTAAGTAAGCACGACGGAAGGCACACAAACACACATACATCTCATTCAATCAGTGTCGCAATGGTGTTTAAGTAGACTGCAAATGCTTAAAAAGATTGCACACAATGCTCTAGATGACGTGCACATGTAAGCCCGTCCGTCGTGCGATCAGCTACAGAACACACACATGTCTCATCCTGTTTGAGTTCTCCGTCCTTTACATCCATACACATAAAGCAACACTGATCAGCACCAGAACACACACACACACACTGCTCGCAACGAGTCCCAGGCAGGGCATTTTGTCCAGGCCTGTCACCCATGCAACATGATAAAGGTTGGCCAGAACTGTGTACATTTCCCGTGCATGATGTACATTCAAAGGGTTCCCTGCCAAAAACAACTTAAATACGCTTCTGAACGACCGTAGACATGTGTTTTCTTAAACTCACAGTTACAGACTTCACCCCTGACCAAATGAATCTAACACCTACACATAAACCAGTGCTCCTGCCTACTACCATCCAGAATGTACATACATACTCTCTCACACACACACACACACACACACACACACACACACACACACACACACACACACACACACACACACACACACACACACACCAGTGCTCCTGCCTACAACCATCCAGAATGAACATACATACTCACACACACACACCAGTGCTCCTGCCTACAACCATCCAGAATGTACCAGTCAAGGGTCACGCACCAGACTTGGCATCAACGATGATGTCATCCGGCAGGACGAGCTTGCTTTTCACTAGGGGGTATAGGGGCAGCTGCAAGTGAAGGAGCAAGGCAAATGCATTGGGCGCAGAATCGTCCATGACAAAGAAGGAAATTCTTGCTCTTCACTTGGGGTTTTCAGGGGAAGCTGCGGGTGAAAATGACGAGGCAATCACAGTGGGTGTAACCTGGCTATGGTTCATGGCCTCAATGTAAGCTGGCATCTTTAGAAAGAAGCAGCACACAGTGAAGCAATGCCAAAGTGAAGCAACAGCAAAGCAACAACAAAGTGAAGCAGTTGCAACGGAACCTCAAAATACTCAAAACTAACAAGGACGTCCCTCACTGCCTATGCTGTCTTAAACCAACACACACACACACACACACACACACTGTTCAGTCTTGGTAATATGTCTGTGCATGATATGTGCACGATGTGTCTGTGCATGGTATGTCAAAGGAACAAGGCGAGCAGTTTCCTAGCGTCCTCATAACTCACAACGTCACAGTATGTCACAGCTTATAGTGTATACGTCACAGTATGTAGTGTATGCACTCTTATATGTAGTGTATACACTCTTGTATATACTCTTGTATGCAGTGTATACACTCTTGTATATATACATTACCATATACACAGTACTAGAGTGTATACATTCTTTTAGTGAACCGTCACAGTACGCTGCATATACCTGAAAATCCTTGTGCCAAGAACTCTGATCACACGTTCCATTGTGTATATACAGGATGTTTTGAGCTGAGAATGTGGGTTTGGCACCAGCAAGTGTACAGGTACAGCGTGCTATAAACTTGAGTCGTGGGGACGGCACCATGTACTGGATGGCGCCATGTACTGGATGACGCCATGTACTGGACGGCACCATGTACTGGATGGCGCCAACCTTTTCACTCTCTGCAATTTGTCAGCCTTAACATCAGCTGGAAAAATGCATGTTCATTCAATTGTTCTAATTCAATTGCTCTGATTCACACGATACGAAAGCCGTAGTCAGATTTACATCAGCTGAAAAGGTGCATTTTCATTCAATTGTTCTAATTCAATTGTTCTAATTCACACGATTTGAAAGCCATTAGTCAGCCTTAACATCAGCTGAAAAGGTGCATGTTCATTCAATCGTTCTGATTCAATTGTTCTGATTCACACGATACAAAATAGCCAGCTGTCGGCTGTTGTGACTGAGGGGCTTGCAAACTCACATTTAAAGCATGTGCCAGCGTAGAGCAAACAGTGTGGGCTAAGCAGAGCGCTGCCACGACCTTGTATAGGGTCGGCCAGCCCAGCCAGCTTTTTCAATATTCATGGCAAGAGATAATAAATCCAAGCATACGGTCATGTACGGTGTATACCGTATAGGCTGTATATCACCGCGTACTGCGAACGCTTCTGACCCCCTCGCGGAGTGTCGGGAGCAGTTTAAATAATTAAGCTACAAGGGCCTCGCGAATCTCGCATTCGGATTAATTAATTGATTTTAAGCATGAACGGGGACAGGTTGGGAAAGCCTCTCATGGCCGCCCTTCAAGGCCCCTAAGGGGGACAAACAGCTTGGAAAGCTGGCCCTCTCTTGGGGAGGAAGGACACCAAAAGGAAGGGCGTCTTCAATCCCTCCACATGCACATGCGCATGCACGCACACGTGCACGCGCGCACACACGTACCCGCATGCACACACGTAAGCGCGTACACACACGCACAAGTACACAACGCACGCACGTATACAATGCACGCACACACGTACGCGCACGCACAAACACATACACACACATCGCGCACGCACACACGCGCACGTACGCACCCACGCACACGTACACACGCTCACACTCACGTACCTGTGCGCATGCACACACACACGTACGCGTGCGCACACACACGTACACACACATACGCGCACACACACACACGTACGCGCACACACGCACATGTACACGACGCACGCACACACATACGTACACAACCGTATACACACGCATGCACATACATGCACGCACACACACGTACGCGCACGCACACACACGTACGCGCGCACACACACACATAGACACACGTACGTACCCACACGCATACACACGTATGCGCGCACACACACACACACACACGCATGCACGTACACAACGCACGTACACACGTATGCGCATGCACACATACATATGCGCACGCACACACACGTACATACGCGCACGTACGCACACATGCGCACGCACGACACGTACGCGCGCACACGTGCGTGCACGTGCAGCTCAGAGGGCCAAAGGCCCTTGTATAGGACGCATTGGAGTAAATAATTAGAATGTGTGCCCCTCGCATTGGGGTATAAAATAGGTTTTCAAAAATTGCATTGGTCACGCGCCTGTACAGTACGCATTTCTAGCCAGCCCAAAATATGTGCTTGTATCAACCTTTCGATTTACCTTGCACATAGTTGCAAGTAAGGGGCAGCTTTGAGGTCGTTTAAGCCTGGGAGGGATCACACTACAGGCTGCTACAGGCTGCTACAGGCTACCACAGGCTACTACAGGCTAACACAGGCTACTACAGGCTCTCCTGCACCACCCAAGCCCCTCGCTAGGCCAACACAACTTTGCTGCTGCACGCATTAAACAGTCTTAATTACAAAAAGGGGGAGTCTGTGTTGGTTCAGTTCAATGCGGGAGGCACCCCCTCGGAATACTCCCCCACAGTACCTGCATTTCAACTAAAAGTTCTGCCCCTTCTGTCCATAATAACAACATGGTTAACAACATGGTTAATAACAACATGGTCCCACTCCGGGCACTTGAAGGGAGGCATTATATGTATGTGAGGGGAGGGGGGCTCCAAGGGGGGTGGTTGGGGGCGGTTGGTGCAGGCCCAGAGTACCCCCCCAAAAACAAAACGTATGGAACGTATTATACGCATATTTCGTATAAAACAAGTACTTAATCGTATTGGATATCCCTCAGGAGCAATGCCCAACCCTGCTAGTCAACGTACATTTCTGGCCAATCCTAACGCATAAGGCCAGGGTGGGGGCCAGGACCACACGGCTATACAAACTTGGAAGGAAAAACTACTACATTGGGTGTGTCGAGGGCTGGCCAGGAGCGTGACTGCCAGTCTCTAGACAACACTCAACATCGGTCTGATTATGCTCACACCTGTGCACAGGTGGGGTAGCAGCCGGGGTTAGCCAGCAGCCGGGCTGATTTGATTTGGTCCCTGTACAGCTCGGTCAAGCCATACACCGCCTCTTTTTGAAGGTCCACGGCAGCGTGCGCGTTGCTGTACCTGGGTGCACCCACATACAAACAAAGCATGCGTGAACATTGTTCAGCGTGCATTGCCTCTTTTTGAAGGTTCACGGCAGCGTGCGCGTTGCCGCAGTACCTGGGTGCACACACACACACACACACACACACACACACACACACACACACACACACACACACACACACAAACACACACACGTGCGTGAATAGTGTCAATTGTGCACTGCCCTTTTATGAAGGTACACGGCAGTGTGCTCACTGCCTGTGCTCACTGCCGGAAGCATATTGACGTGCACAATGTATACACTTGTAGATGTACACACACACACACACACACACACACACATTTTTACTGACACTGCACGTGCGAGTGACAAACTGTGATCTACGAGCCTTGCTCATCCAGGAAAGAGGCGGTTTAGAAAAAGGTGTGCAACAGCAGGCGTGCATCAAGTCAGCAAGAAGACCCTCAAGCTGCAACACCGTGTGTAACCTAGAAAGGCAGCAAACACGCAACTTGGGTGTAGGGTTGGCCAGACCCGTGTATCCATAGTATATATACAGGGTTGTTTGGAGCCATATATATATGGTGCATATACGGTATTTTTGGCAGGGAAACCACCCAATATACAGTCACATACGGTGTATGTACACAGCTCTGGCCAACCCTGTATATACAACGCAAGTACATGCATATGCAATATGTATGGTTCAGGCCAACCCTTAAAACATGGTGATTCTAGATTAGGCGATGCTTCCATTCCTATTTTAAGGCTGTTACAGAGTGTGCGTTCTGGCCACCTGGGTCATAAGGTAGCCGCTGAAGCAACTGTAGCTGTATCAGCCATTTTGGCATTGCCATCATTAATCAACTCCTTCTAGACGAGAATGCTGTTTTGTATAATAATTGCACAGGAATTCTGGCCTCATTTTCCCCTCCCCCCAGCAACTCACCACTCAGTGTAAGTGTCCGTGTTTTTGAGCCTGAAGTCAGCACTAAGGTCCACAATTTTAATGTGGCTGGGGAGCTGCTTCAGAGTTTCCTGAGGAAGCGTTGGGAAAACTTCCAGCTGAGACTTCTCATTTGTCGCTCCTTGCATAACGCAATAACAAAAATCAACATCAGTGACAGTGACAGCGACACACAACACACACCCACACACACCCACACACGCAAAAGGATGATGCGTACACCCACGCACACCCACAAAACTACACACATACGCACGCGCACGTGCACACATGCACGCCCACCTCACCTGCGTGGTGGCGTGGGGCAGGCAGCAGAAGATGGCGTCTATCTTGCTGTAGTCCACGTCCGCAATCTTGACGAGCGTGGGGCAATTTGTGGCGGTCACCAAGTGGGGAAAGACATCACAGAAAGACTGCAGGTGTTGGGTACACAAATGTTGGTTTAAGAAGGAGCTTGCGGGTGAGTAACGCAGTTCTACTACTGCGAGCTTGCACTGCATCTGGACAGCATTCAAACCTATCTTACCCACCTTTCCAGCTTGCTTCTCGCCTGTGAGAGCTGAGATGGTGATGTTGGGGTGCAGGGCGCTCAGGCGCACCACTTCAGCCCCGGTGTAGCCCGAGGCCCCGAGCACAGCCACCCGTGCCTTCTCCTGCGTCAATCACGATGGTGTGTGAGTGCGTGTGTGTATGTGTGTGTGTGTGTTTTCCGAGTGAACATCAATTGATGCAACATTTGGGACACATGGGTCTGAAAGTGAGAGTGAATCAAAACCCGTGCCACCAAAGAAATGCCATCTTACAGCTTGACAAACGATGCGAGCAGCTGCGCGTCTCGACGAGCAGCGCTGCAAACTTGGCCTCGAGTTCTTTTTCCCGTTGGTCAAGAGAGAAGATGAGTGGCGCTGCAATTGCATCATTTTGGCACCTGCGGTATTTAACAATATTTGACCACAAACACGACGAAGCCATAACGACAATATCCGGGCGATGACCAAATTCACCCCCTAAGGACTTTTCACCTCATTACATATTTAATTCAGGAATACTTTCTTAATCGGTTAAGCCTCTAATCGCGCTTCGACAGTCTGCCTGACAAATGGGGAGGCTCGGCTTTGGCCCTCTGGCATGCGAGTAGCCATTTCTATGCCTATATTTGGTTCCATGTACTCTTGCAAGGCAGCAATGCTCAGTGCTCCTGGTCCCTTTGGTAGTTCCCATGAGCTGACCAGTGAGGAGGTGGGTGGTGGGAATGCAGCTTTCCAATGCATATTCACCCATCCTGTACACAGAAAAAGAAAGGGCAGCAAACTCTCTGTGCAGAAAATTGACAAGAGAAACATGTGAGTTACCTGTCAGAAGATGTCGTCCTCTCTCTCACACACCCACACACCCACACACACACAAACACACACACACACACACACACACATGTACACACGCACGCGCACACGTACACGTACACACACGCACACATACACTCATGACCACACACACACACACACACACACACACACACAAACACACACACATACACACACAAACATGCACGCACGTGCACACACACACACACACACAAACACATACACACACGACCACACACACACACACACACACACACACACACACACACACACACAAACACACACGACCACACACACACACACACACACACACATACACACACCCCCACACACACACACACACACACACACACACACACAAACACACACACACACACACACAAGTGGCAACCTCTTTCTTTCCTTCCAACTGATGCAGTTAAAGTTGGTGCATTCTGGAGGGATTATTAGGCAGAACATCTGGAGCATTTTCCTCCTCCTCTTAACTACACACTTTTACAACAACATGTCAGTGACTTTCAAGCTGTACAGTCTGTTGGTGCTGATCTGACCTCAAATGACGCCCTTCCTGATGGCAGCATTTATGCTGTAGTTAAAGACTGGAAGTCCTTTGAATTGTTTATGAGTGAATATGAAGCTTTCACAAACGCTGACTTTTTCACCCATAATACAAAGGTTAAAGGCGGCATGGCCAACAAGCTTTATTACTGCAGGTAATGGGCTGATGTGACTTCCTTTTGGCTTGTAGTAAGTGTAGCCACCTCTTTTATAAGTATTCAGACCCCTCTAAAACCTGTTTGCATATATTTGCAGGCGGCATGGCAAAGCCCCTTGGGAAAAGCAGGGTGTTGGCCAGAGTAGTGAGTGTGCTGCCAGTGTTAAGGGATGTGGTTGTGCTGCAAGCATAAAGGCCAGTCTTCATCCTAAATATGCTGACAAATTAAAAGTTTCCTCAAGTGCAAAAGGCCAAGATGTTGAAGCTGAGCCCCTCCCTTACTTTACTGCCGTCGAAGTCATTATAAATCCAACACACACGGGCCATAACCCTGATGATGATTGTGCTGTGAACATGGCTACTCTTGATGGCAGAGTGAAAGAGTTCATCTGTGAGAAAGCTCGCCAAATCATGTTGCCCATTTCTTGCATTGCATTTGAGGCACGCGCTTTTGCCACCACCATTACTTCTGGGCTGAATGTGTCTACTGACAATGACAAATTCATTCCAACTGAGCAAACTGTGTCAAAATATGCACGACGGTTCCGACAGCAGCTAAAGCTGGATCCAGAAGATGCAATTGCTATTCAAAAGTAGATTGATCAAGACACAGCTAAACAGCCAGGTATGTGGCAACTCCACCACAGTTGTTGTCTTGCATTCAACCTTTTTTGTGCTGAGCTCATCTGTGCATTCCTTCGTGATGTGTACAGATGCTAAATGGAGTTACACTCCAGGGGATGGTGTGAGGGGTCAGAAAAAGATGGTTCTTGTTCACCAGACAGTTGAGCAACAGAAAATGATGCAGAAGTATGGTGGTACTGTTGTGGGAATGGACGCTACCTATGGTACCAATTTGTGGGGATTTCCTTTGCTTTTGGTTACTGTGATTGACAACCACAACCATGGATTCCCTGTAGCCTTTGCTTTGATCCAGACAGAGAAACGTGAACAACTTGCTGATGTTTTGGGCACGTAAGAATTAAGGGATTTTATTCCTTAACCCACGTTGCGCCTTCAAGGATGTATGCCCACACTAACCAAACTGGATTGTTTTTTTTGCAGATTCAAAGCTTGGAATCCTGATTGGGCTCCTGGGTATTTCAACATAGATAAGTGCCATGCTGAGATAAATGCTATTACTGATGAATTTCCATCAGCACGCATTCTTCTTTGTGATTTCCACCGTCAGCAATTATTGCAGAGATGGGTCAATAGCAGTGACGTACCTGCTGTGCACAAAAAATATACACTGGACTTGTAAGTTTGCCTGCCAGTTTGTCTTTGCAATTGCTTAACCTTGTACTTAGCAGAGTGCTAAATACATCAGTATTGTCTCCTTGCACTCTCAGGATGAAGAAAGTGGCTTATGCTCAATCTCGGATCCACTTCACAGACGCCTTAGAAGACCTACAAGATTCTTAGGGATGGAAAGCAAGCAAGACCATCGCCCAATATTGGGAAACATTTTGGATTAATTTTGTTGTTATGTGGGCTCACTGCTACCGGCAGGTAAGTGAGGCTGTTTTAAACCTGGTCTTACCCGCAAGCAAGCTCTTGATCATCCCAAAGAGCGTACTCTTTCCTTTACTACAATCCTACTTACTTGCAGGATTTCCATTTAGGAATGAACACCAACAACTTTACTGAGTCTCAAAACAGGGTTTTGAAGGTTAAATGGCTTGGCCTCCGGCCTGACAGATGCGTTGATTCTCAATTACTTGTGTGGGACACTGAGGCCCTATTATATTTGACCAAAAATTATGTGGAGAACAATAAAAAGTAAGCCTCCCCCATTCCACCTTACCTGCACACTTAAAACATAAGGTAAGGTAAGGTAAGGAAACGCACCAACCCCAACCCCAACCCAAACCCCAACATCCCCAACACCGTCCTTCCCCCACCCCCCCCACTGAGCCGTGAGCAGACACACCAAAATTTGAATGATCAAATGTAGGGATTTGGGCGGCACAATGCTACTACCTTTGCTGACATTAATCTGGCGGTTTTCAACTGTGATGGGATTCCAAACACTGACTATTCTGAGAAGCTGAACCAATTGATT
>Ga0307945_1003368_pt1 | contig 12965 bp, 13 predicted proteins | sample OrgLakmetagen228_FD_201818 | JGI IMG/M metagenome (GOLD analysis project Ga0307945, IMG submission 201818) | Saline water microbial communities from Organic Lake, Antarctica - #228 | ecosystem: Environmental > Aquatic > Non-marine Saline and Alkaline > Saline | place: Antarctica: Organic Lake...
CTCTCTCTCTCTCTCTCTCTCTTTCTCTCTCTCTTTCTCTCTCTCTCTCTCTCTCTCTCTCTCTCTCTCTCTCTCTCACTCACTCACTCATACACAACCAAAGATACACAACAGATAAATATGCCTCTCATTCTCATATTAGACGGCACAGGCCCAACACTGCAGAGCTTGCACAACATACAGCACATGACGATCCTATGCTGCATGCCTGTAGGTGCCTGGCACAGACAAACACACACATGTAAAACAACAATACACACGTACTCACTTCCTGGGGCTCCCTAAATCGGTACACGTTCCTGAGGTCTGCCTGCTGGTCAATGTCTTGGGGGGCGGCCCTGCAAGTACCAAGCAAATCATTTCGATTTTTATTTGTGCTGTCATATTTGCAAGGCAGGCAGGCACACGGTTTGTGGTGTGCTTAGATGTGTACCCACACATGAACGCGTAGCTTAAATCAGCACACACGCATTTTAAAGACGCTGTGTTTAAACACTTGATGAAACCTGCAGACGGATACCGCTGCATCAAATGCAGATAAATGGGTGCCGTGCAAGCACATACGTGCACACACGCGTGAGCACACCTGATAGCTCGTAGAGCATGCCATTGCAAAACGCGCAGGCGAAAGAAAGATACAAGGGCTCCAAAGGCCAGTACTGGGGCCAACCCAATGAGCATGGCGTCTGTCAGGAACTTAAGGTGACCAGGGTCTTCCTGTGGTGTCAGTGTGCGTATGTGTGTAAGTGCGTATGTGTGTGCGCGCGTGTGTGTGTGCGCGTGTGTGTGTTTAGTTATGGGTGTAAGGAACACGACGCAGGTTCACTACAGTTGGCAACTGAGAAAGCCCTCTGCCTCTACTGCCCCGTCCTGCTAGCATTCACAACAACAAGTGAGCCATCACAGCACTTTAATGTGTACAAAGAATTCATGCAAGGCAACATATTGGACAGGTATTGGGTATTGGGTACTCCCACCGTCATTGCGACCACACACACAGCACACAGGTAATAAACGGGTGAGTTCACTGTCCATCGCACACTGAAAACAACACAACACACACACCCACCCTCCTGTGGTCAAACTTCATGATGGCGATGAACACGCTCGTCCAGAAGAGCATGCTGTACAGCCCAGAGCGGATGTGGTTCACCCACTCGTTGTAGTGGGGTTGCTGCAGTGATTTGTCATTTGTTCCCAGGGTGTCAGTGAAGCAAATAAGCAGAAGTGCGTGTTTGTTGTGGTGGGGTTGCTGCAGGAATTTTTAACACACAAGCAAGCAAATTGGGTCTTTCATAGCCGTTTCAAAATTGCTGTGGCAAGGAAGGCGGCAACTCCTTGGAGCCCACCCACGCTTTATACACACAACCATTGGTGCTTAACCAGTTTACGCCAGCAGTGCATGTGGTTAGGGTTGGTCAAACCTAACCAGAATCGTGACATACGTTGTGAACACGGCTGTGAACACGGCTCAAGAAATCCAGTATGTGCGGTGGTACGCGAGGTCCTTGGAAGGAGCACAACCACTTGCGGGTAATGAAGGCCCATTAAATGTATGGGTTCAAAAATTGGAAACAACAGAGTCTGTCTCAGTAGCACGGATGCTGTCACGGCCGATTCAAATATTTGGCCACTCCGTGACGAGCAGGAGTGGTTTTATTTACCTAAGGATGCAGGAGGTGTGCCGGTTTTCCAATTTTTGCAAAGGTTTTTCAAACTTTATGAGCAGGCAAGGACGTCTGAGGAGAGAGCTGCTCCTTGTTGGATGAATGGCAAAGCAGTACCTTTGGGCAGGCAGTGGCTTCGTAATAGGGTTGGCCAGAAGAATTTGTGTTTGGTGCATGCACAGCATGTCAGAGGCAGAGATGTGTTTATATACAGACATATCCCATATCTGGGGCGTACGTACTACACTCTGAGCGGATCCTGTTCATCATCAAACGGTTGTCAACGACAAGGGAAGGAACAGCCCCGAGTCCATTGGAAGTATGGACATGCTTGGCTCCTCCCACCAACAAGCAATTCACTGGTCAGGGCATCAGAGTCCACATTTCATTCTACATCACACATTTGACGTTGTCACTTGATCTTTCACGAGAGGAGGAGAGCGTATGGCTCACCCATCGGATGTACAGGTAGCACAGGGAGAGCGTGGTCAGGCACATGATGACGGACTGGATGTACAGCTGGCCGGCAAAGATGGCCATGTTCAGCACCATGAGCGTCTTGGCGGTGAGGGCCCAGACCTGTGTAGCCATCCATTTGTGTTTCAAAACTGTGAGGCCTGGCATCGCTTGATTTTGGTGGCAGACATAGGGGGAGCAATTCCCTTGCTCAGGTACAACACACACATATACACGCGTGCAGGCATAATGCGCACGCGCACACGCATACAAGGAGAGCACAGGAACATGGCTTTGATCCAAAGAACATTCAGTGCTGAAGACAGTAAAACATTGACGCATAAGACCGTAAGCATAGGGTTGGCTAGAACCGTATAAATACACCGTAAATTACCGTATATTTGGTTATTTCCCTGCCAAGAATACCGTATGTACACCGTATATATATATATGGTTCTGGCCAACCCTACGTAAGTTGAGTACCTCGACGGATGAGTGTGGGGTGGCCATCCAACGACGGGAGGACGGGTTGGGCTCAAAGTCAATCAGGGTCACAACGAAGGCCAAAAGCGTGAATACGCCACAGGCAACAACGGACACAATGCCGTGTGCAAGGTGCGGCACCTCCAGGCACTCTGCGGTTTGAAGAAGAGTGTGTGTGTATGTGTGTATGTCTGTCTGTCTGTGTGTGTATGTGTGAAAGTATGTGAGAGTATGCACGTGTTCTTGACAGGCAGATCTATGCCGGGCTGTCTCCCTGCAAATTACTTTTGGGGGAGAGGCGAGGGAGGCAATCTGAGAAAGACCAGCTTTGGTTGAGTAAAGCAGGCAACGACACACTGGTACTGATCCATCTAAGGTTTAGTGCACATTCCTGTGCATGTGTAAGCACGATGGCTTGGCTTGCTTCCTTAATCAACCCGACAAGACGTGCTACCAGGAGATGCTAAAACTACTCTCTTTACCTGAATCTCTTTTTTGAATGTATTTGCAGAAGCATACATACACACACATACACGCTTGCGCAAACACACGTCATCAGATTACTCACTGATTTCAGGGAAGCGATTCAAGCGGAAGCGAAGGTCCACTATCTCTGTACTGCCATCTGCTTTTTTAATCTCCCCTTGGCCCTCCATAAACCAGTTGCAGTTAAAGCCGGCCAGGAACACCGAGAAGCAGCTGACGTAAAACACAAAGATCGCTGCATTGACACACAGCCTCAAAAGCATCACGGGCCTGCATTTGGGGGAAGGAGGCAGCATTTGAAGATGCAGACTAGCACACAGACATTACTTGGGAGGAAGGAAGTTCATCTAAGGATGGCTTGCCACCACAAAGCGTGCACACCAAGTCACGACGACAGGTACGTAAAATTAAGCGGCCTTTTTGAGCTCTTGCAAACAAAGATGCAGGCTAAGTAGATTGCGTCACAGGTAATACAGATCGCCCTCAAGGAGCCTTGCTCACTGAGCGGGTGAGTTTTGTTTTAACCTTAGTCAACCTTTGACATCGCCATATGTCATTGCGCTGCGGCCGATTCATGGATGCGAACAACTCATTAGACACAGGTGCACCTGCCACTCTTGTAGGACCAGCTAATCTTACTCTTGAAGTCACCGTCGCTCGCGCTGTGGCAGTTCATACATGCAGACACAAGCACTCACCAGACATAGGTGAACCTGCCACTCTTGTAGGACCAGCTGATCCATACCCCTAGGGCCAGAGCACACGCCAAGACCACCACACCCACGTAAATCCACACAATGTAGAACTCGTAGCTCTATGTGTGTATGTGTGTATGTATTTGTAATTCAGTGCGGAGAGTAGGAAGGGATGATTGTTGTGTTCAAAATATTGATTGAATTGGCTAGAACTGTACATAGTGTGTGTATATATAACCCAGGGAATGTGAAAGTGTACTAGGCAGTTCAGCGCACAAACGTACACACACTGCACATGCCAATAAATTTGCTGCCTCACTCACGTCTGAGGTCAAAGGATTGGCAAACTCTATCCATTTGATGGCATGCCAGATCCAAAGGTCCGTCCTAATCTCAAACCCTGCAAAACGCATCGCTCAAACATACACACTTGTCGATTTCGTGAATGCATTCACGGTGGGCTGTGCTGTACAGATGCGCGTACAAGCATACACATGTGGGCATGCAGGGTGGGAGCATCAGGAATTTGAGCATCCGAACACACACACTCGCCTTACCAGTGCAAACACAAAACTGAGAGTACGGATACATTTCACTCAACTTGCACAGAAATACAAGCACATGCGGAAGACAGCGCACCATAAGCTGGACGAAGGACAAGTAGCAAGAGTTGCAAGAAGTCCAAGAAGATGCGGGCCACCGCAAACCTGAGAAGTCGCATCGGCAGAGCAGCAGTAAGCCAAAAATGCAATCCATAAGAACGTGTCCCAAGACCTGTTTCCGATCGCTGAACAGAATGGCTACACATGCGCACACCCCTGCGTCTTTGCACGTACGCACGCCCATACCTGAACACATTATACATACACGTACCCAGGATGTCCAGTCACACCCAACATATAAGAAAGCATGCAAACATGCACACACACTTAAAACAATTGCAAAACACTGTCAGTGCAAATGTGTACGCATCTGATTACATACACACATCATACATCACATATGAATTCGCTCAAATGCAATTTCCCGAACTTCAACACATGCAAACATATAGAAAGGACACACATGTGCACCCGCGCATGCATACACGTACGCCCACACCCACACGCCTGCACACACGCACACACACACACAAACACACACACACTCACACATTCACACATACACACACATGTGCACATGTTCACCCGCGCATGCATACACGTACGCCCACACCCACACGCCTGCGCGCACACACACACACACACACACACACACACACACACACACACACACAAAGACACACATTCACACACACATTCACACACACACACACACACACACACACACACACACGCACACACGCACGTACATACACGCGTACATACACACATGCACACACACACGTATAAACACACACACACACACACACACACACACACACACACACACACACACATGCACGTGCACGCACATGCGCCAGCACGCACGCATGCGTGCAAGCACATATATGTGCGTCCACACACTCACCTCAGCTGTTCGTCATACTTGACTTCACTCAGGGTGTGAAGAACGCCGAATGTGGGCTGTGTGTGGAATGTCATTTAGGGTGAAGGTTAGGGAATAGGCCAAAGTTGACCCGGGCTTGTGGGCAAGATTGAGGGCTTACCAGGACAAGTCCTTGTTTCTGATTGAGAAGCTCGTCTGGGTTCTCTTCGTGCTCATCTCCACCTTGTCCTGCCTTGCTCCTGTTATCATTTAGGGCTTTGGAGGTAATTTTCACGTTCCGCACCAACCAAGCACTTTAACAACAAATATTGGTCAGCGATTTACAGCATTTGCTACTGGCATGCCCGTAAACACGGACACGCGCCCCACCTTGCAACAGCACTTGCCGAGGACCCTGCGGAGCTTGCGCTCCCAGCGCTGCTCTGGGAGGCGCTGTCTGATGCTGCCCTACCCATGAGAACTCAGGCCAAAATTAAGAGCAGCATACCTAACAGCAGGCCCCGGGAACCCGGGGGTAATTGAATGGCTTTTACTGTTTAATTTAATTATTTGATTTCCAATCTGGTTTTGTTGTGCAAGGCTCCCTGGGCATTCTAGTGAAACAGTGCATGTGTTTAAACGTATACTCGCAGTTTTGCTTTAACTATTTATCATCCATTGCGTGCTTTTAAAGTTCAATCAATGCTCTAATCCTCCTTATGTAAACGCGACCCTCAGAAATATTTGAGCAATACCTTTACTCCTGAAATTTGTGCGTGCGGGCCTTTGTCTCCCAACCACCTGATCTTCAATTATTAAAGCCCCTCCTCCGTACTTATCCAGGGGAGATATTGTAGTGTGGCTCCTGCTTCCATATGGTGGTGCAGTGCAGAGGACAACACATCCCTTTCTTATTCTTGCTGGTGGTGCCATACTATCTACGTATCTACGTTCTTTTTTCATCTCTTTCGGTAAAGTGAAGTGCTTTACGACTTCATGTCAGCAGGGCTTCAAATCCTGCTGGTACCTTAGTGGCCCCCTCATATGATGCGCATTCGTTCCCTTGACACGCAAGCAGGCTGGATGTGTAAATCACTACCAGTGTAGTTTTCTTATTTCTTATAAATACAACTGTCGGTGTTGGCTCCAAGAAAGAGTTCTTCAACAAGGGCAGGAAAAGCAGGAAATTATTTGGGATCCATGCCATTTGGGTAATATGGTATTGCTATTACCGTGATACCGAGACATGTGCGCAGGTGTGCAGCCATTTTGCAACTCTTTCGACCTTTGTTAACAAACTGCCTGACCCCACACAATCCCACATTTCTCCATGAGAGGAAAAAGGCTGTACACCTGACAGATTGTTTCTTGTTCTTGCTAAATTATACAGGCCTGTACAAGACAGATGCAAAAACCCTGTCCTAGGGTATTACAATCATTCTTACGTTTCAATGATGGCGGCATTTCGAATTTAGCTGTGTCCTGTGTCAAAGTGGCTGCATTTACTGTACCTGGGGGAAATTTGATTAAGCTGGTACGTCAACACTTTTCTGTCTGAGAAAGAAAAAACTCCGCAGGCAGTGAAAAAATACTCTCACAGTCCCACAGTATACAAGGAAAAGGAGCCACTTTGGTACCGGGTACCGTAAAACTCCCTCACTCCAAATGGCCTGAGTCTCTTTGTGTTTCTCTCCTTTGTCTGACATGGTGGAATGGTCCAACCCATAACAGTGCTCTTTCCTAATTCAAGGTAGACCCTAACATGCACAACAACAAACATGCACAACAACAAAGTGGCCGGCCACTTATCATTCTCGGTTTGCCATCCTTTTTTCTAGTAATGAACACCACGGTACCTTAATCTTGATCTGATCTGTCCAAGCAAAGAAAAGAAAAAGAAAAAGAACACAGATAATGTAATGGATCTAATGGATTAGGAAAGGATGTTGTTTAGTCCAGACATGTTAGGTACGCACAATGTCAGTAGTTTTTGCTTGCGTTTGCATGCTTTGAGAGTGGAGGCTGCAACGTGGCTTGAAGGCAGAACTCATATAAGTGACCAGTGCCCGAATGACGATGAAGTCTAGAGCTAAGTGCACGCTCTTTTATTTTGCCTAGATCGTAGGTTGTGAGCTGAGAAAGAAATACTCCTTTATGGTTGTACTTTTTTTAAAGGGCTCCTCGGTGGCCCAGGTAGGATGTATGTCTCTGCATCCATTGGGTGGTGCATAACACGAAACAACATCCTTTCCTAATCCATGCCAGTAGTGTTTACACTATCTGCATTCTTTTCTTCTTTCTCCTTTTCTTTCTTCAAAGAAAGCCGAAGTAGTCTTTATTCTTTTCTTTCCCCGGTGGCCCAACCGTATTTGCTGCATCAAATTGACAACCGACTTGTTTACAGTTTCCATTCTCAGCAAATCACTAGAATATTTCTTTTTATACTTGAGAAGTAAGCAGAAGGAAAAAAGAAAACTTGCAGACAGTGTAAGCAATATCGGCATGGAGCTGGAAAAAAGGGCTGTTGTTTGGTGTTCTGCGTCGCCCAATGAATGCAGAGACGCTCAGCATTCCACCTGGAGAACAACAAGTGGAAAGGCTTTCTGTAGGGAACAGGTGGTTGGGAGGTAGAGGCTTGCTCACCACCAGGAGTATTGCTCAGATATGTGTGGGGGTTGTATTCAATGTCTTGTCTCATCTGTATGATTTTAAGTGCAGATCTGATTGCATGTAGGCCTATTTGTTTCATGAGTGCTGTGGCATATGGACCAGTAATTCCGAGGCTGTGGAGTGGGTTCCTTGTGTGGCTGCTGTAGATGGTGCCTGCGTCGGAAAAGTCAGGGCTGTTGATTGCCGCTTGAATCAACCAGAAATGTGGTTGATTTTGGCCATTGATTCAATTCGCGGTGGGTACCTTTTTTTAAATTGAATCAACTGCAGTTGATCTCCGCTTAAATCAATTGGAGATCAATTTGAAATCAACTGCAGTTGATGGTTGAATCAACCGCGGTTGATTTGTGGTTAATTCAAGCCGCCATTTCTCTTGTTGATGTTTGAATTAAGCCTGGTTGATTGAGTTCGCATTGGGTACCTTTTTTGGTTCTTGAATCAACCGCAGTTGATCTGGGGTTGATTCAAGCCGCCTTTACTCTAGTTCATGGTTGAATCAAGCCTGGTTGATTCAATTCGCGGTGGGCACCTTTTTCTCGTTGAATCAACCGCGGTTGATCCGGGGTTGATCCAAGCCGCCTCTTAAATAGTTCATGGTTGAATTAAGCCAAATGAGGGAAATCATTGTTAACAGTCAACAAATCAGGCACGCCACAGCTTTAACCCAACACTTAGGTTAGAAATCAACCGTTTCTCATTGATTACTGTTTAAATCAATTGTGTGGTTGAATCAAAGAAACAAGCAGTTGATTTCTGCTTGAATCAATGATTAACCAGGATTCAATTAGAAATCAAACGTTTCTCATTAATTACTGCATGGATCAACTGTCTAGTTGAATCAACCAGAACAGCAGTTGATTTCCGCTTGAATCAATGATCAACTAGAAATAAACGCTTTTGATTGATTCAACCCCATTGAATCAACAGCCCTGACTTTTCCGACGTGGTTGCTCCTAGCAGGATGGTGTGAAGGTTTTTGTGGTGTCCGAGTAAGCGAGGCAACAGCAGCTTATTTTGTTCTCGTGCCTTTTCTGCTTGTTGAGTAGGGGAAGTGTCTACACAGTACTTAATTTTGATATAATGTATACCGGTATCGCGCTTGTTGGGTTGTATGTCCCTTGGTTTCGTAGTCAGGAGTGTGGATTGGCAGATCCATCTCCTGGTTGTCACGGGTAGCTCTTGATGCGTGTTTGCTGGATTTCGTTTGGGGCGTGGTTGCTGTGTCGTAGTAACTATGATTGCATCTGGCTTGCTCAATTTCCGCTGCTGTTGTGCATTGAGGTTGGAATGTAAGAGCCAGGTTGTATTCATCCCTATCTGTTTTTCCTTCAAAGAGTGTATAATGCCTTGTTGTATCCTTGTTGCACGACTGCCTAAGTCTGCTTGTGCTATCAGGCAGGCACCCTGCACACCTTGTTGGATCGCTTTCACAATCATGTGTCCAGCAATGGTCGGGACCAGTCAGCCGATCAGCCAAATAACCTGGCTGCAACTTGTTTCTATAATCTGAATGTTATGTCGGAAGTGTTTACACTATGTGCATGACGTTTACTTTACTTGGAAAAATTCAAGGTTAAGCTTTTTTTCACTACCAGCAGAGTCTTTTCTTTTCTTTTCCTTTTCTTCTATTTGTTTTTCCTGGCTGAATTACCTGTAATGAAACACGTCATTACGAAAACACCAAGGCGTATACTGTTCATAGTAAGCATGTGCCTCCATGTAGGCTAATTACATACACCACATGCTTGCAGTCTGGTATAGACGTTGCATAGCGGAAAAGATCAATCTAGTTTCTCCTTTTAGCCTTTGTCAACAATCAGACAGTGCTCTTCATATTCTCTTAGGGTGTCAACACAATATCATCTCTGGTATGATCACTGAACGCCATCAGACTCATCATGAAAGTCATCAGCAAAGGCTCCTTGGCAGGTTGTATAGTTCATATGTATGCTAGCAGCACTGACCGTTTTGCCCAACACAACCTTCAAATTCCTGAGCACGCTAATAATAGGACTATACGCATTTGGTGCTCGTTCTGATGCTCGTTTTGATGCTCGTTTATCTGTAAAAGACAGATTATTGCGAAAGGGGGCGGTCGACTCGTTCCCCCCTTCGCAAAGCGAAGGGGGCGAGAATTCCTCATTTCCTCCGGGCTCAGTCCCGGGCAATTAAGCTAAAAATGTTACACCTCACACCATCCTTCTTGGTGTGGGAGGATCAATCTATACCTCTAACACTTTGCATCATCTAAAAGAGCTCAGCCTCGATTTACAGAGGCCCACAAGAATGCCCTTAAATTGCATGCTCACTCTGTACAGACACATGTGCATATGCGCACAATGAAAAAACGAATTGCTCTCAAGGTCTCGCTCTGGAGCAGAGGACTGCCAGCCACCCTCCAGATCCCCACTAGTTTTATTTTTCCTTTGGTGGGGAGACTCACGGCACTTCGGGCCAAAGTGTCTCCTTTTCCTTAATCGACTCAATTACATCGGATGCAGGGAGTGTTTTGCTGCCTGCGTAGTTCTTACTTTCTACTTCTTCCAAAGAGTGATAAAAAATGGCTTCAAGGTACAGAGCCATGTTGCTCTTAAGCAAATCTTATTTCTACGATACTTGGATCGTAATTTGCGTTTCAATTTGCAATAGAACGTGCGTCCTTATAAGTTTCATTGTCTGTACACTGCAAAAAAGAAGAGGACAGCCACCAACTCATAAGCCTGTGTTTGCTGTGATTTATGTCAGGCTCCCTCAGGATCTTGCCGCTGAAAGCCAACCTCCACTGGCAACCCAGCTTGTCTGCAATGCAATATTAATGGGATTTACAAACAGTCCAACGTTTTGTACCATTGAACACAGCAAGTCACACACCGGTGATCTGTGGCACATTGAACAAGATCAAGCCTTGAACCTGTGAAAATATTGATGGAGGATCTACAGAAGGGAAGACATGCGGTGATACGCAAGGGGTGATAACACCTCAAGCATCAATAAGAGAAAGGAGGTGTTGCTTCCGGGAAGCCAAGTGCTCACGTCAATGGCAGGTTTTAACATGCCACTCCTTACAGCCAGGCCTGACCGCAAACTCTATGCCTTCAGGGCAGCTACCAAGAGAAAGGTAAAGGGTCCAAGGGAAAGGTAAAGGGTCAGGCGTCCCTTGCATGTGACACCATTTGAAAAGCAGATTCTGTACTGCTAAAATGAGTAGGGTTGGCTGGAATTGTATATATACACTGTTTTATACTGTATATTGGACATTTCCCAGCTAAAATTACCTATATACATTATATATGTATATGTACATTTGGTTCTGGCCAACTCTAATAACGAGGCATCATATCAAGCAGGCTAAGGATTTAGAGAACGTGTTCCTGTTCCCTACCTGCATTGTTATCCGGTCCCAAGCAGCCCCCACATTATCCAAAGCAGGCCTCACATCCATGAACATGGCCGCAGGAGGGCCTCCTGGACGGGGCATGCTTGCATAGAAATCAATCACGTACCTCACCTATGGGCAACATGGAGGGAAAAAATCCCACCGTCCGTTTGAAAATTTGGAGCAATGCCGTTTAATGAATTTGTATTTCGACGGTCACTTCCAGTTATTCCACTTGTTAGTTCTCAATCACTCGAGAGAACAATGACGCATCAAATGCCACATCGTCAAAAGCTGTTATGGCAACCTCTATTATGTTGTAATACCGTGCTGCTCTTTTAGTATTGCGGATTGTCCAAAAAATAAGCATAATTTGATTGTGAGTGTACGGGCTCAAGTTCACTTAATTTGTTATTCACGAGTTCCTGCGAATTATCAAGTGATTGTCTGTGCTCTGCTCTCTGTTCAGTGCTCACATCCATTACAGGATTTTGTTTCCTATGGACACTTGCAGGTAAATCAGCATAAAATTGGTGAGCAGCAACAAGCACGCTTTTTGGCAAGGTTATAACCCCCAGACCTGCAGCTAATAATAAGCTTTTTAACAACAAAGTAATGCGTCCAATTTCATTTAAATTTCATTTCATGTTCTTTACTGCAATAAGAAGGCCAAATATAAACCCATTGTAACACTCCTAGGAGCAGTACGGTGGGGTTAATTGTTAATTGGAAGGATATAAATGAAGATGTACTGCAATGAGTGGTGAACGACACCGGCTTGTTTGACAGCTTGAAGTGCTTTGGCGGCGCGCTATCAGATGCAAGAGCCACAAGCACAACTTTCATGGCAAGGCTTCAAATAAGACCCACCTCTTCACCGCAACGATCTACTATCCAGTCGTGGCGATCAAAAGGAGGAGCAAACCCCTGTGATGTATGACAAAGCAGAGATTGGAAGGTGAACTTTCGCGTATGAACAAGGAAGGCGTATGCGTGAGGGCTGGTGTTTTCGAAATTTCTAAAAATAGGAGCTGTGTGAGCAATTGTGCAGCAAAGCGGTAAGGGGTGAGAAAGTGCTTGAGCATGCATTTATAATACTTAAGAAAACAGGGTTGGCTGCCCCCACTTAGCCTAATAAAAGCTTCTAAACCTGACCAGATTTCTACTCGCTTGCCTCCTTTTGCTGCATTGGATTACTGCTACCTGTCACTTTTTGCTTATGATGTAAATTGATTTTGCCAAGAAGCCCGCAGCATGCCTGTGCAGTTGCGTCAACAAAGCGACCACCTAATCATGCCTCCTCCTTGGTAAGCAATTACATTGGTAGCACTCTCTAATTCTTTCAGCTGTTCACCTGTACTGAATGCTGGCATCCTAGGTAATAGGTGTGCAGGTACAATAGTGAAATGTTCTGCAAAATGCTAGAGTGGGCATGATATCCACATCAGTAACCTTTGGAGGCCTTGAGACGTCCTGTTTGCTACAGTAAAAAAAGTTTAATAATCAGTGTCTGGCATTCAAACATCTTCCTCTCAAGTAAACGAGCAGGGTTGCGGCTGTCACTGCCTGCATAGCTTCTTCTTTCACTTTTAACACAACACACACTCTCTCTCTCTCTCTCTTCTCTCTCTCTCTCTCTCTCTTCTCTCTCTCTCTCTCTCTCTC
>Ga0307945_1003370_pt1 | contig 12964 bp, 7 predicted proteins | sample OrgLakmetagen228_FD_201818 | JGI IMG/M metagenome (GOLD analysis project Ga0307945, IMG submission 201818) | Saline water microbial communities from Organic Lake, Antarctica - #228 | ecosystem: Environmental > Aquatic > Non-marine Saline and Alkaline > Saline | place: Antarctica: Organic Lake...
ACCATCATAAATACCGTATACGTTAGGTAAGCAAGCACTTATAGTTGTTATTGTACCCAATATCATTAAATCTTTTTCTTGTGCTGTTTTGGAATACTTCAATACATTTTGGAGGAATTGAGGAAGTTGAGGAATTAAGGAAGTTGAGAATGTTGGGCTATCTGAATTAGCTACTTGTTTTGCTTCATCCTTTTTTGATAGTATTTCTTCTTCAATGGGTTCTGCATATGGTCTAATGTTGTTTTTATGTGCTACATAGTAGAATGTAGAAATGTTTACTCCTGTTCCTTTTGCGTCTAAGCAATTGGTATATTGTAAATCGCATTCTTGATAGTTGTAGGTGATATAAAACTTGCTTATCCTATGGTAATATGCTCTTCCAAATTCTCCGTATTCTTCTGAAATTGCAAAGCCTAAATTTCTCCAATTTTCGTAATTACCTGTAATATCGGTTGCTGTTGCTTCAATTTCTGAAATGTAATCTTCAATATTTGTAGATTTTTTAGATTTGCTAGTAGTAACAGTATTTTGCTCTGGTATGTTTAGATCTACTTTAAACACTTCTGCATTTTGATTTATGTATATGTTTTTGTCTGCTGATACAAAACATAGTCTTGGAATATCTTTGCCAGATGAATCAATCTCTATTTCTAGTGCATTTTCGTAGTGTTCTTTTAATTGATTATAAGCTTTGGTGTGGTTATTAGAATCCGTATCCACTTCAGCAATTATCTTGATGCCGTTACCACTTGGGCTTACAAATGATGCTTTTGTATAGTGTGCTAAGCGTGCAATACTTAGTTTCCTATCTAGGTCTCCTTCTGATATATTATCTACATCTAATACAATATGATGGCTGTACTGCTCTAAATTTGAAGCACTTCTAGTTTTTTTAAATGTTCCAGAGATAGTATATGCAGGCAAATTGCTTTTTAATCTATTTACCGCTTCTTTATCTTTTGCCTGTACATGCTTTCTTATTTGGTCAATTTCTGATTTATACTTTTCATCTTTTATTTGGTATAAGAAATCTTCTAAACTGCAATTTGCTTTAATGTATTTGAATGACTCTACTAGTGATATTTGTGTATTTGATTTCATAATTATTGGTCTTTAGGATTAATAGTTTGAAGTGCTTGCTCTACTTCTGATTTTTTAAACCTGACAAGGTTTCCTAAACGATAGGGTTTAAGAATGCCTTTTTTAGACCAATCTGAAATGGTGGGGAGAGTTACTTTGAAGATGTCTGCTAACTCTTTTCTGGTGAGGTACACTTCTTCAGGAATAGGTTTTGGATTAAGCTGTAATTTGCTTAATTCTTTTCTTACATCTTTAATGATGCTTTCTTTAAATTCTTCTGGCAAAACGCCAATAATCTGAGTGCTTTTTAAATAGACCATCGTCGTATATTTTATGTTTGACGATGCTAAATTATGTCTGCTTTAACCTTATTTTGCCATTGGAGTAACTCCAGAGGTTACTCCATATTATTTTAAACTATTCAAAAGACTATCAATTTTATCTAAGTCTTTAAGGTAGTTTTTACTTAAATCTTTGGGAGATTTATCTAACTTTTCAATGTATGTTTTTAAATTCTTATCATTCAATCCTGTTATTAAATTTAAAATTTTAGCCTTTGTAGTATTTGGTAAAGTTTCAAAATAGGGATCTGCAAATAAGCCTAATTTATCCAATAGAATTACAATTTGGTTTGCTGTTAATTGATTCTTTCTTACTGAATTTTTCTTTTCAACTTGTGTTTCTTTTTCTTCTAGTATAATGTTAATTAATCCAGTTTCATCTAATTGTGTATTATAATTCAAATTATACTGACTTAATTTTAATTCTAACAATTCAATTATTTTTTCATTTGATATTTCGGTATCTAAATTTTTTTCGAATAAATGATGATAGTTTTCATCTAACAACCAGTCTTCTACTATTCTGTGTTGTACAGGATTATATCTTTTAAATAATTCAGCCTTAATAAAGTTAGGTTCATCTGCATCAATGTTTTCTTTAAAAAACTCATTTTTTCTTTGCTCATAAGTATTTTTATAAACATTTAATGTACAGTCAAAAAAGTAATAATCTACTTCTGCTGATATTTCTCTTAATCTACAAATATACTTAGTGACATAAAAAATACAATCTTTACTAATCTTTTCAAATTCTTCTTCTAATTCAAGATTTACTGGTGCACCGTTCATTTCATCAGCGTACTTTCTATCGTGATATTCAGTAAAGTTTGCTTCACTCTTTTTTATATAGCCAATTATATCTTTTACTATTATCTCTGTTTTGAGATCATTATTTAATTTATCTATTTGCTCTTGCGGTAAAGTTTTTTGTCTTAGGTTTTTATACAGCGAGGTTATCTTATTTCTCAATGTATTAATTTTCTTTTTAACTTCATTTAGTTTGTCTTCTGTAACGCATTCTCTAACTTCCTCAGGTAACTTTTCTGTTTTCGGCTTTTGAGTGAAATACTTTTTTGTTAATGTGTTAAACTCATACCATTCTTTCGATTTGAATTTATCATGCTTATTGTCTAATTGTTCAAACAAGTAGGATAATTGCAATGTAGTAAAATTTTCAAATTTTAGTAATTCTAAAAATTCTTTATAACGTTTTTCAAAGACTTCTATTTCGATGTTTTCTATATGTACACCATCGTACCCATTATTATAGCTATACAGAGTTGAGGGTAATAGCTTATTTCCCTTTGAATAAATTAAGTTATCTATACGTCCTTGTAAACTATCGTTCATTTGACCTGTGGATTTTTAAATATTAAAATAACCTGAAGTCGCTACATGCGATGCACGCTCTTCATCCTTGATACGAATATATTTATAAAATTCTTTTTCTGTAGTGTGTCCGGTAAATAACATGATATCATAAACGGGCATTCCCTTTTTGTACATGTTCGTGGCGAAGCTTCTGCGAGCAGTGTGTGAACCAATCAAGTTGTATTTCTTAATAAATACAATTTCTTCTTTACCTCCTTTTGTGTAAGTACATTTGATAAGTTGGTTTAAGGAATCTACCTGAATATGCTGTCCTACTTGCTTGATTAATAAATTTAAGTCTTTATCATGTATTTTTGTTGGTGGCAAGCCGTCATGTCTGCTATTCATAATTTTTTGCATTTCTTTTGTGATCGGGCAAAGAATAATCTTTCCTCTTTTGCGGTTTTTCTTCTGTACTATCCTAAAAAACTGAACACCATTTTGCTCAACAATATCTTCTTGCTTGTAACTGTTATAATCGCTTACTCTCTGTCCGGTATAATACCCCATTAAAAATAAATCTCTAGCATGCGCAAGGTCTGGATATTTGCTGAAATCAAAATCATGCATCGCTTTTATTTCATTTTCATCAAGATAAATCTGTGTCGTATTCTCTTTTATTACTTTAAACTCAGAAGATTTAAACCTTTGGTTTGTGGTATAACCTTCATTTAAAGCATAATTCATAAAGGTTTTTACGGTCTTGATGTGTTTGCCTATGGTATTGAGTTTAAAGTCTTCTATCTCCTCTAAATAGTTTACAAACGCCTTGTGAAAAACGGTATCAATGTCCTCGCATTCTAAGGTGGTATTATGGTGTTTCTCAAATTTCTGTATCAGTCTTAAAGCTTGGTTATATGAGCGTAAAGTTACTGCGCTAATCATCCCTTTTTTGTAGTCCAAAAATCTACTAATAATATCAGCAAACACCAATCTTTCTTTGGTCACTTTTGTGATGTGATTATTGTTTAGCTTGTCAAATTTAGCTTTAAGAAGAGCGGGGGAGAAGTTTGTTCCTTCTTCATTTAAGTGGTTGTAAGCTTCATTGATTTTTTGTTCTAATGCGTTGAGTGTTGCATTGTGCTGGTCAAAATCTTCTACCGTTGCTTTATTCTTGAAGCATTGTTTTTTGAAATCCCAATCGGTATACTTGGCTTTTAACCCAGTTGATATTTTCAACTTGCTTCCAACTCCGTAGGTAAAGAATAAATAAATAGTGAATAATTTACTCTTGTTGGTTTCAGCTGTTTTGTTACTTTTGAACGCAAATCTTGTTGTTCCTTTTACTCTGTTTACTGTAATCATGACCTTTGATTTATACGTAAATATACAAAAAAGGGTTCAATATTGGGTTCAATATAGAGTTTATTTAAACATATATTGTCTTTATCTTATTTTACTTATTATGCTTGAAAGTATTGTTTTTATTGGGTTTACGAAGTAAATAGAATAAAATAAAGTTAGTGTAGTTATTGAAATATTGGTGCTGGAGGCACCACATAATTGCAAAACCGCTTCTGTTTCAGGAGCGGTTTTTTTGTTTTTTACTACGCGATATATTAAAGAGACTTATCTACAAGAAATGAGGTTGCAGAGTATTACGTCTTGGGCAAAGTTATTAGTTTCATTAATACTATAATCATGACATAAGTTTGTTTTACTATTTCCTGTTATAACTTAATTGATTATTCTTGTATTTCAGTTTTAATTTTGGAGATAATTACGGTAGATAATATCTAGTTTAATATAAGTAATTATGCCTTTAAGAATTAAATTGTAACAGTTATGGGAAATCAGTTTTACAAATACGCATGTTTGCTTATTACAAGTTTGTTGCTTTCAATAAGTATTCCTTCTCATACCAATGCTCAAGAAAAAACTATTGATTCACTTATTTCTGCTCTAGAAGTAAGCATGGAGCTAAGAGATTTTTATGATGAGAAGAAAGAAATGAGAATTGAAGGATTCAAAGCATTACTTAATGAAAATGATTTAGATTATGAAAATACGTGCTACTTAACCAACAAATTAATTGAGGAGTACCAATATTACAGTTTTGATTTAGCATTATTTTACATCGAAAAAAACATAGCTACTGCTGAAAAAATTGGGGATAATTTTAAAGTATTAGAAAGTAACTTAAAGCTTACAAAATTACTCGTAGAAACAGGACGCTACAAGGAAGCTGTTGATGCATTAGATGAAATGGAAACCAATAAAATACCCAAAAGACTTCTTAGTAAGTATTTTTATTCTTTGCAAGAAGCCTATGCTGGCTTAAGTTATTATACTGAAGTTCAAGAAAGCAAAGAAAAATATTCCGAACTATATAGGGTTTATGAGGATTCTTTGACCAAACAACTGCTTAAAAGTGAAGACCAATACCTACGGCTAAAAGAAAAAAATTTAAGAGATCAAAGAAAGCTTGATGATGCTTTGGAAGTAAACAACCAACGAATTGCTAGCTTAGAAATGGGGAACCGACTGTTTTCTGTAGTTACCTTTGAACGTTCGCTGCTATATGAATTGGCAAAAGACACCATCAATCAAAAGAAATATTTAATCCTTTCTGCTCAATCTGATATCATCGCATCTGTTAAAGACAATGCTTCGATGACGGTTTTAGCAATGCTGCTTTTTCAAGAAAATGAAGTTGAAAAAGCACATGAATTCATCAACTTTTCTGTGACAGATGCAGAGTTTTTCAATTCACGTTTGCGTTATGTGAACATATCAAATATTTTGTCCTTAATTTCAAAAGCCTACGAAAAGCAAACTATTGCACAAAATGAAAAATTGAGGATTTTCCTTTCATTATTAATTGTTTTTGGGCTTATTTTATTGGTGTTTTTATACTTTATAATTCAGCAAGTAAAAAGGTTGGCAACAACAAAAAATAAATTGAAAACAGCAAACAATGACCTTAAGCAACTCAATAGAAAGTTGAACATTACCAACGACGATTTAAAAAGACTCTACGATAAGTTAAGTGAGTCTGATAAAATAAAAGAAAATTATATAGGTACTTTCCTAAACTTATATTCAGATTACATTAACAAACTGGATAGTTATCGAAAATTAGTACAAAAATACATCATTACAAACAAGACGAAAAGCCTATTAGATTTAACTAAATCTAAGCAAGTTATAGATGAAGAGTTGAATATATTTTATAAGAATTTCGATGAATCATTTTTGCACATATATCCAAACTTTATTGAAGAAGTCAACAAATTTCTTGAAGAAGAAGAAAAAATCTTGATCAGTAATGAGCATACGCTTAATACTGAACTACGTATTTTAGCTCTAATAAGACTTGGAATTACAGATAGTGCTCGAATTTCTAAAATTTTACGATATTCGGTTAATACCATTTACAATTACCGCGTAAAACTCAAAAACAAAGCAAAAATTGAAAGAAATCTTTTTGAAAAAGAAATTAAAAACATTAATTAAGCAAAAATATAGTTCTATTATTTATCAAATACATCTACTTTTTTTAAAGTAATTATATTTTCATATATCTGTAAATGTGTATTTTAATATTTTTAAACCCTTAATTCAGTCCACTTTTTTACTACACTCAATCCTTTGAGTAGAATTATCTTTATTTCTTTGTACTCTAAATTAATGTAGACTTAAGAACTAAAATTTTTCTGAATGAACGTAAAATTATCATGCTTAGTAACTCTGCTTCTCATATTTAGTACAAATATGTTTAGTCAACAACCGGAAACTTCTATCAATGGAAAAGTAACAGATGAATATGGTTTGCCAATTCCAGGTGTTGAAATAGTACATAATTTAACAGGCAAAGGAGTAACTTCAGATTTTGATGGACTGTATGAAATATCAGATAAATTTTCAGAGAATTCAGTGCTGATTTTCTCCTATGTTGGTTTACTAGTTAAAGAAGTAAAAGTCGATTCCCAAACTGTAATCAATATACAGATGATGCAAGACGAGCAACAATTAAACGAGGTGGTTGTTTTAGGATATGGCTCGCAGTTAAGAAAAAACATAACAGGATCTGTATCTACAATAGATGGTCAGTCTTTTGAATCTAGACCTAATAATCAAGTAGGCTCGCTTTTGCAAGGTCAAGCTGCAGGTGTACAAGTCATATCTGGCTCAGGAAAACCCTCTGCTGGATTTAGCGTTCGTATTAGAGGTACTAATTCCATTAACGCAGGCAGCGAACCTTTATATGTGGTTGATGGTGTTCCAACTACCGATACAAGATCTATTAATCCTACAGATATCGAATCGATTACTACATTAAAAGATGCTTCGTCAGCAGCAATATATGGAGCTCAAGCCGCTAATGGGGGTAGTTTTAATCACCACTAAAAGCGGTACTACTTCAAAACCAAGAGTTACTTTCGATTCTTATATGGGTGTTTCTCAGGTATGGAAAACTTTACCTGTTTTAAATGGTGAACAGTATAGAGATTTAATGACTGAGTTAGGATATAGTACTGATTGGGATAGCTTCAATGCAAGAACGGATTGGCAGGACAAGATATTTCAAAATGGCCTTTCAGAAAATTATCAGGCTTCAGTTTCTGGTAAAACGGAATCTACCAATTATTATATTTCTGCGGGTTATACAGCTCAAGAAGGTGCGGTAAGAAGTTCAGCTCTAGAGCGTTCTAACTTTAAAATCAACTTAGACCAAAAAATCAGTGATAATATTAAAATTGGGACTAGAATTGCATATACCCAATATACAGATGTAGATGTAAATGACAATAATAATGTTAACGCTGGAGGTGTTTTGTTGGGAGCGCTAACTACTCCCTCCATCATAGGTATATTTAATCCCGATGGTTCTTTCACTAGTAACCCCTTTCAAAATTGGGAAAACCCTCTTGCCAGTACAGACGGCTTGGAAAGAGAATTTAGCAGTAGTCGTTTTTTAGGAAATGTATTTTTGGAAGCTAATATTTTTAAAGGATTGAAATACAAAATTAATTATGGAATTGACGAAAATTATGGCATTTTTGATTCTTTTTTAGATCCTTTTCGAACTGGTTTTGGTTCAGCACTTGGAGGTCAATCTATTAACAATACAAACAAAACTTCTTATTATATTTTTGAAAACACTCTTACGTATAACAAAACTGTAAACAAACATTTAATAGAAGCGCTTGTAGGTACAGTTGGGCAAAAATTTCGATTTGAGAATAGTAGTATAGAAACCAGAAATTTCGGAAGCGATGGCGTATCTACTCCTAATGCTGGTGCAGAACTTTTTAACGCGTCTGCTACAAAGTCAGAGCGAGCAAACACATCGTTTTTAAGCAGGCTTAATTATAGTTTTGACGACACCTATTTATTAACTGCAAATTTTAGAGCTGATGGATCAAGTGCATTTGGTCCTGATAACAGATGGGGTTATTTTCCCTCTTTTTCCCTTGGTTGGAGAGTTTCTAATGAAGCATTTTTAGAAAATACTGAGGTAATTAATGATTTTAAAATTCGTGCAGGATGGGGTGTAGTAGGAAACGACCAAATAAATAACTTTGCTTATTTAGGTATTGTTAGTCCAGGAGCAAACTATCCATTTTTAGGAGCTTCACAACCTGGAACTTTTCCAGCAACACTTCAAAACCTTACTTTACGTTGGGAAGAATCTGAACAAACAAATGTAGGTTTTGATTTACAATTGTTTGATAATAAAATTTCCTTCACGGTAGATGCATACATCAAAAATACAAGAGATCTCTTATTTCAAACCCCACTGCCAACAACTAGTGGATTTGAAAATGTATTGCAAAATGTAGGATCATTAAGAAATAGAGGAATAGAGTTTAGCTTCAATTCAGCAAATATTCCTACTGATACTTTTTCTTGGAATACAGGTTTTAATATTTCATTTAACAGAAATGAGGTAGTTGATATTTTAGGCCAACAAAGATTACTAGCTCCAATTGCAGGAGGTAGAGGAGAGGCGAGTATCTTGAAAGAAGGTGAACCACTGGGAAGCTTATTTGGCTATATTTTTGGAGGAGTAGATCCTGCAACTGGAAATGCTTTTTATATAGACAGAAATGGTGAGTCTACTTTTAATCCAACTGAAGAGGACAGAACAATAATAGGTGACCCAAATCCAGATTTCTTTTTCGGATTTACCAATACATTTACTTATAAAAATTTAGATCTATTTGTATTTATTCAAGGTTCATACGGCAACGACTTGCTCAATGCAACTCGTATTGAAACCGAAGGTATGATCGGACCAAAAAACCAATCACTTGATGTAATTAATAGATGGAGAACCCCAGGTGATATTACAGATATACCTAGAGCTAGTTTTGGAAACATTGACAACTCAAGGGTTTCTACTCGATTCATAGAAGATGGATCATATATAAGATTTAAAACCGTTACATTAAGTTACAATCTACCACAAAAATGGATTGATTTCTTAAAAATGAATTCATTGAAGTTTTATGCCACAGGTGAGAACCTTTTTACCATAACAGATTATTCTGGATTTGACCCAGAAGTAAACGCATTTGGGGGAAACAACACAGTACAAGGAATCGATTTTGGAACATATCCGCAAACTAGAAATTTAATAATGGGAGTTAGCGCAACTTTTTAAATAAACAGAAATGAAAACAAAGATATTTTTAATAGTAGCATGTTTAATGATTAGCATAACTAGCTGTAATGACTTTATAGACTTAGAACCTATTTCAGAAGAAACAACAGCAAATGGATACGATTCTGCTAGGCAAATAGAAGCCGCTTTAGTGGGAACTTACGAATCATTCCAGTCTGCGGAATATTATGTTTGGGATTTTGTAGTTTATCAGGATATTCGATCAGACAATTGTTATGCTGGCGGTGATAATCCTGAAATATTTCAGGTAGATTTACTAGATATTTCGCCAACACAATCTAGAATTTACACGCATTGGTCAAATATTTATAATGCTATAGCCAAAGCAAATTTAGTTTTAGATAAAGTAGTATTAGTAAACGATATCGCGCTTACAGAAGAACGCAGAGACCAAATAATGGGAGAAGCTTACTTCCTAAGAGCCTATCACTACTTTACCTTAGTAAAGCTATTTGGTGGTGTTCCATTGGTTACTGAACCACTAACTTCTCCTGAAGAGGAAGTAAATCTCCCTCGATCTTCCGTACAAGAGGTTTACGATCAAATTCTTTTAGATTTAGATTTGGCTGGTGCTTTGTTGCCAGATACGTATGGAAACGATGCTAGTGTTAACAAAGGAAGAGCAACAACTGGTGCGGTAAACGCATTAGCTGCCAAAGTAAATGCGCAAAAACCTTCACCAGATTACAATGCTGTATTGGAACATATTGATGTTTTAGAAGGAAGTGCTGCCAATTATCAATTAATCAATTATTCTCAATTATTTAGTGCAAACAATAATGCAGAATCAATTTTAGAGGTTCAGTACTTGGGTAGCAATGAAGGAAATTTTGGACCTCAACTTTTGCTACCTCCTTCAATTTCCGGCGACGCTTGGAGAAAATTTGCAACTCCATCAGTAGATATGGTAAATGCATTTGATTCAGAAAATGACGAAATTCGCAAAAATGCTTCAATTCTTTTTGAATCTGTGCAGTGGGTTGATGAATATTGGGGCAATTCGCCAGGAACCACAATCCCTTTTGGCTACAAATGGAAAAATGCAAGTGGTTTTGCAAGTGCAGATAACACCTATTTACTTCGCTACGGAGATTTAGTTCTTCTAAAAGCAGAAGCATTGAACGAACTTGGACAACTAAGCCAAGCTGTAACCGAAGTTAATCGCATTCGAAATAGGGTGCAATTACCAAACTTAACCAACGAACAATCTAGTTCTCAAGAAGCATTAAGAACCGCCATCTTAAAAGAAAGAAGACTAGAACTGTTTTTAGAAGGCCATCGATGGGATGATTTGGTTCGCTATGACCGCGTTATCCAAACCATGAATAACCTTGAAGAAATTGACTTAAGAACTGGAAATTCTGTTAACTACAACATGACGGAACAAAAAATATTACTTCCTATTCCTCAGCAAGAATTAGATAGAAACCCTAATTTAACACAAAACCCATTATAAATATATAGCTATGAAAACAATTTTTAAAAAAATCTCATTTGCTTTTGCTTTAGTAGCTGTACTCTTTTCTTGTACAGAAGATAATCTACAGCCAGAAGGACAATGGGAATTAACCGAAGCACAAATAATCTATCCAGAAATAGATGAAACTATTGTTTTAGATCAAAATAATCCAATGGAAAGCATTTCTTTTCAATGGAGTGAAGCTGTTTCTTCTGAAAATTATTTGGTTACGTATTCCGTAGTCATAGACACTTTAGATTCTACCGATTTTTCTACTCCTATAATTGAAGTTGAATCGAACAACAACGGTAAAAGCACAAATGCAGAAATTACTTTTCAAGCATTAGATGAAGCCTTATCGGTTGCTGGATATCCTGCAAATGCTGTTGCTGAACTTACTCTTGCTGTGAAAGCTACAAGCTTAAGTAAAAATAGTTTCGGTGCCCAAAAAATAAATCTTCAACGTTTCGAAAGTGAAACCCTACCCACAGAATTATATATTTCTGGAACAGCAGCAGAAAACAATGCTAATTTACAAAATGCAATTCCATTAAAACAATTGAATAATGCTGAGGGTGAACCTTCTGCTATTTTTGAAACCTATACCCGTTTAAATTCTGAGGGATCATTCTCTCTATTTACAGCTCAATCTCTTCCTGCTATTGTGTACGGAGGTAATAATGGCAATATTAGTCGAGATGCTGAAGGTATTCAGGTTGAAGAAACAGGCGAATATCGCGTTCAAGTTGACTTAGAAAATGAAACCTACAACCTATTAAAAATTGATTATTGGAGTGTTGTTGGTAGCGTAATTGAAGGCGGATGGGATGGCGACCAAGCTTTAGCTTATCAAGGTGATGGAGTTTGGAGATCGACTATTAATTTAGTTGAAACGGGCAACTTTGTTTTCAGAGCCAACGGAAGTTGGGATTACTTGCTTAAACGAGTCGTTGGAACTCAATTAAACGTAGTAATGGAGTCTCAAGCAGAAAGCCAAGGTCTAAATGTTGAAGATATTCCTTCCAATAATGTAGGTAGCTATTTTGTTACTTTAGATTTATCAGCCAATGCCTATACTTTTTTAATAGAATTAGATGATTCTGAGCCTGAACCAATTCAAACTCCCGATCAATTATTCTTATTGTCCAACAATGATGTTGTGCAAGAATTCACCAAAGATGGAGATCAATTTTCATCTCCTAATTTCATCCCGCTTCAAAGTGGCGTGAACTACACTTTAAATTCTCAACAAGATGGAAATGGGGTAAGCTATGCTATCGCAGGTAATTTAATTGGCGAGACTGCTAATCCTGATGCAGATCAAGTTTCTGAAAATTCTACACTATTGGAAAACAATGCCAGTTTCACCTTAAACAGTGACCGATCTCTGCGTTTAAATTTTGATTTTAGTACATCATCGCTAAATTGGACGTATTATAATTTTAAACTCTTCCATTGGAATAATTGGGAGTCAAGAGATGAATTTCCAATGACCTACGTTCACCCAAATCAATACACCATTACGATTGATATAGAAGCTGATTATGAAATGAAATTCATCAGCCCTTGGGATTTTGATATGGGATCAACATCACCAAATTCTTTAACTGGTGAAATTGTAAATGGTAGTGGTGAAAACTTAGCTCCTATTTCTACTGGTGATTCGTATGAGGTAAGTATTTCATTAAACGATGATTACCAAGCTGGAACTTATACTTTTGAATAAAAAATAACATACATAATAATGAAAAAAATGAATAGCTTTATAGCAGTAATTAGTTTAGTCTTTACACTAGTTTTTAGTTCATGTGACTCAAACGATGATCAAACTTATGATCCACCTGTATCGGATAATCCTGGTGAAGATATAGAAAATGTGGAGTTTTACTTAACTACACCAGACCAAAATAATTTGGTAAGGTTGCAAGAGTCTGGTTTGCAAAGTGTAACAGAAAACGACAATTTTTCCATTAATATAGATGAAAGTGAATCCTACCAAAGCATGGATGGGTTTGGTTTTACCCTTACCGGAGGAAGTGCAATACTTATCAATAATATGTCTGCCTCAGCTAGAACTAATTT
>Ga0307945_1003372_pt1 | contig 12957 bp, 10 predicted proteins | sample OrgLakmetagen228_FD_201818 | JGI IMG/M metagenome (GOLD analysis project Ga0307945, IMG submission 201818) | Saline water microbial communities from Organic Lake, Antarctica - #228 | ecosystem: Environmental > Aquatic > Non-marine Saline and Alkaline > Saline | place: Antarctica: Organic Lake...
TGGAGAGGAGGGGGACGCATTTGCTGGGGTGGGGGCGTGGGCGGGGCTGCCGACCGCCGCCACTGCAAGCACAGCATTGCCGCTAGCAGTTGCGTTGACGGCAGCACTGTCGGTGGAGGTGAGGGGGGCAGCGTTGTGCTGACGTGGCTGCAGCCAGGCACTGGCGTGCTCGTTGCCTTTATCAGTATAGCATGGCTGGAAGTGGCGTGGACGGCGGCACTGTCTTTGTGGGAGCGACAAATGTCGTTGCTGCAGCTGGCGTTCACACACACACATACACACACACACACACGCACACGCACACACGCACACGCACACGCACACCACCGTGTCACTAATGGCTGCGCCACTTAACTATATACATGAGTCATGTATATAGTAATGAGTAATGTATATATATATAGTAGTGTAGGGTAATGAGTAATGTATATATATAGTAGTATATAGTAATGAGTAATGTATATATAGTAGTGTATAGTAATGAGTATATATACAGTGTATAGTATATAGTAACATGACACATGAGGGGGGCAATGTGTGCTTCATTCCAAATCACGTGGCTGCCTGCTTCATCTGTTTTGTCGTGCTGCTTGCTGCACTGGCTGCCTTCCTTTTCAATGTCCTTCGAAATTTCGCACCTCTTTACTGCTGTCCGCTTTGCCTCCACGCCACGCGCAGAGCCCGTTCGTGCACGTTGACACAGCAGACCTGGATGGAGGCCATGACAGCAAAAACGACCAGGAAGCAGGAGAAGAGGGAGTAGACAGAAGACAGCTGGAGCGAGAGAAAGAAGCAAAGCGCGAACATGCTAAGCAGGTCATGTCAGCGCATGCTGTGTTTCGGTGCAGCAACAGCGACGCGCTGGGCGCGCTGCGCGCGCTGTGTGGGTATGAGGCGGCAGAGGCGGGGCAGGAGGGGGGCGGCTCCGCATTCTGTGCTTCCCACCACCTGCACCTGCGCAATTTGAGGTGTGCATGTGTGTGCGAGTGTAGTTTAGCAGGTGTGTGTGTTTATTTGAGCATGTGCATGTACATGTTAGCTAAGACTTACTGTTTGCGCAACTTGAGGTGTGTGTGTGAGTGTAGTTGAGCAGGTGTGTGTGTGCGTTTATTTGAGCATGTACATGTTAGCTAGGACTTACTGTTTGCGCAACTTCAGGTGTGTGTGTGAGTGTAGTTGAGCAGGTGTGTGTGTGTATGCTTATTTGAGCATGTGCATGTACATGTTAACTAGGACTTACTGTTTGCGCAACTTCAGGTGTGTGTGTGTGTGAGTGTGAGTGTAGTTGAGCAGGTGTGTGTGTGTCTGTGTGTGTCCATACGAGCATGTGCATGTACATATTAGCTAGGACTTACTGTATAAGGCAGTTCAGGAGGGCGGCTCTGGGTTGTGTGCTATATACCACATATATGCTACAAAAAAATGCAGTCATGTGAATACTTTGTGTTTTGTGTCCTGATCCTCACACAGCATTTCTCTGTACTTTCCGTGTTTGGCCAGCATGACTTACATACAGCACACACATAGGGTTGGCCAGAACCATAAATATATATACATATATATACGGTGTAAATACGGTGTTTTGGCAGGGAAATAACCAGACAGTGAAATCACAGACAGGGAAATCACCAGAGGGAGACAGAAATCACCAGACAGGGAAATCACCAAACAGATATACGGTCATACACGCGGTGTATATGTACGGTTCTGGCCAACCCTACACATATATCACCTGGCCTTGTGAGGTTTTGAGCATTGTGCAATTCCAAGCGCACAAATGCGTGCACACACATACACTTGCAAAGGCACACACACAGGCGCACACACACATACTCGCACATGCACAGACGCAAAAGACACGCACACACACACACACACACATGTTCATGCACAGGCGCACACACACACAATACTCACACGCACATACGCAAAACACACACACACACGTATTACACACGCAACAGGGAGGTATCAGAGCTGCATCGCAGCATACGTAAAACACACGCACACATACACATACGCACAACACACACACACATGTATTACACACGCAACAGGGAGGTATCAGAGCTGCATCGCCAGCATACGTAAAACACACGCACATACGCACAACACACACACACACGTATTACACACGCAACAGGGAGGCATCAGAGCTGCATCGCCAGCATACGTAAAACACACGCACACACACGCACATACGCACAACACACACACACACATGTATTGCACACGCAACAGGGAGGCATCAGAGCTGCATCGCCAGCTGCTGCGCATCCTCGGGGCCTCCACTGCTGCTGTGAACGGTGGTGGTGGTGGTGGTGGTGGTGGTGGTGGTGGTGGAAAGGGCAAGAAAGGCAGAAAAGGCGGGGACACCAACAACAGCAGCAGTAATAGTAGTGGCAGCAGCTGTAGGGGGGGTCCTTTTGTGACGCAGCTTGCCTCCACATTGGCAGCAAGTCAGGGGGGAGGGGGTGTGGGTGAGGTGATGCGAGTGGCGTACGCGCATGGGCACGCTATAGCCGCGCCTTTGTTGGACTGCTTGAGGAGGGCGATGGCAGCAGGGTGGGCAGACCAGGTAAGCTGGCTGCATGGTGGGTGTGCGTATGTGTGTGCGTGCGTGTGTGTGTACGTTTGTGTGTGTGCGCGCGTGTGAGTGTGCGTGTGTGTGCGTGTGTGTGTGTGTGTGTGCGTGTGTGTGCGTGGTTGTATGTTTGTGTGTGCGTGTGTGTGTGTGTGTCAGGGGGAGGGAATGCGTTTGTGGGTCGTGTTAGCAATAAATGTGAGTATGTGTGCTCGCATGTGTCGGCGTGGGTGTTCTGTCACCAGAGGATCCAGTCGATTGGTGTGCACATTCCCGTGTATATACACACACAACACACTAAAGCACATTAGCATGCACACACCCAAACACGCACGCACACACACACGCCTAAGAATACATAGGCAGCTCTGAAGGTGCGCTGTATGGAGCACGTGCAGCAGCAGCTGCACCAGCCCCACAGCAAACTTCACATTGTGATCTACATGCCTTTGAACAAGAGCACCGACACAAGTGCACGCACACATTCACACACACACACACGTCCACGCAGGTGGCCCACAGGGTGCGGCGCTTGGAGCACGTGCTTGAAATAGGAGCACCAGTACACACACACACGCCCACGCAGGTAGCCCGCAGAGTGCGGCGCATGGAGCACGTGCGCCGACAGCTGCACCAGCCCCACAGCAAACTTCCCGTTGTAACCTACATGCCTGAAATAGGAGCATCAGTACACATGCACGCACACATTCGCACACACACACACACACACAAACACACACACACACACACACGCCCACGCAGGTGGCCCACAGGGTGCGGCGCATGGAGCACGTGCAGCGACAGCTGCACCAGCCCCACGGCAAACGCCACGCTGTGCGGTATGTGGCCTGCAACACCCCCAGCACAGGAGCTGCTGCATCAGGAGCAGGAGGTGCAGCGGCAGCCAATGCTAGTGCCACAGGGTGAGCTTGTGGGTTGCTATGTGTGTGTGTGTGGTGTGTGTGTGTGTGTGTTTGTTTGTCTGTGTGTGCGCCTGTGTGTGTCGTATGCACTGCGCAATATGCATGTGACACACAGCCTTTGCGGTGTGTGTGGCATAAGTGATGTGTGTGTGTCTGTGTGTGTCTGTGTCATATGCACTGCGCAACATGCATGTGACACACAGCCTTTGCGGTGCGTGTGGCATAGGTGATGTGTGCGTTTGTGTTTCTGTGTGTGTCTGTGTGTGTCGTCTGCGCTGTGCAACATGCATGAAACACACACCCATTGCGATGTGTGTGGCGTATGTGATGTGTGTGTGTGTGTGTTTCTGTGTGTGTCTGTGTGTGTCGTATGCACTGCGCAACATGCATGTGATACACAGCCTTTGCGGTGTGTGTGGCATAGGTGATGTGTGTGTCTGTGTGTCTGTGTGCGTGTGCGTCTTTGTGTGTCGTATGCACTGCGCAACATGCATGTGACACACAGCCTTTGCGGTGTGTGTGGCATATGTGATGTGTGTCTGTGTGTGTCTGTGTGTCAGATGTGTGTGTCGTATGCGCTGCGAATTATGCATGTGACACACAGCCATTACGAAGCGTGATCAATGGCAGCAGCTGGCGTTGCCACAGGACGTGTTGCACTTTGTGAGATACTTATGCCCTCCTCATGTTTAGAAATGGCCAGAACCAAATATATACATACCATGCACGGATGATCTGATGTTGATACATACCATGCACGGATGATCTGATGTTGATACATACCATGCACGGATGATCTGATGTTGATACATACCATGCACGGATGATCTGATGTTGAATACATACCATGCACGGATGATCTGATGTTGATACATACCATGCACAGATAATCTGATGTTACATTCATACCATGCACGGATGATATGATGTTGATACATACCATGCACGGATGATCTGATGTTGAATACATACCATGCACGGATGATCTGATGTTGATTTGTCGAAAGTACTGTGAATGTGTACGGTTCTGCCCTGCTCATATTTCACGCGTCTTGTCCTGGTCAGATTTGTATGCGTTTTATCCTGTTCAGATTTTAATACACACACACACACACACACACACGCACACAGGGCTGACGATGAGTGGGGTGGTGACGTGTTCCTGCACCCCCGCTCCGTGCTGCACTCACAAGCTCCTGAGTTTGTGATCTACAGCCAAGTCGTGCGCACCAGCAAGCGGCCCTACATGGGTGGTGTCACTGCCATTGAGGTGGGCTGGGTGGACTTCATAGTGCATTGCTTGTTCTCTGTTGGGTGGTGTCACTGCCATTGAGGTGGGCTGGGTGGACTTCATAGTGCATTGCTTGTTCTCTATTGGGTGGTGTTGTGGTGTCACTGCCATTGAGGTGGGTTTGGCGGACTTATTCTCTATTGGGTGGTGTCACTGCCATTGAGGTGGATTAGGTGGACTTATTCTCTATTGGGTGGTGTCACTGCCATTGAGTTGGGTTTGGCGGACTTGTTCTCTATTGGGTGGTGTCACTGCCATTGAGGTGGATTAGGCGGACTTGTTCTCTATTGGGTGGTGTCACTGTCATTGAGTTGGGTTTGGCGGACTTGTTCTCTATTGGGTGGTGTCACTGCCATTGAGGTGGATTAGGCGGACTTGTTCTCTATTGGGTGGTGTCACTGCCATTGAGTTGGGTTTGGCGGACTTGTTCTCTATTGGGTGGTGTCACTGCCATTGAGGTGGGTTTGGTGGACTCTGTAACGTCACGCCTTGTTTTCTATTGGATGGTAGTGAGTCTGGTGACGTACATTAAAAAAAAAAGCATTTACAAACAAAATGAACCCTGTGTATTTAGGGTTGGCCAGAATCGTATATATACATTAAATATGACCGTGTATTGATTTCCCTGCCAAAATACCGTGGATGCACCGTGTATATATATATATATAGATAGGCATAAATATATATAGGTATTTATGGTTCTGGCCAACCCTATGTATATATACACCGTGAATGTTCACGCGTGCTTGCATGAGCACTTGCCTGTTATACATATTAGCCACCCTCATGCTCTTCCACCACACTGGCACAGCTTTCTGCCCTGGCAGTGCTGCCCCCGTCCTTGACAGAACCACTTTCATAGCACAACCCAAAACCATCTGCCTGTAGAAAAAATATATATAGATATCATCCACCCTTGTGCTGTCCCACCACACTGGCACAGCTTTCTCACCCTCCACTGACAGTGCTGTCCCCACCCCTGACAGAGCCACCTCCATAGCACAAGCCCAATCCATCTACACACAGACACTACATCTGACTTACAAGTAACCCTTGTTTGTCCCTTCCTCTTCTGCACAGCCCCACTGGCTGGTGCACAGCCGCACCCCCCTGACAGAGCCACTTCCATAGCACAAGCCCAATCCATCTACACACACAGACACTACATCTGACACACAAGTAACCCTTGTTTGTCCCTTCCTCTTCTGCACAGCCCCACTGGCTGGTGCAGAGCCGCACCCCCCTGGCAGTGCTGTCCCCACCCCTGACAGAGCCGCCCCCTGTGTACAGGGCCCCCCCGACAGACGCTGTGCTGGCTTGGCACGATGCCAAGTTTGGTCTGCATGAATGGGCCCTTCCCCCCTGCTTACAGGTGCGCGTAGTAGACACACAAATACGCACGCACACACACACACACACATACACATGCACACAGACGTACGCACTCACGCATACACTCAAACACACACACATGCACATACACACACATACACACGCACATACGCACACACACATACACACATACACACATACACACATACACACACATACACACATACACACATACACACACATACACACACACATGCCCATACGCACACGCGCACACACACGCACGTTGAATTCATCTGCTCTGTCTCACCACATCCATCTTGACCTAGAACGCGCTGTAAGCTTAGTGAGCTGTTTAGTGTTGGCCATCCCACATTGCTTGCAGCACGCATGCACGCACGCATGCGTGCACGCACACATTGCTTGCATAATGAGGCGGTGATGAGGCATGAAGCGGTAGAAAGCATTGAGATGCAATCAGGACAATGAGCTACACTGCGCACATGATGTATCCTCTTACGCAGTGAGTTTATCGCTCTCAACTTTGTTCAATTATAACATGATGACCCTGATCAGGGCAACATGTGTCCGAGAAATGAGTAGAGCAAATCGTGTTCATTGTCGTCTTGCAGCTGTTTTTCCAAAGGCAGCTACATGCGGAAAGCACTGTGCTTGCCAATGGCGTATGCGTAGGGTTGGCCTGAACCGTGTGTGCATGCACCGTATATGACCGTATATTTGGTGATTTCCCTGCCTAATTTACCGTATATACACCGTATATATATTGTTTTGGCCATTCTTATGTATAAGTCCGGTGCAAACCTCAACACAACACGCGCTCAACAACCTGGACCACTTTAATTCCAGTCCACATGTTTACACAACGATATCCCTCCGTTATTTTTGGCTGTACCATGCAAACCGTCACGAAAACTTCGGAAGGTGACCTTTTGAAGTAAACTTGCGCCTGCTCAATTGCGAGCCTTGCAGCAGCCAACCATAGCTGAGCACACCTTTCATGTAACATCATCCTTTTTTGTGTTTGCAGCCGTTGGAGGATGCCACAGCTGCTGCGGCGGTTTTTGCTGCAGCCCTGCTGGAGGGCAGAGTGGTGCCTGGTTTCGCAGGTAGGCAGGATACTATGCTAGGAACCTACAAACATATGGTGGTTATGTTAGGAACCTACAAACATATGGTGGTTGTGCTAGGAACCTACAAACATATGGTGGTTATGCTAGGAACCTACAAAGACATGGTGGTTGTGTTAGGAACCTACAAACATTTGGTGGTTGTGCTAGGAACCTACAAACATATGGTGGTTGTGTTAGGGACCTACAAACATTTGGTGGTTATTGGTTATGCTAGGAACCTACAAACATATGGTGGTTATGCTAGGAACTTACAAACATACGTGGTTATGTTAGGAACCTACAAACATACGGATCAAGTGTACGAGTGCCTGAGTGCCTGAGTGGCTGAGCACAAAGGGTCAGTGGCTAAGTATGAGTGTAAAACAAAATTCTTGCTGAACCAGTGGAGGGCAAAAAAGTGAAATCGCTTACTGGAAGGCAGGGTGCCTGGCCATGATGCAAACCTAGGGTTGGCCAGAACCGTATATACACACCGTATATGACCGTATATTTGTGATTTTTCTGCCTGAGATACCGTGTATACACTGTATATATATGTAGTTTTGGCCAACCCTACGCAAACCCTTCAGTGTAAAAACTTGTACACATTTTTAGGGTTCCGATTGAACTATTGATCCCCAATCGTCGGTTTCCAAGTGGCTGCTTGGATACTTAGAATATTAGGGCAGTGCCAGCATCGTGTAATTTTTTTTTTTTTGTAATAATAAAGGTTTATTTTTTGTTTTGATGGTACAAATCATCTGTTGTCACAAGCTTGTAATCCCTCCCTTAGTCAAAAGGCTTGCATGCAGAGCTGCGCCCCATCCTCTTCACTTCAAGGCAAACTACTTCACAACACACAAACAATGCTACATTCTTCTGCAGGTGTATGCTACACACCTCTGCAGGTGTATACTACACACCTCTGCAGGTGTATACTACACACCTCTGCAGGTGCATGCTACACACCTCTGCAGGTGTATGCTACATGCTCTTGTATGCTACACACTTCACAACACACAAACAATGCGCGTGTTGTGTATGGGAGTTTCAAGACAACACACAAACAACGCGCGCATTGTGTATGGGATTTTGTGTGTTTGCTTGGTGTTTAAGGCCGGCAGTAGCCTGGCAGAAACTGCTTGCTTCTTATCCTCCTTGCATGCAGAGCTGCACCCCACCCTCCTCACTCTACAACAAACCACTTCATAAGAAACAGAACACTTCACAAACAACTCCACAACACACAAATAACGCACTTTTTGTGCAGAGCAGCACCCCACCCTCCTCACTCCACATCAAACCACTTCAAAACGAACAGAAAACCTCACAAACAACTTCATAACACGCAATTAACGCACTTTGTGTGCAGGGCTGCGCCCCATCCTCCTCACTCCACATCAAACCACTTCAAAACGAACAGAAAACCTCACAAACAACTTCGTAACACACAAATAACGCACTTTGTGTGCAGAGCTGCGCCCCATCCTCCTCAGCCCTCCTAGCGTAGTGGCTCGGCCCGAGATGCGTGGAGTGGCACGCGTGGGGGAGCTCATCACTGCTCTGGCCTCACGCAGGTATGCTTTCTGCCATTGGATAGGCTGATAACACGTCTGTTGAGTACTGAGTGTTTTGCCGTTGGTATCAGTGTCTGTTGAGTACTGAGTGCTTTGCCATTAATATCAGTGTCTGTTGAGTACTGAGTGTTGCCGTTAATATCACGTCTGTTGATTATTGAGTGTTGCCCCGTTAATATTACGTCTGTTGAGTACTGAGTGTTTTGCCGTTGATATCAGTGTCTGTTGAGTACTGAGTGTTTTGCCGTTAATATCAGTGTCTGTTGAGTATTGAGTGTTTTGCCGTTGATATCACGTCTGTTGAGTACTGAGTGTTTTGCTGTTGATATCAGTGTCTGTTGAGTACTGAGTGTTGCCGTTAATATCACGTCTGGTGAGTACTGAGTGTTTTGCTGTTGATATCAGTGTCTGTTGAGTACTGAGTGTTTTGCCGTTGATATCACGTCTGTTGAGTACTGAGTGTTTTGTCGTTGGTTACGGTAGATATGGATGACGTGGGACGGAGCTCATCACTGCTCACAGGTGCGCTTTTTGTTGGCACAGACACATCAACACATGCTAAAGGTCGTACCATGCACAAGTGGTATGGAAATTTTTGGTACAGTTCATGTTTGTCGTGCCATGCACAAGTGGTATAAAAGGGGCATGTGTGGGGGAGTTCGTCTGGCCTTCGCAGGTGCGTGTTTTGTCTGGACGCTGTTGTTGGACCATCATTGAATTGGGAGTGGCACGTGGTGCATGTTGGAGAGCTCATCTGGTTTCTTCTTCTCAGCAGGAACTGTTGTTTTTGAACTATATTTCAATTGGAAACGGTGTGTGAAGGTACGCTCGTCTGGCCTCTCGCAGATGTGCTTCTTGTCAGCGTAATTTCAGTGTGTTGCATCAAGGTGATACGCAACACACTGATATATGCAACGCACTGATATACGCATGTACTTTGAGGTATGCATATGAAATATAAATGAATGAATGGGTATGATTAAATAGTTGACATGGATGGTGTTGCATACCGTACTGTACTTATATCACCGCGCTACGCGAACTTTTTTGACCCCCTTGCGGTGTCGGGAGCAATTTGAATATCTAAGTTACAAGGGCCTCGCGAAGCTCGCATTGTAATTAATTAAGTAATTCTAAGCATGAAAGCCTCCCAAGCCGCCCCTCAAGGCCCCCAAGGTGGACAAACAGCTTGGAAGGCTGGCCCTCTATTGAGGAAGGACCAAGAGGAAGGGCGCCTTCATTCCCTTCACATGTGCTCGCACGCACCCGTACCCGCATGCACACAAACACACACACACCTACGCGCATGCACACACGTATGCGTGCACACACACACACACACACACACACAAGTACACAACGCACGCACGCACACACGTACGAACACAACCGTATACACACGCTTACATGTACACAACGCACGCACACACACATAAGCGCACGCACACAAACTAACACGCACGTAAGCGCACGCACCCACGCACACATGCGCACGCACGCACACGTACGTTCGCGCACACACACACGTACTCGCATGCACACACACACACACACACACACACACACACACGAACACACACACACAAACGCACGCACGCACAAGTAAACAATGCATGCACACATGTATGTACACAACCGTTGTGTACGCAACGCATGCTCACACGTACGCGCACGCACACACACACACACAAATACGCACAAGAACACGCACGTACGTGCATGTACGCACACATGCGCACGCACGCATACGTACGCGCGCACACGCGCGTGCATACGCATGTAGGTGCAGCTCAGAGGGCCAAAAGGACCTCGCATAGGCTCGCAATGTATTTATTAACTATGTGTGCCCCCCTCGCATTGATCGTTTTGGGGTTTATTAATTGGGGTCTTTCAAATCTCGGATTGGTTTACGGTACAGTACGGTATATGCATATTTATACCTATGTACTGTGAAGTATGCATACGAATGAATTAATGGGTGTGATTACGTAATTGAAATGGATGGTACAATGCATTGGGCTTCAGGGGCCCCCATCACTGCAACGCCGGGGCCCATGATTAGTTTTGCAATATGCTGTACTCATACTTTGCATCGCTGGAATACAGCGGTGTTCTTATGGTTAATGCATTCAGGGATGCCATGAGCTCTCAGACTGCCTCAACATTAGTTGTGAGTGCTCCTTTAAGTGGGGAAGGACAGTGCTAAGTCGGGGTATGGTTACTGCATGATCACCTCAGTACCGTTACATAATCACTTCAGTACTGTTCAGTGCGTGGTCATTCAGTACCGTTCAGTACCCTTCCGTGATCACTTCAGTACTGTTCGGTACCGTTACATGATCACTTCAGTACCGTTCAGTGTGTGGTCATTCAGGACCGTTCAGTACCGTTAAATGATCACTTCAGTACCGTTCAGTACCGTTACGTAATCACTTGAGTACCGTTACATGATCACTTCAGTACCGTTCAGTATTGTTACATTATCACTTGAGTACCGTTACATGATCACTTCAGTACCGTTCAGTATTGTTACATGATCACTTCAGTACCGTTCAGTATTGTTACATGATCACTTCAGTACCGTTCAGTGCGTGGTCATTCAGTACCGTTCAGTACCCTTCCATGATCACTTCAGTAATGTTCAGTATTGTTACATGATCACTTCAGTACCGTTCAGTGCGTGGTCATTCAGTACCGTTCAGTATTGTTACATGATCACTTAGTACCCTGATATTTGTGCGCAGGGCTACTACCCTGCCCAGCTCATTTATGCAATTATGGGCAGGGTTGGCCAGTACCGATATATATACATATATTAACGGTGTATGTACGGTATTTTTGGCAGGGAAATCACCAAATATACGGTCGTATACGGCGTGTATATACGGCTCTGGCCAACTCTAAATATGGGAGTAGCAGCGATGCTGACGTCTCTAATCTCAAAGTTTATTCTACCCACCGCCATCCTCTGTCCACGCACGTACAAGGCTGCCCGCCTGTGCTGCTTGGTCAGCCAATTGACTACATTGAACCAACACTATCACTCTTTCCTCACAGAGTCTGTAGCCTGCTTGGCTTGGCCAACCAACTGAAAATGTAGTAAACGTAATGTTAATTGTCTCCCTTGTCCTACAGAGTCTCTAGCCTGCGTAGCTTGGTCAGTCAATGGTCCACTCAGCCACGCTTCCTTCTGCAAGAAGTCACGGCTTGGCTGCCGCGCCCTCGCCACGACCAATTTGCCACGCGTGTGTGGCCTGTGCTTGTGGCCGAGGCTAATGAAGTGGTCCAGGACTCGCAAGAGCAGCAGCAACAGCAGCAGCAGCGGCGGCGGCAGAAGCAGCTAAAGCACCAGCAGAGAGGATGTGCAGGGCCTCAGCAGGGGCTGCAAGAAAACGAAGGGCAGGAACAGCAGCAGCAGCAGCAGCAGCAGCAGCAGGGGCAGCAACGTGGAGAAGATAAAAAGAGCAAGAGTAAAAAGAGGAAGACTGACAAAGAGGGAGGAGGCAGTGTCTCACTGAATGTCGGTGTTGGTGATTTAGGGGGAGGGTTGTCTGCATTTAAACCAAAAAAAGCAGGTGGTACAAGTGGTGTCCAAAAGCGCTCACGAGCAATTGCGGGGACATCGCATTAATTGGCATGTTGTTAGGAGAGGAGAGGAGAGGAGAGGAGAGAATAGAGAGAGAGCATCAGCATTAACTACTACTAGTAATATGCGTGACCTGTGTAGTACGCACAATGATTTGAGCCTATAGCCTCCCTAGAACCACTGGCTGCTTTTCTGTTAAACCCTTTACTTTTCGTTTCAAAATCATGGTAGCTGTGTCATTACCTAATTGCTTTTTATGAGCAGGCTAGCAGCTGTATCAGTCAGGCTAGCAGTCACACTTCTTGACTGAAGGTTTTTCTTTGTAAATTTTTTTGAACCAACCTAATATTTATGGTGTGGCCTATTTCGTGGCTGAGTGCCTAGCCCTTTTTTTTTTTTTTTGGTGGGGGTTGTTACACGGTCCTCAGCAAGGGCCTGACAGAATGAAGGAAAAAACCTATAAGACTGGGAAAAGGAAAACTCCTGCCTAAACAGAAAAACCCACCTTGAAAAACCACAGTCTGAGAAATTGGC
>Ga0307945_1003377_pt1 | contig 12953 bp, 11 predicted proteins | sample OrgLakmetagen228_FD_201818 | JGI IMG/M metagenome (GOLD analysis project Ga0307945, IMG submission 201818) | Saline water microbial communities from Organic Lake, Antarctica - #228 | ecosystem: Environmental > Aquatic > Non-marine Saline and Alkaline > Saline | place: Antarctica: Organic Lake...
GTGAGGTTTGTGTGTGTGATGAACAGATGTGAGGTTTGTGTGTGTGTGATGAACAGATGTGAGGTTTGTGTGTGTGTAGTGAGCAGATGTGAGGTTTGTGTGTGTGTGGTGTGCAGGTATGTTTTTTATAGGTCCTTTCTGCACCCTGGCAACTCACATACGCAGTACATACAAGCATAAACACAAAAGAATACAAGCATAAAGAAAAGACATTAAATCTATGTCCTTAACTTCTTTTTTATCCAACATAATATCCTCTACTAAATCATCAACCGTTCAGTTTTTGGTTCAGGAAAAATGCGATAAAAATAGTAAACATAAACACACCTGAAGATGCAGCACTGAGTGCGGAGCTCAGTCCGCGTGCTCTCATAATGGAGGCCCCCCTCTGCTGCACAGTGCTGATGAAGCCTTCTTGCAGCCATGGATCATCTGAAAGGTGCACACACACATCCACATAAGCAGTGTACCATTATATTTGTAGGTTTTATGTGTACTTGCTGTACTGTGTTGGTGGAGACATATCATCTGTGAAGACTCAGCACGCTTGCTCACACAAAAGAAGAAGAAAACTACACAGTCAGTAAATAAGAATTCGCTCCCCACATCAATTCAGGAAAAGGAGCCACTTTGGTATTGGGTACCGTGAGCCTACTACACCACAGGAAAGTCAAAAAAGATTAATGGGGGCCAGGAGGGTTGCAGGCTTGACCTAAAGCCGTCTCCTGATGATAGTTGATAATAGTGCTGGAAAGGACATATCTTGTGCACACATGTTCAACATAAGCTGTTAAGTATAGCTGCTACACTGTGCAGACTATAGCTGCCCCTAACACTAACAATACATTATACAGGACACGTAAAAAACTACTGTTGCTCTTTCGTAGGTCAAAAAAAATATGGAAAGGCCTGAAGGTCTGCAGACATACAAACAAAGTCAAAATCATGTGAAGGCGCTTGCATGCAGCATCCATTTCTCTTCATATATTCCCACCTTTCAGGGCTGTGCGGATGGGAGTGCCGTTCACAGAGCCATGGCTGGCATCAGGGAACCTGTGTGTGTTATTCATTGTGTGTGTGTGTATGTTATTCATTGTGTGTGTTATTCATTGTGTGCGTGTGTTGTTATTCATTGTGTGCATGTGTGTGTTATTCATTGTGTGCGTGCTATTCATCGTGTGTGTGTTATTCATTGTGTGCTTGTTGTTATTCATTGTGTGCGTGCTTTTGTGCAAGAGACAACATGATGTCACAGAACCATGGCTGGCATCAGGGAACCTGTGTGTGTTATTCATTGTGTGCGTGCTATTCATTGTGTGTGTTATTCATTGTGTGCGTGTGTTGTTATTCATTGTGTGTGTGTTATTCATTGTGTGCATGTGTTGTTATTCATTGTGTGTGTTATTCATTGTGTGCGTGTGTTGTTATTCATTGTGTGTGTATTATTCATTGTGTGTGTGTGTGTTATTCATTGTGTGTGTGCTTGTGCGAGAGACAACATGACGTCACTATTTGTAACATGACACCACATCACAGGTATGACATGGCTGCTAGCAAAACGCCAATCATTGTAAGCAGAGGTAGACAGCACTGGATGCAAATAATGACATGGCTATATATAGGACAGCACTCACAGTGTGAAATCACTTTTAATCACTGTGTCTCTGTGTAAAAATGTGTGAAATAACTTTTATAGGGCAGCACTGGGTGCAAATTATGACATGGCTGTTATGGGACAGCACTTACTGTGTGAAATCACTTTTAATCACTGTGTCTCTGTGTGAAATTGTGTGAAATTGTGTGAAATCACTTGTATAGGGCAGCACTGGGTGCAAATAATGACACAGCTGTTTTTAGGACAGCACTCACATTGTGAAACCACTTTTAATCACTGTGTCTCTGTGTGAAATTGTGTGAAATTGTGTGAAATCACTTTTATAGGGCAGCACTGGGTGCAAATAGTGACATGGCTGTTTATGGGACAGCACTCACTGCACGGACAGCACTCACTGTGTGCTATAGGATAGCACTCACTGTGTGCTATAGGATAGCACTCACTGCGTGCTATAGGATAGCACTCACTGCGTGCTATAGGATAGCACTCATTGTGTGGACAGCACTCACTGTGTGGCTATTTAAAGGGCAGCACTCACTGTGTGGCTGTGTAAAGGACAGCACTCACTGTGTGGAAGAGTGGTTGCCCCAAATAATGACGTTTTGCACGGCCGTGTTGTGCACGCCCAGCCGCTCTCCCACCTGTGACCATACACACACACGCACACTGAGTTTGCATACACGGCTGTGTTGTGTACGCCCAGCCACTCTCCCACCTGTGACCATACATACACACGCACACTGAGTTTGCATACACGGCTGTGTTGTGTACGCCCAGCCACTCGCCCACCTGTGACCATACACACACACACACACACGCACGCACGCACGCACGCACGCACGCACGCACACACGCACACACGCACGCACGCACACACACACACACACATACACTAGGTTGCATGCACAGCATGGCTTTTACCATTTTAGGCATTTAAAGGCAATTCCTGCCCCTAAAACGGCTTTGCAGCAAGCTTCTCATGCAATAATATAAAATACTTATACTATAAAACATATTGAAGAAGGATTGGAAACGTGTTGGGTGGTTTTGGGGCGAAACAGGGGGACGGTTTAAAAACGATCGTATTATACACGTATTTCGTATTTATATATTTTACTGTATTGGACGTCCTAAATGACCGTGTAACAAATCCCTGCCCGAAGGGAACAATAACCAACACCATTGGAGATCAGTACACCATTCAGATATCATATCATACCTTACCCAAGGGGCACGGTGACAAGGGCTACAAGAGGCGTACTGACACCTGAGATACAGATCTGGACACCATTCAGATATTATTTCATACCGAGCCTGGCAATTTAGAACAAATGCATACCTACGGTGACAAGGGCTACAAGAGGCTTACTGATCTGAGATACAAATCTGGACACCATCTAGATATTATATCATACCGAACCTTGCAATTCAGAACAAAATGCATACCTACGGTGACAAGGGCTACAGGGGCGTACTGAAATCTGAGATACAGATCTGGACACCATTCAGATATTCTATCATACCGAACCTGGCAATTCAGAACAAATGCATACCTGGCCGACTGCTCAAATATGGTCAAGCCGGGTCAGGCAGTTGATGCTCTTTGGATACAGTCACGTGACGTAAGAAAGGATGCCTAATTCTCATTCGAATGAGCGTCAATCGAAAGAGGCCTCCACGAAAATGAGTTACTTGTACTCTCATGAAAATAAGTTAGCATACTCTTCTTTGATCATCACCGGACACTACGACTACAATCCAGGCTGGCTTGTTTTGTGCGCTCAATCACAATTCCATGTCATAAATCTGCATCGCAGTTATGTGAGTTCTCGCATAAAAAGACAAGCCACCGGCCAATTATATTTTAATGCGACAAGTCGCATCCCCCTTCTGTTCCATAAATTGCGTACCTGGCTGATTGCTCTGTTATGATCAAGCCTGGTTAGGCAGGTGATGTTCCATACGATGCGTACCTGGCTAATTGCTCTGTTATGATCAAGCCTGGTTAGACAGGTGATGCTCCATACGATGCGTACCTGGCTGATTGCTCTGTTATGATCAAGCCTGGTTAGACAGGTGATGTTCCATACGATGCGTACCTGGCTACGATGCGTACTTGGCTGATTGCTCTGTTATGATCAAGCCTGGTTAGACAGGTGATGCTCCATACGATGCGTACCTGGCTACGATGCATACCTGGCTGATTGCTCTGTTATGATCAAGCCTGGTTAGGCAGGTGGTGTTCCATACAATGCATACCTGGCTGATTGCTCTGTTATGATCAAGCCTGGTTAGGCAGGTGGTGTTCCATACGATGCATACCTGGCTGATTGCTCTGTTATGATCAAGCCTGGTTAGACAGGTGGTGTTCCATATGATGCATACCTGGCTGATTGCTCTGTTATGGTCAAGCCTGGTTAGGCAGGTGGTGTTCCATACGATGCATACCTGGCTGATTGCTCTGTTATGATCAAGCCTGGTTGGGCAGGTGGTGTTCCATATGATGCATACCTGGCTGATTGCTCTGTTATGATCAAGCCTGGTTAGGCAGGTGGTGTTCCATACGATGCGTACCTGGCTACGATGCATACCTGGCTGATTCCTCTGTTATGATCAAGCCTGGTTAGGCAGGTGGTGTTCCATACGATGCATACCTGGCTGATTGCTCTGTTATGATCAAGCCTGGTTAGGCAGGTGGTGTTCCATACGATGCGTACCTGGCTACGATGCGTACCTGGCTAATTGCTCTGTTATGATCAAGCCTGGTTAGACAGGTGATGTTCTATAAGATGCATACCTGGCTGATTGCTCTGTTATGGTCGAGTCTGGTTAGGCAGGTGATGTTCTCTGGAGGAATGCCAGGCGAATTCTCTTTCAGCACCCAGGCATTGGTGTTGGCTGCAACCGTAGCAAAGGAATGCACACAATAGTTAAGGGCAAAGGAGCACACACACCAGTCAGGGCAAGCTTGTGCAGGAGACCTCAAATGCGTCAAAATAAGTGTGTGATGGCGTGTATGTGATTGTGTGGTGTAAGTATATAAGGGGTCCCACGAGTTGCGAGGAATCGGGCAGTGCTGAGGATGAAATTGTTCCTACATACATACATGGGACAATGTGAGATAACAGATAAGGCAATGTGCATGCCTTACAAAGAAATTCCACCCACCCACAAATATAACACACACACCTGGATTTGCTACCACCACAATCTTGACGCCCTTAGCAGCATTGGCTGCAAGTGCAGCTGCTTGGCTCTTGTAGATGCTCACCTGCGCACACACGCACGCACGGCACACTGTTTGTAAAGCACGGCAAACTGTTTGTGCGCACACACGCACGCACAGCAAACTGTTTGTAAAACACGGCAAACTGTTTGTAAAGCACGGCAAACTGTTTGTGCGCACACACGCACGCACGGCAAACTGTTTGTAGAACACAAGTAGGCACACACACGCACGCACGGCACGCTGTTTGTAGAACATAAGTATGCGCACACACGCACGCACGGCAAACTGCTTGTAGAACACAAGTAGGCGCACACACGCACGCACGGCACACTGTTTGTAGAACATAAGTATGCGCACACACGGCAAACTGTTTGTAGAACATAAATATACGTACACAAGCACGCACGGCAAACTGTTTGTAGAACATAAGAATGCGCACACACGCACGCACGGCAAGCTGTTTGCAAAACATAAGTATGCGCACACGCACGCACAGCAAACTGTTTGTAGAACATAAGTATGCGCACACACGCACGCACGGCAAACTGTTTGTAGAACATAAGTATGTGCACACACGCACGCACGTAAAACTTTTTGTAGGACATAGGTATGCGCACACACGCACGCACGGCAAACTGTTTGTAGAACATAAGTAATAAGTATGCACCAACTGGTGGTGCTTCTGTTGCAGGAACGAAGGTCCATTCTCAGAAGCGCAGTCACCTGGGCATTCACCTTCTGTTTTCTGTTCTGTTACCGATGTGTACTATTTGTTTGGTATGCTTGCTCTTACGTTTGTTGCGTTTGTTGCGTTACATTGTACATTGTGCATACACTTGTAGATGTGGCACAGCTATTCACATATGCACATAAAAGCCAACATCCTTCTACCGTTTATATGCTGTAATGTAGGAAGCACATCAAAGTCAACAAGAAAAAATCTACTATTTATATGCTGTAATCTAGGAAGCACATAAAAGTCAACATCCTTCTACAGTTTATATGCTGTAGTCTAGGAAGCACATAAAAGTCAACAAGAAAAAATAGAACATGGCATTTTCAACACAAACTGACGTCAACAACAGACGCATTTGCAGGTTCTGCTGTGGTGCCAATCTTTAGACCTTTTTCCAGAACAATGACCAGAATCTACTTCACACATGATCTGAAAAAAACAGGAATTTTCCAGCATGAAAAACAGGCGTACCAACATGCGCTCAATAAGCCCTCTTTGGTATTGTGCCACCAGTAATCAAGCGGCAGTCTAACAGGATTGCTCCCATATGTGTGATCTGAGCATTCAAAAGCACTCAGCACTCAATGCCCACACATTCCCCCTGAACTGATTTCCTTGGCCACCACAAACTCACACACTCACACAACCACCCTAACTCATGACTCACATCCTTTACCACCACATTTCCACTCTCACACAACTGCCCCTGCCCCAGAACTCACATTCTCGGCCACAGCAAACCCCCACTCTCACACAACTGCCCCTCACCCAGAACTCACATTATCGGCCACAGTAAACCCCCACTCTCACATACTTGCCCTCGCCCAAAACTCACATTCTCGGCCACAGCAACCCCCCACTCTCACACAACTGCCCTCGCCCAAAACTCATGTTCTCGGCCACAGCAAACCCCCACTCTCACACAACTGCCCTTGCCCAAAACTCATATTCTCGGCCAAAGCAAACCCCCACTCTCACACAACTGCCCCTGCCCCAGAACTCACATTATCGGCCACAGCAACCCCCACTCTCACACGGCTACCCCTGCCCCAGAACTCACATTATCGGCCACAGCAACCCCCCACTCTCACACAACTGCCCTCGCCCAAAACTCAAATTCTCGGCCACAGCACACCCCCGCTCTCACACAAATGCCCCTGCTCCAGAACTCACATTATTGGCCACAGTAAACCCCCACACTCACATACTTGCCCTTGCCCAAAATTCACATTCTCGGCCACAGCACACCCCCGCTCTCACACAACTGCCCTCGCCCCATAACTCACATTATCGGCCACAGCAAACCCCTACACCAACATAACTGTCCTTGCCCAAAACTCATATTATCGGCCACAGCAGCCCCCCCCGCTCACACACCTGCCCTCACCCAAAACTCACATTCTTGGCCATGACGTCCTTCCGCTCCTCCCCCGCCTTTCGAGGCACGCCACCCACCTGCGCACACAAAAAGAAACACACATTCAAGTACGTGACCTTTTTTTCATTGAGTTAAGTAGTTGTGTCTGTGAGGACATTGGACCTCAGAGTTAAATGGACGCAGGAAGAGCACAAAGGTCTACCCCTTTTTCTCCCAGAACTCAAGAGGAGGAACGCTTCAACGAGAGGAACGCTTTATCAAGAGGAGGAGCGCTCTTTCAGAGATCCTGTTTCAAAAGGAGGAATGCTTCATCAAGAGGAGGAACGCTCTTTCAGAGATCCTGTTTCAAGAGGAGGAGCGCTTCATCAAGAGGAGGAACGATTCAAGAGGAGGAACACTCTTTCAGAAAGTCCTGCTTCGAAGTGACTGTACAAAATTGATAATCTGGCTGTGAAACCTAGAGGGTAGAGGAGTACCTCAGCTTGGATGTGTGTAATCTTGTTGGTCCACATTAGGTGGTCGGAGGGAAGAGGCACTTACCATGACAATAATGGCACTTATAATGGCACTTATATTGGCACTTATAATGGCACTTACCATAACTTAATGGCACTTACCGTGACAATAATGGAACATATAATGGCACTTACCATGACTTAATAGCACTTATAATGGCACTTACCATGACTTATAATGGCACTTACCATGACTTAATAGCACTTATAATGGCACTTATAATGGCACTTACCATGACTTAATGGCAATTATAATTGCACTAATAATGGCACTTACAATGGCACTTACCATGACTTGATGGCACTAATAATGGCACTATACCATGGCACTAATAATGGCACTAATAATGGCACTTGTATTTGGCACTTACCATGACTTAATGGCACTTACCATGACAATAATGGAACTTATAATGGCACTTACCATGACTTGATGGCACTAATAATGGCACTTACCATGACAGCCACGTCCACGCCAATCGAAGCCTCCTCCATGGATGTGAAGGTGTGCACACCTGCAGCCGTGCGCAGGGTGCATGTGTGTGTGTATGTGTGTGTGTTTGTGTGTGTGTATGTGTGTGTGTGTGTGTGTGTGTGAGCGCGTGTGTGTGATCACGCTTGCAGCTAACAATGTGTTAATGTTTTTCCGAAATGATTTATACGGTAAAAAGAATGCACACTTGCAACCGATATTGCATACAAGCAGCAGGAATGATAGTCTACATCAAGTCGTCAGACCACTTGAATGTTTGTGTGCATACAGCAACCAGCCCTCCTTGAATTCCACCCACTTTTGCCCCTCAATTCATCTGTATCCACCAAATCCCTCATCCGGAAACACCCACACCTAAACCCAACACGCACCAGTGCCCCAATTCCATAGAAGCCTCTCCCCCACCCTCACCCAAGCATTAGCTTTGCTGAATCCATCTCACAATCAAAGCCTCAAGGACTGACATACCAACAACACCCACACCCAAACTTGAATCGGCCACGCCCACTCCCACTCCCACTCCCACGCCCACGGCCACGGCCACAACCACAGCCAACCCCACTCCCACACCCAAGCCCACACCCACAGCCAACCCCACTCCCACGCCCACGGCCACAACCACAGCCAACCCCACTCCCATGCCCACGGCCACAACCACAGCCAACCCCACTCCCACTCCCACGCCCAAGCCCACACCCACACACCGTAAAGAAGCGGAAAGGCAGCGTCCATGAGCTCCATCTTCACGCCCTGCAGTGCTTCAATAGCAGGCTCAATGTCCAACAGGTGCAGAATGACGGGCTGGCCCTCGCCAAACATGCGACCGCTCGCCACAAGTGGGCACAGGGCATAACTGTGTGCACACACACGCAAACTTGTAGGGTTGGCCAGAATCGCATTCCTTCGCCGTATATGACTTTATAATAATGGAGTTCCAGCCAAAAACACTGTACACACACCGTTTATATCCGGTTTTAGCCAACCCTACAAACTTGCGCTTTGTGTGTGTGTGCATATATGCACGTGCCTGACTGTGTGTGCGTGCCTCTGATTAAGAGCGTGCTTGTGTGCACGTGTAAGTGTGCGCATGTACTGTGTGTGCAAGTAATGTTTGTGCAAGTACTGTGAGTGCATGTACGGATGTGACAGCGTGGAAATACTTGGTGAGTCAGCATACCCGATTTGGCCAGCAGCCCCAGAAATAAACACTCGCACTGGATCCCTCCGCTTGTTCCAAAGCCACGTCCATGACAACCACTTGGACAGGCCCAGACCTGCGTGTGTGCGTACGCGTGTGATGTTGTGCGTGTTTTGTACCGCGCATGAACGAGTATCACAAGCCTAAGACCTGGGCCTGAAACACCCTTCCTTCCGTGTGTGCAACCAAATTTGGAAAGCACACACACCAGCAAACAGTCCTCCTCCCAGGGCTAAAACTAGGGCACCGTTGTGGCCTCTCATCTTGTCACTGTACCACCTTGACACAGGGTTTTTGTTTTGCTTTCAAGCTGTTAGTAAAGCTCTAGTAGCCTAACCTTGGCTTGAGCTGGTGATTCTATGCCCAGGAAATTTTGGACACGAATAAGTAAAAAAATGAATTAAGAATCTGAATAAAATACATACAATGCCTCTCTCCGCGTTCAGTGTGTTGATTGCCTGTCACTGCAAGCGCACGGAGTCCCTAGACTTGAAGACCCCTCTGAGCAAGTATATTTTATCCACCTACACTGAAACTGAAGCCAGGGAGGCGGAGGATGATTTGGAAGCCATCCAGCAGTTGAGGGCGTCCATCACGCTGGCCAGCTCCAACGCGATGCAGCCCGGCATGCGTGACAGTTTGGCAAAGTAAGTGGGTTGGGTAGCTGAAGTGCCTTGTGCGCCTGAGGGCGCGATTGCACGTTTGTGAGCACGCAGCACGTATGATCACACGCTTGTGCTCAAGGGAACGTGCTCCTCTAGTTTCTCTTGTGAGCATCCAAGCCACACGTTCCTGAAGTAGTATGGCAGAGTGATAGGCGCAGTAGCTTTCAATGAAACAGCGCTTCTCTCACCGAGTCTGGTGCGCACTCCTGTTTGCACTCCTGTATCTCGTTCCTAACTAGGAAACAATGCTCTGAAGCTCAAATTGCATAAGCTTTGATACCAACCTGTACGTGTCTCTTAACCAGCTGCAAATGTCTCCGCATGGAAGACCTCACAACACTTGTATCGCATAGAAGACCTTTTTACCACACTTGTATCACACGCCTTTCTACGCAGGTACTGCCGGTGCTTGACAGCCATTGAGACACGCTTCCCCATCAGCAAGGAAAAGGGGCACGCGCAGGTCAGTGGTCACTCAACACTGCTTCCAATATTTGTCACTGCTTGCAACATTTGTGCACACACATGTCAGTGGTCGCTCAACACTGCTTGCAGAATTTGTGCACACACATGTCAGTGGTCGATCAACACTGCTTGCAACATTTGTGCACACACATGTCGGTGGTCGCTCAACACTGCTTGCAGCGTTTGTGCACACACATGTCAGCGGTCGCTCAACACTGCTTGCAACTTTTGTGCACACACATGTCAGTGGTCGCTCAACACTGCTTGCAGAATTTGTGCACACACATGTCAGTGGTCGCTCAACACTGCTTGCAACATTTGTGCACACACATGCCAGTGGTCGCTCTACACTGCTTGCAACATTTGTGCACACACATGTCAGTGGTTGCTCAACACTGCTTGCAACAATTGTGCACACACATGTCAGTGGTCGCTCAACACTGCTTGCAACATTTGTGCACACACATGTCAGTGGTCGCTCGACACTGCTTGCAACATTTGTGCACACACATGTCAGTGGTCGCTCAGCACTGCTTGCAACATTTGTGCACACACATGTCAGTGGTCGCTCAGCACTGCTTGTAACTTTTGTGCACACACATGCCAGTGGTCGCTCTACACTGCTTGCAACATTTGTGCACATACATGTCACCCTTCCACGCTTGCGATAATCATCCCCACATCATCACACAATGTATGTGTGCGCGCACGACACACTCATGCCTTACCTCCACCCTCTCTCTCATGCATGGACACAAATCAAGCATACAGGTATACATTCTTACATGCGTAAGTATAGAGCTATACACTCATACATGCGTAAGTATACAGCTATACACTCATACATGCGCAAGTATACGCAGCCTTACGCTCACACACTTTGTACACACTCAACACTTAACGTGAACGCTTTTACGTGCGCACACTATACTTTGCTGCGGATAACACAAAAGCTGGATTGTTGCATTGCATGCAGGTGGGGTTCACTTGGTATGATGCCTTCAAAGGGACCAAGAGGTATGTATATGATGCTCTTTGAAGGAGTATGCAGTTTGTTTGGTACGATGCCTTTTGAAGATGATGCATTTCGCGGGAGTTAGAATTGCTGCCTTTTGAAGAAGTATGCTGTTCGTTTGGTATGATGCCTTCCAAGGGACTAGGAGTTAAGTGTGCGCAGCCGTCTGAAGAGGTATGCTGTTCATCTTATAGGGTGCCTTTTGAAGTTTGTGTGTTCTGATGATGTGTTTGAACAGCTGCCTTTTGAAGAGTTATGTGTGTGCGACGCATTCTGGAAAGGTGTGCTGTTCATGAGGTATGAAGCCTTTTAGACTAGATTTTCAATTGTAAGAATGCAGGGCTCCTTGTGTACGCCACAGGTCTCGGCTTGTGTGCATTTAGGCTTGGCTTTGTTCAAATCACGGGCCGGAAATTACTTCGTTGTTTGCCCACACATGCAAAGTAGTACTCCCTAATTGGTGACATTAAAAACTTGATAAGTTATACTTACTTTATAACATTGTAGAGCCCCAGCAGTCTTAGGGCTTAGGGTTGGTCAGGACCGTATATATGCACACCGCATATTTGGTCATTTCCCTGCCAAAAATGCCGTATATGCACTGTATATATATGGTTCTGGCCAACCCTGCTTAGGTTGGATAGGGTTTTTTAGCGTGCTGACAACGTGACGCTCGTTGCTGTGCTGTTGTAATGTGCTTATTCTGTCTGAAAATATACTTGTGTTTACACATGCACACACACACACACACACACACGCACGCACACACGCACACACACACGCACACACACACGCACACACACACACGCACACGCATGCACACACAGCGTACACAATGCTCAACCCCTGCAAGCTTTGCTGTGTGCCCACTCAGGAGCACACAGTATAACAAATAACGTGTACTTTGAGAAGGTCCGGCCCCTGCAGAAACTGTTGTGTGCCCACACAGGAGCACACAGTATAACGTGCACTATAAAATGGTCTGATCCCTGCAAGCATTGCTGTGTGCCCACACAGGAGCACACAGTATAACGTGCACTTTGAGATGGTCTGATCCCTGCAAACACTAATGTATGCCCACACAGGAGCACGCAGTATAACGTGCACTTTGAGAAGGCGGCCGTCATGTTCAACCTCGCAGCTGCAGTCAGCCAGCAAGCCTTGGCATGTGACCGCACCACACCCGAGGGCCTCATCAGCGCATCCAAACACTTCCAGGTGTGGGGGGTAGCTGCAAACGTACTCGCGTCTTGTCTGTAGAAATGTAGAGTGATTGTGGACAACCACACCCGAGGGCCTCATCAGCGCATCCTAACACTTTCAGGTGTGGGGGGTAGCTGCGAACGTGCTCGCGTCTTGCCTGTAGAAATGTAGAGTGACAGTGATCGCTCCACACTTGAGGGCCCCATCAGCGCATCCAAACATTTCCAGGTGTGGGAGGTAGCTGCAGACGTGTTTGCTTCTTGTCTGTAGAAATGTAGAGTGACAAGGGTCGCACCACACCCGAGGGCCTCATCAACGCATCCAAACACCTCCAGGTGTGGGGGGTAGCTGCAAACGTACTCGCGTCTTGTCTGTAGAAATGTAGAGTGACAGTGATCGCTCCACACTTGAGGGCCTCATCAGCGCATCCAAACACTTCCA
>Ga0307945_1003385_pt1 | contig 12935 bp, 10 predicted proteins | sample OrgLakmetagen228_FD_201818 | JGI IMG/M metagenome (GOLD analysis project Ga0307945, IMG submission 201818) | Saline water microbial communities from Organic Lake, Antarctica - #228 | ecosystem: Environmental > Aquatic > Non-marine Saline and Alkaline > Saline | place: Antarctica: Organic Lake...
ACTTGCTTATCCTTTTGTTTCAATCCTAGTTTCTTATTGGAATGGTCTTTAGTCGTTTTCTTTTAGTTCGTTCACTACTTCTTCCGCAGGTTTCAATCCTAGTTTCTTATTGGAATGGTCTTTAGTTAGTAATTGCTCAAGCGATAAAGTTTTTGATTACAGGTTTCAATCCTAGTTTCTTATTGGAATGGTCTTTAGTAACCTTCAAGAACCATAAAACCATTATCCGTATAAGTTTCAATCCTAGTTTCTTATTGGAATGGTCTTTAGTTTAATAGGTGTAACATGTTACACTAGATGTTACACCGTTTCAATCCTAGTTTCTTATTGGAATGGTCTTTAGTTGCCTTAATTGGAAAGATTTCACGGCTGTAATTCTTGGTTTCAATCCTAGTTTCTTATTGGAATGGTCTTTAGTTTTATAACGGAAACGCAAACAATGTTTATAGTTGAAGGTTTCAATCCTAGTTTCTTATTGGAATGGTCTTTAGTACATGGATAGAATACTTGCAGAAGAAGGAGAGCAGTTGTTTCAATCCTAGTTTCTTATTGGAATGGTCTTTAGTAGCAATTTGAATATCTTAAAACTGAAATTATTACATGTTTCAATCCTAGTTTCTTATTGGAATGGTCTTTAGTTTAGAATTTTTTTCGTAATCCATTTATTCAAATTAGTTTCAATCCTAGTTTCTTATTGGAATGGTCTTTAGTAATTGGTACTTTTCAACCTATTGATAATTTAGACATGTTTCAATCCTAGTTTCTTATTGGAATGGTCTTTAGTAAGGTTTTGATATGAAGGATCTCGGGCATGATTTGGTTTCAATCCTAGTTTCTTATTGGAATGGTCTTTAGTAGACCTTTTCAAAGCGTATTTCAAAAGCCGAATCTTGTTTCAATCCTAGTTTCTTATTGGAATGGTCTTTAGTAGCTTCCTTTTTTTGTCATTGCATAGATTGACTTTGGTTTCAATCCTAGTTTCTTATTGGAATGGTCTTTAGTTTCTAAAACATACCATAATATAGATGGTGCACCTTCGTTTCAATCCTAGTTTCTTATTGGAATGGTCTTTAGTTGGAAATAAAGTATTATTTCCGTCCTGTACGATTGGGTTTCAATCCTAGTTTCTTATTGGAATGGTCTTTAGTCTGATTTCTTTTTATAAGGAATCCAACCATTTTTAGTGTTTCAATCCTAGTTTCTTATTGGAATGGTCTTTAGTCAGAAAACTATACCCCGTATTAGGTTCAAGCTGGTCGTTTCAATCCTAGTTTCTTATTGGAATGGTCTTTAGTAATTAATGAGACTTTGATAGGTCAAAAAAGGATGGTGTTTCAATCCTAGTTTCTTATTGGAATGGTCTTTAGTAACAACATTAAGACACGTATTACAGAACAACATCTTTGTTTCAATCCTAGTTTCTTATTGGAATGGTCTTTAGTAAAATGATTTGTATAAGATTGTGTATATAGAGCGTAGTTTCAATCCTAGTTTCTTATTGGAATGGTCTTTAGTTAAAAAATTCACCGCTTAATATGGAAGTAAGAAGCTGTTTCAATCCTAGTTTCTTATTGGAATGGTCTTTAGTTGAGGAGCAACTTAAGAAAGCTTTTGCAATAGATTAGTTTCAATCCTAGTTTCTTATTGGAATGGTCTTTAGTAAGCTGATTTTATAGTATTAGAAACTTCCGATTCTTGTTTCAATCCTAGTTTCTTATTGGAATGGTCTTTAGTTTTGAGATACCTTATTTTCTATTGAAAATTGTTTCAGTTTCAATCCTAGTTTCTTATTGGAATGGTCTTTAGTTCCAACAAAAAAACATCTACTTTACACCAGATGGTTGTTTCAATCCTAGTTTCTTATTGGAATGGTCTTTAGTTTTAAGAAACGCAGTTCTTGGGATTAGTATTGAGTAGTTTCAATCCTAGTTTCTTATTGGAATGGTCTTTAGTGGTATAATTCCAGTCCTATAGAGATGACCTTTAACGGTTTCAATCCTAGTTTCTTATTGGAATGGTCTTTAGTACCATTATAAAAGCGTTTATAAAGTCTTCCATTCGTGTTTCAATCCTAGTTTCTTATTGGAATGGTCTTTAGTACTTTTTGTTTCTTGTCTTTCTAACCAACTCATAATAGTTTCAATCCTAGTTTCTTATTGGAATGGTCTTTAGTTAAGGTTTACGTTTACAGAAGCCTCAACAAAAGCAGGGTTTCAATCCTAGTTTCTTATTGTAATGGTCTTTAGTTTTGTTTGCTCGTCTACCTTTGTGGTCATAATCTCAAGTTTCAATCCTAGTTTCTTATTGGAATGGTCTTTAGTTATTATTTGAGCAACTTGTACAAGAAATAGAACCAAGTTTCAATCCTAGTTTCTTATTGGAATGGTCTTTAGTACAATAGCTTTTACAGTCTTAACTTGCTTATCCTTTTGTTTCAATCCTAGTTTCTTATTGGAATGGTCTTTAGTCGTTTTCTTTTAGTTCGTTCACTACTTCTTCCGCAGGTTTCAATCCTAGTTTCTTATTGGAATGGTCTTTAGTTCCAAAGTGTACCCATCAAGAGCATACTAAGTATTTGTTTCAATCCTAGTTTCTTATTGGAATGGTCTTTAGTCTAGTGGACTCTTAACGTCTATGCTTCCCTTCTTTTGTTTCAATCCTAGTTTCTTATTGGAATGGTCTTTAGTAATCCTGCATTAACCGCACTTGAACCCATAGAGATGTTTCAATCCTAGTTTCTTATTGGAATGGTCTTTAGTAATGATTTATGATTCTAAGGTGACTTATGAGGAATTGTTTCAATCCTAGTTTCTTATTGGAATGGTCTTTAGTAGGCTTTACAATTAACTTATCCTGATAAGGGATGGAGTTTCAATCCTAGTTTCTTATTGGAATGGTCTTTAGTATTATCTATGAAAACCAAAAGATTAAGAATAAGAGAGTTTCAATCCTAGTTTCTTATTGGAATGGTCTTTAGTCTTTTTAATCTCTTCTTTTACAGGCTCGGCTTTTGCGTTTCAATCCTAGTTTCTTATTGGAATGGTCTTTAGTGGTGCAGATGGAGCAAGACTATCTACAATCTGCTGGTTTCAATCCTAGTTTCTTATTGGAATGGTCTTTAGTCCTTGATGTTGCTGTGCCTATACTTGAAGCTGTTAGTTTCAATCCTAGTTTCTTATTGGAATGGTCTTTAGTCAAATGAAAAAACTATTAGCTGATGAAAGCAAAGGAGTTTCAATCCTAGTTTCTTATTGGAATGGTCTTTAGTATTCACAGACCAATGACTATAATTACAGCTCAATGGCGTTTCAATCCTAGTTTCTTATTGGAATGGTCTTTAGTAATAGAATGTGATAGCTTAGGAAATGTAAAAGAAATGTTTCAATCCTAGTTTCTTATTGGAATGGTCTTTAGTCCGATGCATTGTTCAGAACTTCTGAACACAGGTGTTAAGGTGATTTCCTCAACTTTTAAAATTTGTTTTTTCATTATGTCAAAGAACATATAAAACATATAATTTAGAGGGTTTCCGTATTCGCTATGTCCCGAAATTGCTGCCATACACTTTAAAAATCAATTCTTTAAAAATAAATTTATACACGGAAAAATTATTTTATGCAAATATTCCTATAGGTACAATTTACACATCTTTTTTTAAATTTTGTTGCTTTAGGAAATTTGTTTCTATCTATAATTTGTAACATTTGGTCCATACTCTTTTTGATTTCTTGTTTTGCTTCCAAGGGAATAGGAACCTCTACTAGCTTGTGTTTACTTCGCGTATACACTAAAAATCCTTTTTCTACTTTGGTTCCATATATTTCTTCAATTAAGATTGCATAACAATATAATTGCTGTTTATAAGTCTCGAATACTTTATCTTTCCAAAGTGCAAATTTATAATCTAATGGGGCAAATGTTCCATTATTCAATTCTAAGACCTCATCCACCTTTCCTCTTAAACCTTCAACTCCCAAGTATTGATTTGTCCATTTATTTTTTACTCCAATCTTTTTGCGCAAGTATTCTTTATTTCGTTCCAATTTCTCGTTATGGATTTCTCGTCCCCTGTTAACTTTATAAAATTTTTCTTCATACTGCGGTATTCGAAGCACATATTCAAAATAGGTGTAGCGTGGGCAGTACAAGTATTCAATTATTTGTGAGGGATAAAAACTTTGCATCAAAAAAATAGAGCTTTAACTTCATCTGTAACTAGTTTTTCATCAAATGCTTGTCCCATCATAGTGCATTCTTTCAACTGTTCTTTGTTCATCCTGAAAATATAAATCTTATCGGTATCTTCATTTATCACCTTTTCTATTTGTAATTCTAGAGTATCTTTTTCATTTAAATTAAGGCTACCTAAGAAACAAGAATATTGGACGCGATACAAACCTGCGTGTTTGCAGGCCTTGGAAACAAAGTTTCTAGCGCTATCATTTTTAATATCGTATAAAACCCAGATGATCATAATTTTTTATTCAATTAAAGTGTTAGCAAAACGGTGTGCTTCCAATTGCACAGCATTTAATCGCGTTTGCAACCTTCCTTTATACTTTATTTTTTCACTATCAAGATACTCTAGATAAGGCGCTACAAAAAAAGCCTTTCCTTCATCATTTAATGAGAAACCATTAGTGAATTGTGAAAAATAGTTTTTATTAATTTTCTTTCCTGTAAATAGTCTAAATACAAACCTATCGGCATAAATACGATAAGGTTCTATATAATCATAAACCATACTTTTAGAGTTGTAGTCGTCACGATGCATAAAACCAACAAAAGGATCTAATCCAGCAAGCATGAGAGCCCGTTCTATTCGGCTATACAAAATACCGTAAGCATAGTTAAGCATTGCATTAAATTCATCTTTTGCAGGGCGAAAACTCCTTCCCTTAAATGCAAAAGCTTCTGGCATGCACGTTGACAGTGCTCCATAATATTGCCTCCCTGCAGAACCTTCCCAGCCTCTAAAAGATTCTGCAACTTCATCGATTTCATTAGCTTCACTTTCTTGTATTTTTCGTCTAAATTCTAAAATAGCATTGATTTTGTCATCTAAAAAAACATGTAATTTTGATCTATGTTTTTTCAAATCTTGTAGGAAATCGGCTTGATTTTCTAGTTTACTCATAAGCCAATGTTTTATCCAGTATACAGCCGTAGAATCTAGAGAAGCTTTTAGTTGTTCTTTTCTTATTTTGGTAGTACTACCCAGTTTACTATGCCAGAAACGACCCACGGGATGCCCATCATTCTCAACGATAACGATATCTATATTATGTTTTAAAGCAAGAGCAATGGCATCGGTACTCAACGCAGCTCCTTTACTTATAACGAACGAAGTGATTTTATGTGCTGCAATATGATTCACTTTTACAGGTTGAGATTTATCTTCCCGTATTTTAATCTGGAACATATCATCCTTTACGTGTAAATAAGTACCATATGTATTTATAAAAATTTGCATTTAGCTTTTTATTATAGTTCCAAATCCACGAGAAACCGATTTTCCTAATCCTATTTCGTTAGGAAGTAAGGCGTTTACGATAAAACTTCCTGAGAAAGCAATCATCTTGTTTTCCTTAAACTTCGTACTTTTTTCAATCACATTAAGTTTTGCCATTAACCGTTCATTTGCATTTAATTCTACTGCCGTATTTCTAAAAAAACTTAAAATATGTCCAACTAAAATAGCATTCAACATATCTTGTTTTTCAACATCGCTCTTCAATTTATGATACTTGGCATAATTGGTTTGATTAAGCGCCATCCAAAGGGTTGCAAATTGATACTGGTGCAGGCTACTGCTATAGCCTACTTTTTCTTTTTTCAGTTCTATATTTTTAGTGTTTATACTGATTTTTTGACCGTTAATATCTAGTTCTTTAATCTTTAGAAACAAGGTGGGGAGTAGCTCTGCACCTTCACTAATACCTACAAGTGTAGGTACGTTATTAATTATTTTATATTGAATACTGGGATATTTATATCTGAAACGTCCATCTTCATAATGGTTGTGTAAGATTGGAGAATGCTCTTTAAACAAGTTTCCAAAATAGCCTCGCAGTTTATGAGCATCCCTGGTTTGCAATTTGATTTCTGGGAATTTGATTCTGCAAATTTGTAATTCTTGCAGGGTAGGAGATGTTGTCATATTTTCCTTGTTTTGGTGGAGGACTTAAAGTTCTAATGACATGATAAGTTTTAGATTTTCAGATGGTTAAAATCTTTATCATTTGCTGGAAATAAATTATAGTTATTTTAATTGTCACGGCCATATAATCTTTTATCCCCTTACATATCGCTGATATTTTGTATTGTCTTTTATTACTGGTAATGCCACAAGGAATCACCATTTTTCCCATAAGTTGATACAACTTTTCCGATTTATTTTCAGTTTCTGTTTTCAAACGGGTGTTTAGTCGATAAACCCAAACGGTATGCCATATCCTCAACTTTCTGTAGTAGTTTTTTATCGTTTCCTGAAATGGCAATATCCACGGTGTTAGATTTTGATATTTAAAGATAGTGAGAAATTTGGAGTTTTTTAGAGTGTTTTTCCAAGATTTTCATGCAGGTCTTTAAAAGTCAAACCTTTTTTGTTGTCATAATTAGCATCAATATATTTAAAACCTAATTTTCCTTCTTCAATTTTGACAGAATTAGCTCTTCTTTTACTAATAGATAATTCGTGATTCCCTAAAACATCTTTGTCCAAACAAGTTGATAATTTTTCATAGAATTCATTTGGAATAACAGAAATGTTGTCTAATCCCTCACGTGTAAAAACTTTATCATCAGAAGTTAAGTCTTTAATGAAGTTATATTTATATTGAATTTCAAGATGCTTTTCTAAGCCCTCAATATATTTTTCATTTGTTTCAATATCTAAATCCTCATAAACAATATCTACTAAGTTATTCAACTCTTTCTCAGTTAGTCTTTGTCCATTAATTTTTTTAAATTCTTCAAGCGTGTTAAATAAAACATTTCCCGAATCGTATATTTTTTCACTTATTGAGTAATTCTGAAAAATAATTACTTTACTGTTCTCTTTACTTCTTTTGCGATTTACTCTTCCCGCCCTTTGTATAATTGCATCAATTGGTGCATTTTCTGTATAAAGTATATCAAAATCTATATCTAAAGAGACCTCAACGACTTGTGTAGCTATCAATACCCCTCCTTCATTTTTTTTATCTAGTTCAAAAATCTCTTTCTCTTTCAAAAATCTATCTTTTTTAATAAATCTTGAATGGTAGCAGACAGCTTTCTTATTTGAAACACTAGCGACTTCTTTTAAACTTTCATAAAGTTCAATTGCCTTATCGACTGTATTCACAACAATTAAAACTTTTTTACCATCTTCAATCTCCTTACTAATCTCACCCAAAAATTCGTCAATTAAGCAATCATTTACTTCAAATATATTTCTTGATTTATCAAGAAGTTCTTCATCTTTTATAAAACTTACTTCCTCTAAAGTCTTACTTAAAAGAGTTTGTAATTTTTTTGGCATAGTAGCCGTCATAATATAGAATTTGGTGTTAAAGTTCTCTTTTAAGTATTTAATTGTAGATATAATTAAACCTAGAGTATAAGGACTGTATAAATGAATTTCATCTATAATGACTCGGGCGTTCATCATATGAAATGTTTTTACTTCCCAAAAACCTAGATTGAATCCTAAAGTAAGTATTTGGTCAACAGTACAGATGTTAATATTTTTAAAAAAAGACTTATCTCTAAAATACCTTTTTTGGTTGTATGAGCCATCTTTTTGTTCTTTAATGTATTGCCTTGCAGTTGAATGTATCAATTGAGTATATTCTTCGCCAAAATAATCGGTCAATCTATTGTAAATAGAATTTGATGTGACACGAGTTGGGAGTAGGTAAATAATTCTTTCCCAGTCTTTTTTAGAAGACGCCCAAATTAGAGCAGCTTCTGTCTTGCCACTTCCAGTTGGTGCAATTACAATCGCATTATTTTTAATTAAGCTTATTTCTTGAAAATTTCTGAAAGTAAAATTTTTAGCAATATTGTTCTTCCCATCTTTTTCTAATTTTGAAACTATTTTGCGGGCTAAAAACTCTTTAGTATAAGTAACTCCTTTTTCTAGCGAAAGATGACCTGAGGCGGTCCAGTCAGAAATATTTAGAAGTGCTTTATGGTAAATATAATTCTTTCGGTTTTCAAGTTTTAAATTACTTTCTTTGGCTAAACTATGGTAAAACCTTTTATGATAAATAAGCAGTAGGTTCTCATAATCTGCATTTATAAATTCAAGTGTTTTTTTATCTACATCTATTTTTTTAAGATTCTTATCACTAGCAATTTCATTTATAAAAGTAACAAATTCTTGAATTAAATTTTCTTGAATAACAAATTTTAAAATTCTATTTCTTGAAACATATTCATTAAATCCATCATCGTTAAAGGCTTTATGGTGTGAGAAAACAGCAATAATACTTTCAGGATTATGTTCATAAAAACTCATATTATTTAGATACAAAAACATTCCTGAAAAAAATTCGTGGCGCACTCGTTCGTCATCGTTAAAAGCTCTCTTGCCTTTAATCGTTTCTTGAAAAATATTACAGATTTTACCAAAATCATGAAATGAAACAGCAAAGAAAGATGTATTCCAAAACTCTTTATCACAAATCTCAGAATCATATCTTTCTTTTAATTGCGTCCAAGTATTAATTACTGCTTGAGTATGGTCTGTTAAAGTTTCAACAGGATTGGATTTTGCCCATATTTCTTGCAGTTGGTTCATATTGAAAATATTGGTATGAATAGATTTTTATAGTTTAAGCCTTTTAATTTGTAATTAATTTTCATTTGATTACCAATCAAAGAATAGGTTTGAATTTTGGAAACACTTCTTTTTCCGTAATCACTCTCGTAATCAAAGCGAATTGGTAAATCATAAGTAAGCATGTCATTCGAATAAATCGAGAAACTCAAATTGCCTTTTTCAGCTAAACTCATAACTTCACTTACAATGTTACCTTTCACGAAACAATTTTCTATTTGATCGTGTTCAATCTCATCAATATTGCTTTCGATAAATTTCAAACAGGCTAAAGAATCACTATTGCCCATAGTTAAAGCATAAACTGGATTTAAAAAAGAACCATACAATTGTTTAATTGCTCCTTTGTTTTCTGAAGAAAAAGCAATTACAAATCTTGATTTAATGAGAAATTCTTTTTGAATAATACTTCCATCCAAATTAGGATTATACAATCTCATATCACGTATTCCTTTGTTGTATTTCCAAGTGTCTTTACACTTTCCATCATAAGTACCAAAAACGCCTATGTTAAACTTGAAGGCATCAAAAAAATCTTGAGCTTGCAATGGGCTGTACCCTAAAGCTGCACCAGCAAGTCCGATTATAGTTGTTGGCGGTGGTAGTTCTAAAGTCTTATGGAAATTCTGAAATGCTGGATTTCTAAAAGAAGCCGTTTGACATCTAATTTCAATGACAAAATTTTTCATTTTTATTAATTTACATCATAATAATTATTGACCCAACTCTCTAGTTTTCCAAAGCCCTCTTTTAAACTGGACATTCCTTCTTTTTTATTAAACACTGCTTCTTGAACTGCAAATATGTGATCTTCCATGAATTTACCATAATCAGAAACAACCGTTTGAAGTTTATCGATATTAATTTCTCCTTCCTCAGTTAAATCTACAGCTTCAAGAAATATTGGGTTTTTGGATTTCATTAGACCTGCTGCAACGAATTTAGGAGAAATATCAGCCAAAAATCGTGTTTGTCTTCCTTGACTCCATAACATTTGTAAAGCATTTAAAAAACTATTTACTCTAGCCGCTTTTTCTTTATTGTCTACCAAATCTATAGTTTCCAGCTCTCTGGTTTTTTTGTCTTTTAATCTAGTTTCCTTTCCAATCCGGTCTAGTTCGATGAGAATAGTTCCTCTGTATACTCCTGAGTGTATTTCCGTCTCAAAAATATTGGCATTCAATTCTATTTTCTTGCCCATAAAATTAGTTGCATAATCTAAATCTCCTTTATAAGTTGCAAGAGCTAATAATGATTCCACACGAATCGGCGATGTTCTTATAGTTGAAGTCCCAGCAGCTCCATCTTCACCTTTTGATGCATCCATGTAGCCAAACAGATCATCATCTATATACTTAATAGGGTTCATTTCAGTTTTGGGTGCACCTTTATCAGTACTAGACATTCCTACAGGAGAAATAACACTTCCTAATTCTTCTAATTTATCTCGAAGAGCACGACGTATTGCTTGTGAAGAAACATAGGGGAGTTCTTCTCCATTTTGTAACGTTACTTTTTTTATAGGGTTAATGTTATCTACTTCTTTATCGCTGCCATTTAGACTGGCGAAAGATACTTTTGATAAATACGTGACGGTAATACTATTTGTTTTCATAATATATTAATTTTTTGTGTTTGATAAGACTGCGTTTAAACTATTTAAAGCTCCAATTTGAGCATATTGTTTTACTGCAACATAGTTGTTTTCATTTAGATTTTCCAAAATTTCATTGGAAATTGAAACCATGTACTTACGTTGTATTCTAATAATGGTTTCGCGGAACTGATCAATTGTTCTTGCCTTGTGTAGGCTTATCAAATACTTTCTACCATTTTTAGCATTTGCTTTCTTTTCATTTTCGCTCTTTGGATTATTGTAATTAAGTATTGCATAACCAATACTTTTACCCAAGCTAATTGATCTTTGCTGTAAGGATTCGTTCATATCAATTGTTTTAAAGTTTATTGTTTGTTCATAAATATTTAAAAATTCTAGTAAAATATCAAATCTTATAAAACCAGGTTTTTCATTATTTGATAGTATTAGATAGCTTTTATGAAATAAATTTTCAAGTACGTTAAGATTCGATTTACCCTTCAAGATATTGCTGATAACTTCAATCCTAACCTGTCTCTCTAGCCGCTTTTTTTTATTATAATCATTAATAGACTCTGTTTTGGAAGTCTTAAGAATCAAACTTCTCCATAACTCACTTACAGGTACGCGTTTATCTTTGTTTGTTTCTAACGAATGAATAAGTTGGATAATATATTTGGCATTTGTGTATTCTTCATAGAAATTAGGTCTTAAAGTAGAAGCAAATTTATCAGCTTTAAATGTCACTAGACTTAATGGAGTTTTATCCAACTCAAGCAAACTTAATATGTCACTATCAATCATGCTTTCTTGGTTTTCTAATGAAATTTCATCAGCAAATTTCTTCTTATAGAATGTTAGCAGTATAAGGAATGTTATTTCTTGTGGGGAATAAGAATCTTCTCCTGAATCAATAGAATATTTTTCACTATCTTTTTTTTCATAAGTGAAATTATGTAATTTTATATTCCTCTTATATGGCATTTTCCAAGTTTGCATCACTTCATTTTCGTAGAAAAACTCTTCATTATAAAGATTATTTATTTTAGACAAAGAATCAGAATTGAAGAAAGTAGCGATAAAAGAATCATAGCCATTAAAGTAATTAAACATAGAAAGACTGGGGGAAAATCTAAGTAAATACAAGGCTTTTTGACTTAATTTACCATCGGATGAATTTAAAAATGAATTAAATGTTGTTAGTCCTTTTATAAAAGGTGAGATGTTTACCGCATTCACTAACGCTTTAAATTTTTCTCCTGTTAATGGGCAATTTTGTGCGCCATTCTTCCAGTATTTTTCATCTAGTTCCAACGTTGTTATTTTGGTATAAGGCTCATTTAAGTAGACTTTTGACAATAGTTTTAAATTATTTTTCTCAAAATATGCTTTTATTTTATTAGCTATAATAGGTTGTTCTTTCTCTAAATTTTTTATTTTAGGCGAGTTTTCTTTTAACTTTGTTGTTCCTTGTGCATTGTTCGTTAATAATCCAGCTAAACCATAACTATTCATTTTAGGAAAACGATGAAACTCATCTTTTTCGATATTGTAATATACATTTTCAAGTTTATCTAATTGTTTTTTTGAAGTTGTATCATATACTTCTTTTCCCATTAAATAATAAACTTCTTCTAATAGTTCAAAAATTCCATCCGACTCGACTTCTAAACTATCATCAGATAAATGGTAGGAAAATTTAAGATCACTTTTACGTTTAAATTTTTTCAAATAACGATATAAAGCTACTATTCCTGTATTTATAAAAATATTTGATGTCTTTTTGAATTCTACTTTATTCATTTTTCCAATTATTAATTTTAATATGCCATTTACCAATTCTGAGTAATGTTTGAAGCATTTTTTTCTTTAAACTTACTCATTCATTTAAAAACTCACAACATCTAACGCTAGGGATATAAAATTAAATTAGTACTCTACTGGTTTCTATAATATTAAGAAACTAATCTATTTATATTTCCCAAATTTTTAACTTCTATTCCGAGCAAGAGTCTAAAAATTATCTAAATTCAAACAAGGGATTGATTTAGTAATAAAAAAATATCGTAATATTTCTGGTAAATAAATATTTTAAAGATTTACAAAATATTCAATACTCCTTCTTCCCCGGAATTACCCCTCTAACACCTCCAGCAGGATTTTCAACATCACCTTTATAACGCGGAATAATATGAATGTGAACATGTGGAATAGTTTGACCACTAGCTTCATTAACATTAATACCTATATTATACCCATCTGGATTGAATTTGTTTTGTAAATCTGCTTTAATCAAATTCACTAGAAACCAGCATGCAGATTGCTCTCTAAAACTAAGTTCAAAATAATCGGAGACTTTTCTTTTAGGAATTACCAGTGTGTGGCCTTCTGAAACAGGAAATTTGTCACGAAAAGCAAAACAACTCGCCAATTCGCCCGCTTGATCTTTAGGTTCAAGTCTTTCAAAAAAAGGACTAGCTTCAGGATTATTTTGATTTAAAAAACAATGAT
>Ga0307945_1003386_pt1 | contig 12932 bp, 16 predicted proteins | sample OrgLakmetagen228_FD_201818 | JGI IMG/M metagenome (GOLD analysis project Ga0307945, IMG submission 201818) | Saline water microbial communities from Organic Lake, Antarctica - #228 | ecosystem: Environmental > Aquatic > Non-marine Saline and Alkaline > Saline | place: Antarctica: Organic Lake...
CCTCTTTTACAGAAGGAATGGGTGCCTTGTTGAATGTGATTGAAATGTGATTGAACGTGATTGAAATACTCCTGATTGATTTCAATCAGGATGTGATTGCTCTCGATTGAAATACCACTTCAATCAAATTCAATCACAATCAATCAAGATCAATCATTACAGGAATTTTCTGACGTGTAGGGCAACCTTATTTGCGACAAACCTCATTGGTCACGAAATCGAAGAGGCTTGGATGCTTCCCGCTTTTCACGTACCCCTTTCTGACTAGGAAGCCCGAATACCCTTTGCTGCCTTTCACTTGATGACGCTGGCCCACTACTTGGATCTTCTTCACCAAAACTGAGACGCCTCCTTTTCTGCTGTGTAGTAGCTATTTGTGATGCTGGTTGCAACTGCTCCTTCAACCCTTCCTTTCCTTCAAATTCCACCCCTGCCCTCCTCCTCCTCGTTGGCGTCTCCTGGTGCTGCTGCTCTTGTTTTGCTCTCCTGTCCGTAGGAATGCTACTGCGACGGAGCCTATGCGGTGCTCCGCTACTGCCTCTATTGACGCCACTCACATTTCCGACTGCTTGACTCCTGCCAGTGCTGCGGCTACCACTACCTCTGAGCAACCCAAATGGAGAAGGGCCACCACCTCCACCCCCTTCCAAACCGTGGCCATCCCATGTACCACCTGCAGTCACTTTCCCTTCTTCCCTCGTGACAGTGTTGAGACCGGCACTTCCACTCTCTCCTGCATTGGCTCTGCCTCCCACGGCATTAGCTGGGGTGCTGAGTGGGGGGGCGTTTAATTGTGGGGTGAGGAGCTGCAACAGTCAACAGAGGTGGAAAGAAACAAAGTAGGTGTTAACAATAAACAATGCTCATCACACGAAGAGAAAACATATGCATTGTCAATCAAGGAAGTCACAGCACAGGTTAATCTGGTCATTGCTATATTCATGCAACAGCCACTCATTTTGTTTACATCAATAGCAGCAGCAAAACTAACATCAATAGCAGCAGCAAAAAGGAGGAAAATTACTGTACCTGCTTTGGCCAGTAGTCAACGACATCTAACTGCTGCCGTAGTCCAAACAGTCTGGGTGATGACACTGCTGGTGCCACCAGTTTGATAGCCGACTGAGAACATTTTGAGGGCTTCCGGCGCCAGTGCTGGACAGCTGCAAGGTCAAAGCCAGGGGAGGCAATGCTTATTCCCGCTGGGGTGCCCAGGGCTGGAGAGCTACGTGCAGCTGCTTGACGGGGACTGGCCCTGACCGCTTTCAATTCGGCACCAGAGCTTCCGGGGCCGGGGTCTTGAAGGCTTGCACTCCTTCCTGGGGTATTTGGAGTAGGGAAAGATGAGCTGTCTTGTGCCACTGCAGCAGGTGCCCCTTGGACTGGCGTCCTTCGCTGCGCAAGAGCATGAGCGTAGGCTAAATTGGCTGCTGCATCTGCTTCACGCTGCCTGTTTTTGGCCTCTGTCAACGACAGAAGGTGCAGCATAGCGTGGTCCTGTGTTTTAGGAAAAAATGCATTTGATGAGCCTGATAGCAATGTGGCGGTGAGCCTGCCAAGGAAGGAATGCTGATGGAGTCGACAACAAATTGGTTTACTTGTTTACTTATTGCGTGTGAGTAGCTCCTTCTAGCACCAAATTGACCATGCTTGCTTTGATGGATTATATGACAAAAGCATTGTCACCTATACCTTCTAGTGTAGGTATGCGCTCTTTTCAAAATCATCAACTGACCTGAGTCATGCTCTTGATGAAGGCCATGCCCATCAGCCCAAGCTTCTGCCACCCTGCGTTTGTTCAAAATGAAATAGAGTGTGCCATGTGTGCTGGTACATGTGTTTGAGTGTGTATACAGGTGTATAAATATACATAATCACTGCCTGTATATGGTCCTGCTTGCAGGAAATTATATATATTTATGAGTGTGTGAAAGCATTTGTAGATATTTGCGTTTTTGTGTTTGAATGCTTGTGTGAGAGGTATTTGAGAGTTGGACAGATGTAAGGCATGGGCACCACCAGGTCGTGTATCTGTCATGTGTAGGGTTGGCCAGAACCATATACTACATGCGGTGCATATACGGTATTTTTGGCAGGGAAATCACCAAAATTACGGTCATATATGGTGTATATTTACCGTGCTGGCCAACCCTAGTCATGTACCTATTGTGATGAATTTGTGCAGAAAACTCAGCATTACCGATCAAGCCCGTGGAATTGTCCGCCGTACACCATCAACCCCCGTTTGCTTGAAGCTGCTCCTCTTTTTAATAACAAAAGGCTCATACAACCTTATATTTATAGGAGCTCACACTCGATTACCCATCGACCATACCACCACTGCCGGTCCTTTGCCTGACACCTGCCCTGTGTTCCTTGTTGCAGCTTGACCTGTTCCTCTCACTGCTGTACACTTCAGTCAACCTAAAGTGCCCCTTATCTTGCACTGCATAGCACCATAGCACATACAATACTTCACCCTGCAAAAAATGCCTAAATGAAGAGTTCCTCACCACTTTCAGCTTGGCTGGTGCACACATTTAGGCGGAAAACCTGTACGCATTTAGGAATAAGAAGTCAAGATTCATACACCATCAAGATGCGAGGGTGAATTGTAACAAGCCTGCAACATTTGCAACTGGGACGTTGACAAGACAGGCTGCAATGTCTGTGTTGCGGATCCTCTAAGATCATCTTGGTCCAGGAACAGTTACCTTAACGTGCAGACGGTCAAAAGCGGTGCCCGTTGCATCAGCCAGAGAGTCAAAGTTGGCTGGAGGATTTACGATCTGTGGGAGGTACGGAATAAGGAGTAGCAAGGCGTACATGTGAGTTTATTGTACAAGCCAGAAAAGTTACACAGGTACTCTTGGACGGCACATGTCAAATCGATTGACATCGATTAAGAATTAGATATTCGGAATCCTCTCGTTGAGAGCTGTCGATTGATATATGTATGGGTCCAATCAGAGGGGGGTCTGGGGGGGGTCCAAGTTTTTAAGACCCCCCCTGCCCCCCACCAAAGATTTACTAGGCCACTCCTACGGAGTTATAATTATATATTTGGAATCCTCAGATCAAGCACAGTCGATTGCACCCTTTTTGAGCAAATTGGGTTAAGGGGGGGTCTGTGGACATGTCCCAAAGTCAGAGGCACACGTGCTTGGGTTTAGGCCGCGGGTGAGTCAAGCCACTGGAGCAGCAACTACCTCCAAACTTCCAGGATTGTGTCAGCATGAAATAGTCAGTGGAGTTTTGAAGAAATGGAAGCAATGTGTGTGCCTGGTGAGTCATGTGGGCATGGGCGTCCGTATCTCAGTGTTTGCCCCATAACTTTGCAGCACTTCAATTTAAGGTCTTGATGAGTATGCAGATGGATGCCTACTTGAAAAAGGAGCAGATTGGTACCCTTTTTTGTCCGGGTGGGGGCACCGGAAGGAGGGTTTAGGGCGGGGGTTCAGGGGGCTCCAGCCCGTGCCTTCCTTCAAAAAACAATTTCCTGCATATTGCATCAGCTCTCAACTTTTGCAGTAGACCCTTTCAGGGACTAAGGGGTCCTTGCCCTTTGAAACTCTTCCTTCCCTAGTCGTGCCTGTACATAATTATTTGCGTTTGTTATAGGTTGCAATTGGCAAGTTGCCTGCTGATTTTAATGAATAAAAAAGGCTTTGGATCCTTATAAGAACTAGTGTTTACGTGTTTACAATCTTGATGGCTACGGGAAGAGTATGGACAAGTTTAGTAACGTAGTTGACAGAGTGCACTTGGAGCTTGGAGGCAAGCTTCATAACTTTGAGAATTAAGACCCACCAGGAAAATACAGTTCCTTCAAGTTGGATGGTCAAGGAAATGGTTGGTTGTATAAGAGGAGCTTGTGACTCCTTACTTGTGTGAAGTTTTACACAGGAGAACTAGTTAAGGCAGTACACCCTTAATTACAGGCTGCTGCCATTTGTTGGTTGACAAAAGACATCATTTCAGCTCCAGTTTGGCAGCAATCGTGCTCAAGCTATTTTATACATATGTAGAAGGTCCCGGTTGCCTGCCGTAATTCCAGCCAAAACACTTAATTGTTGTGTGAAAGCTTTCGGGTAGATGCCTTCTCAATATGCCAAAATTGGTCCAAGACAGCACGCTTAACAGCAAACGCACCTGGAGATAGCTGTACCCACTCCGTGCCTGCGTTTGCTGCCCAAACCCTAGCTTGTGCAGAACTGCCACCTTTACCCGGATAGCACATGGGTAGAGGACTTGATGTGCTTTGAAGCACTTGCCAGAGGGATCAACAGCCATCTCAGGAGCTAGGTCCAAAACTTCCCTCCACTGCAACCTCCCTGCTAAATTGGCAGCGGTCCTGCTTGCCTTGCTAGTGCTCAGCTCGGTCAGCAGGGTTTCCTATGTGCAGAAACCAAAGGAATCAAGAGGGATTTATCTAAAGAGCATGTCAAAAGAAGTGTGATGCTACAATTCAGAAGGACACGTCTCATTCGCTTGTGGCCGTGAATATGTACTCTAGAATGTGATAATTTACCTTTTTAAATGGGCTCAGCTTTGCTAGCAGGAGCCTGCGCTGGAGTGCGTCAGATGCGTTAGGCGCAAAGGTGCCGGCGTACAGATGCTTGAAGCGCATCACGTCAATGCACAATCTGTACAGAAAAACGACAAGGGCATGGACGATGACGATCAACAGCCCAAGTTGACATAGCTTGTTCAAAGCTGTCAAAGACAGTCAAACTGCTTCAAATGCTTGATAGGACAAAAGCCAAGCTTGCCGTCGGTGAAATGCAATGCACATACTGTGGCAAACTACTACCCAAGCACATTAAGCAGTACATACGTGTGCGCCCATTTTGCATGGAGTCTGACGTAGGTGCCCTGCATGGTAGCGTCCCCCGACGTAAGGCCCTTGTGCAGGTAATCCAAAAGCATCGGCGCGTCGTTGTAGATGACAGCCTGGTCATACAACAGTATAGACCAAAGAAGCAGTGTGCATGAAAGAACACCTTAAAGTTTCATGTGCTCAGGACGGCTGGAATGTTTGTCAAAGACACAGGTATCTTGGACAATCCACAGCATAATAAGATTGGCTGGCAAACAACGCTCGACTAGCCAATAAAAGATGAAGCTGTTCATTACCTGTGGCACCTCAGATGTGGCCTCGCTCGTCTTCTCTAGCAGGGAAAGAATGTTTGACGGTGCCTCTTTTCCTGGAAAGCATAACACGGGTGAAATGTACGCATCTTGCTTGAATTGGAGGAAACCAAAGAAAACAAGGACACAAGTCAGGGCGTGTAACAACAAAGCAATTATTTCAGCCCAGGCGGTCTTACCATACTGAGGAAGGAGTCCCAAAACAAAACCACACGGGGAAAACAGGCCGTTGATTCCACCGAGCCTTGCACCTCCACTGTACACCTTGCCACTGCAGGTGTTTTCATGCTGCACATCTGCCTGGTCCTGCCCCTGCTGCTGCTGCTGCTGCTGCTGCTGCTGCTGCTCCTGCTCTGGCTCATTCTCCTCTTGCTGCTGCCGAAGCCTCTGCTGGTGATGAAACTCACACATGATTTTCCCTGCTGAGCGTGGCTGCAAGCGTGTTCTTGGAGGACCTAAGGCAACACAAATGTCAATGGTTTTACTTTGCTACACAGGAGCGGCTTTGGAAAATAGCAGCTTCAAGATTTGTCCCAGATCATCCTTTACCATCAACTCAGGTTGGTCTTTCATTCCAATCCCTCCCTCTCCCCAAAAGAAGAATGATGGAGCTGTCTCTGGTCTGTTACTTGCAACCACACATTGAACGAGTTTGCAATGCTGTACAAGATAGCACAAGTCGCAAACAACGTCACAATGCTTTGTGCTAGAGCCTAAAGGAGGCTCCAGCTGCTGTTTTCTTCTCACCTCGGCAACCCTCAACATCACAGCAGTGGATGGCAAGCGCACTGTGGGCATCTGTTCCGTCCAGGAGCCACACTTTGTCCTACGTGTACGGAAGGGTGTAGATGGATATGTAAGGAAATTGGCAGGGCAGAAAAGGGCAGAAAAGGGCGGGAAAGAGCAAGGATGCTGGAAGCTGAAACGGAGTCTGTACAAGTTTGTCTGGTTCAATAATGCTCGTTTGTTTCCTCCTCCACTTCTTGGCGTCTCATCCTAAAAACACATGCCAGAGGCCAAGCAGAATCTCGGTTTGATTGCTGATGCTTAATAAGCTTGTTAGAAGCCTTAACCCCTATCAATTGCACCTGCACACAGTTGATATGTCCACATGCCCCACTGCACTTCCCAAGCTGTCCTGCATGGTCCAGCTTGAACGCCATCAATGTACGGCAGAGCCCGATAACACTGCCAGTCTCAGCAGAGACAAAACGGCAATGCTCGCTACTCCTCCCTTTCAACCCAACCTCTTCCTCCTCGCTCCCTCCTGCTCCATCCGAATCCCTTTCTGCAACAAGGTCGTCAATGTCTTCCTGCGGTACCTCCCCATCTTCCTGGTCTTCCTTTGGAGCGTGCTGTGCTTCTCTCCCCTTCCCTCCCTCCTCACTCTCTTCTTCCTCCTCAGTTGCTTCTTGTCCATCCGCTGCTTCTGACACCTGCCTGTTCCCTTGCTTCTCGCCTCTCAAGTAGTCAAAGCGCATGAGAACTCTGCAAGTGAGCAAATCAACACAGTATTTTCAGGTCTGTTTGGCGTTAACCATTAGACTCAATCTCCTCCCTTACCTTTGGCAGTCAGGCTTCACAGGGCATCTGGATCCAGTCACGGGTGCGTAGCAAAGAGGGACCTCTGGCAGGTCTCCAGGGCATGCCAAGTTCAGGTGATCTGCAGAAAGATTAGCGTAACACATTTTATAAGTCAGTTGCAATGTTTGCAACATGACTTGCTGCAAGAGGTGCATTACAACTCTTATTCAATATGCATCAAGGAGCAATTGACGAGCAAAAATAAAAAATTCCTGTACCTTTGTGTTGCTGCTCCTGCTGCCAAGCCCACTTCCACACTTTTGGCCAATCCTCTATACAAGCCAAATGGTACAGGTGCATGGCTTGCATGAGGTCTTGGCCATCTCTACGAAAATAATTTTGGGTAGAGCGTTTGTCATTCTTGCATGCAATACAATCCCAAGGAATTGGAATAGTGTGTGAAAAGTATATCACCGCCCCTAAATATAATTTGTTGGTGGGGGGTGACGTGGCGGTGGTTTAGTATGTATATCGTACAGAGAATATATCACGCCGCAAAAATAATGTTTTCAAGGGGTGCGGCCAACTGTGGACAGGAATTTAAGTAAATATTTTTGGGGCTGCGGATTAAGTGCGGATTAGTGAAAAAATTAGTAAGGGCAGCAAGGAAGGGGGGACAGCAGTGAAGAAGAGAGCGAAGAGGGGGAGCGCAGTGAGGATGAAAGCGAGGATGAGGGGGAGGGCAGTGAGGGTGAAAGCGAGGATGAGGGGGAGAGCAGTGCGAACGAGGAAGATGGGGAGGGCAGAGAAGAAGAGAGCGAGGGGAAGGGCTGTGGGGATGAGGAGGGAGAGCGAGGGCATGGACTAAATTGTGAAATGATTGGGATGCGAGCACAAGTTGTACGAGTTGCGCGCAGACACAGAGTTGGAACGATAACTTGGAGTGAGCCTTAAAATGTAACTAGAGTGCAGTCAGTTTTTTGAGCAGTTTGACAACTCTTGTTTGGGTACCAACCTGCCAGGCTCATGTTTGCATGCAGAGGGCAGCAACAGCCCACCCTGTGGTCAATTTCTTCTGCAAAAGTAAACTTTCATGCATGTAATGAAGGAATGGTAAGGTCTTGGGCCACATCAGGGGTTGTTTGGCCCTGCGGATTTGTGCGGATAGCATAATAGTAATTATTGAAAGGGGTGCGGATTTGGTGCGGATTTGCAAAACAATATTTTTTTAGAGTGCGGAATGGTAACATCTCTGTACGGTAATATATTTATTTCATAAGGGGGCGGTTGTGGGGCAGTAGCAGAATACAGTTTTGCGCAGTGCAAGCGATGAGTGGTCAGGAAGCCTTCCCAACACTTACCCCCCATCCCTAGCTCCGCCTGCACCCATTGTACCCATCGGGAAATTTCAGCAGAGTACAGTTGTTTTATTAAAGCCAGCAGTGACAGCTAAGTAAAAAGCGACGCTTCAGCAGCAAAGGGAGCGGCACAAAGCAACCCGTAGCCAGACAAAAAGTGCTAGCACAAGCAAGGCAGCAGCAGGAGCAAGGGGGAGCAGCAGCAGGGGCAAGCACAAGCAAGGCAGCAAGAGGGGCAGGGGCAAGGACAAGCCAGGCAGCAGCAGCACGCGAGGGCAGTAGCGAAGGCAATGAGAGTGGCAGCAGAAGCAGCAACGGCAGCGGTGATGCTGGTAGTGGCTAGGGGGAGGGGCGTACTAGAATGGGGGAGACTTAAAAAATCAACAAACTTTGATGGTCCTTGACTGGTGAATCATCAGAGCTTTGGCATTAGCTTTTGGTTTAAAATTTTGGTCTTCTCTCTTGCAAACCTTCCTCCTATGTTTGTATGTTTGTGGGAGGTGGCGAGGGTGGCCAAATTGCAGCCCTAGACGCTCCTTGGGCCTTGAAGTGGGGGCGGTTGCACATTTTGACCATAGAATATTTATTTTTTCAGGGGGGTGGTGGATCCATGGATGTACGGTAGCTTAAAGTGCTCAAGGAAGAGAAGTAGCAAAAGTGCTCAAGTAAGAAGGGTAGCAAAAGCACAAATGTATAACTCTGAAGCTTATGGTAAGCAGCCAGAGGCTGTAGCTTGGCAAGCAATGTTGGGTATCGGGCGGATAACTCACTGTCTCAGGCAGTACGTAGTAGGGGTCGTGGCCCACATCCGCACATACATCTGCACAAATATTACAGAATGAGCAGAGGATTAAGGCAGAGAAAACTAAATAGTCACAAAACAATCCTGCAAACCAATCGCTACCTCCATAGAAAGCGCATAAAAACGCAGATTACTTGATAATACAAGCTACTACGCCAGTAATCCAAAAAGTCAGCATTACCTCACTAAGTCGCTTATGGCTGACTCCCAGGCACACCAGGTGTCCCAGAAATTGCTGCAGCAGAGCGACCTCCATGTACAAGGTGCTATTTACTCGCATCACGCCGCAGCTGGCCAGGGGCACGTTGAGCCACAGGATAGCATGCTCCTGAGGCTTTTGGGCTGTGTGCACATGGATGGTTGCTCTGCAGCCCTTGCAGGTCTTAGCAGCCTGTGTTGCAGAAAGTATTGGTGTGATTGATTGAACCTCAGGTGCTGGAGACAAGGATGAGGGTTAATGCATGCTCTATGCTATGGAAGCACACACCCACCAGGCTGGCCTTTCTGGGACCCGTCGTCGTCAATAGACATATGTTGTCCTGTGAGCGCCGCGAGCAGTGTACAAGGCGGTCATCGCACAAGGGACACGTCATGCCTGGAAAAGCCAGTGCCACAGGCTGCTGCTGCAAGATCCTGCTGGCGTCTAGGAGCAAGCCTGTGGGGTGGTGCGTTCAAAGAGGTGGCACGCACGCTTTAGGAGGCAGATGCCGCTTGACGGTAGCTGATGCAGATGGAACGGGTAAGCTTTTGGAAATGACACATAACTTATTCGTTGCCATGCATAAGAAAAAAGCACAGAGCATGAGAAAGAAGCGCAGAGAAATATCTATTTCTACACACCCGCCCAGGCAAACGCCCACAATCAGGCACCATTGCATACATACATACACATATACTCACACACATACACACACACATACATACATACATACATACATACATACATACATACATACATACATACATACATACATACATACATACATACATACATACGAACGAACGAACGAACGAACGAACGAACGAACATACATACATACATACATACATACATACATACATACATACATACATACATACATACATACATACATACATATGTAGATATACGTAGACATACATGTATACGTAGACACATAACCGTCAGGTATACAAAGACGCAAAGCGCACATGGGCACATGCAAGCAACCAGATGCATAACAAGCGCAATCACTAGAAACAATTACACCCGCACATGATGTAACAGACAGATGTACAGACCCACATAATGTGCCAAAGAGTCCCACATATGTGTGCAAACACAGGTACACAAACAACACACACACAAGCATACACGTACACGCACGTACACGCACACACACACACACCAGCGCGCACACAAAGCACACATGCAGACACACATGCACGTAAACACAACACCCACATACGCCCCCCCCCACACATATACATACCCGCACCCACCCACCCACCCATATCCACACCCACCAACACCCACCTCACCCACACCCCCCCACACATACACACACACAATACACACATAGGCTCACGCACGAACGCACGCACGCACGCACGCACGCACACACACACACACACACACACACACGCACACACACACACACACATACACACACAAATGCATGCAAACATAACTCCACGTTCATACCCACACTCACCTGCAAATGTGGACTGATTGTGGAAAGCAGTGTTTTGCTGCTCTATGACACCTGGAAAGACAGCCCTCCGCATGGCCCCCAGGACCGCTTGTAGGGAGAAGTCTGATTGCCCTGTTGCTCTTTGCAGCTCAGCAATCTGCTTCTTGGGCCTGTGGTGCAGCGCAGTTGATGGAGAGAAGTTCAGCTCAGCAGCCACCCAAATCGATACCATTAAGTTGCCCACCACATGCTTCCTTTTCCTTCTGCTTACCGCCCTGCCATTCCACATCCGAGAAGAAAAGTAGCTTGGAGACTCAGCCTTTGCCTTTCCTCCATCTGCCCGTGGTGTGCGAACCTACAAACTGACGAAAAGGCCAGATGGAACCTCGAAAATTTTCAGAAATATATAATTTAACTCAATTGATTGGATTCGGTGTTAGTCGGGGCAAAATAACGCCAAGCCGGCAAACGTGAAAAGTTTGCATGCATTGGGAAGGAATCGTAAATTTAATTAAACTACTCTCTGTACTTAATTATCACAATCTCAAGCACCATTCACCCACCCACACCCACGTATGCATGACTGCTCATCCGCACACTCACTCACTTGAGAGCATACACACTCATACACACACACGCACGCACGCACAAACACACACACACACACGCACGCACTCGCACACACTTGCACACACTTGCACACATACTACCTCATCCAAGCTCCATGTTGCCATGCTAGAACAGTTGCATGGACAAATTGTGTGAATTTCCCTGGGACGTATAGCGTGAACAACGACCAACGGCTATTTGTACGGTTGGCCAGGACTGTATATGGGATATCTGTATTATTATGTATGTGTACAGTGTATAAACTGTGTTATACATACGTACGTACCGTTTACTGTATGGAACCTTTAACCGTAAAATACTGGGAAAATGCTGTAAATAAACTAAAAAGTAGTGCAGTATGTATTTATACGGCGTATATCGTACATACAAACTGGTCCATCGCCTCCTTTTCATGTCGGAAAGAGGGAGGAGATGGTAAACGACATCCTTATGGGGGGTTTTCTTGAGCAGGACACAGACGTCTAGCACAACCTCATGCACAGCAGAATAACACACAGCACCAGCAAGGGGGATTGCAAGCACAGCGGGCACTGGAAGAATGTGGTAAGTATAAAGATGATAAAACTACTTGGGCAGTAAAAGACCACAAAATTAATAAGAGAAAGAGCTACTGAGGTTCATTGCTTTGATTGTTCAAATAATAGTGCCTTTTGAGCACCGACAGTACCTCTCAGTAGGATCCAGCTTCAGGCAAACAATCCTGTGAGTTTCCCATCCCCTTGATCCTTAATTATTACGGGGAGTGATTTTTCACTTTCCATTTCATGTTATTGGCTCTTATTCAAGTTAAATGAGTCTTACAGCTTTTCATTTAGTGCAATAATGCCCACGCCTTTGTTTATTCAGGTTAATTTTTAAAGCTTGTTCAGGTGGCGTCCTTCCTGTCTATAAGGATTTGCGAGTATGTGTGTTTCCACCATAATCTGTTGATTTGGTAGCTTTTGGCTTGCCGATATCACACTCTTGCTGCTCACTTGCTCCTGCTCCCATTGCTGATGCTCTTCATTCTGCTTCTCCTCCCTGTTGTTGTTTTTGTTGTTCCTGCTGCTATTCTGAGTGCCGTTGCTGTGCCTCTAGCATCTGTGGCTCTTGTTGGTGCCGCTGGTGCTGTCTCTCCTCTTTTTGCTGCTACTCTTGAAGCTTCTACTACTGCCGCCGCCGCTGCTGCTGCCATTTCTTCTGCCATTGCTACTGTTGCTGCTGCTGGGTAAGAATTGCTACATAGGACTTTGAAAGCTGGGAGGGGAAGGGCTAAGGCCGTGAGAGCTTGAGGAGGTGCAAGGTGTCTTAGTAGAGGTGAGGTACATGAAGGTCAGCTGGATTATAGTGTGGAGCACGCGTTGAACATGGAGTTGAGAGTGGTGCTAAGGCCAAGGCTGGTGCTGAGGCCACTATGGCAAAATTAGCAGCAACAGCCTTGCTCTGTGTCTGTGAAGCAAGGATGAAGGGGATGGTGTGCAGTCATGCTGAGAAAGAGGGGCTTTATGAATGATGAGTGAAAGGCTAGCTAAAAGCGGAAGGCAGCTGCCTGCTGCGGCCAGCTTCACATGTATGCTATTTTTTGTGATGGAGTTCCTTTTTGGTTACAATGGTTACAATGGGGGGTGACCTTCAGCCAGGTAGTTTGGCTGATCGGCTGCTGACTGGTCTCGGCCAGCCACAAATAAATCCATAAGCTCAGAAAGAAGAAGAAAAAGTCTATTGTTCTGCTGAGAAAGGAAATCATGAACAAGTTGGTTGTTGACCTGTTGCAGCAAAAAGGGTTGGGCTGCTGAAAAGTCCTCAAAAAAAGGTGAAAACAGAAAGGAAAAGTGT
>Ga0307945_1003388_pt1 | contig 12926 bp, 21 predicted proteins | sample OrgLakmetagen228_FD_201818 | JGI IMG/M metagenome (GOLD analysis project Ga0307945, IMG submission 201818) | Saline water microbial communities from Organic Lake, Antarctica - #228 | ecosystem: Environmental > Aquatic > Non-marine Saline and Alkaline > Saline | place: Antarctica: Organic Lake...
GTGGTCGTGGGCGTGGGCGTGGGCGTGGGCGTGGGCGCGGACGAGGGTGCAGGATTTGCTGTGGCGCAATTATGGTACTAAAGTGTCACTCACTTTCTGCTTTATTATGGTATGGAAGTGTCAATCACTTTCTGCTTTTTACTGAAAAGAGTATTTTGTTCTCGTACGCTAGCTGTTACTGTGGTCGCGGACAACGAGGGGCCTTTCCTTGTAAACCTTGTGGTTGCGGACAACGAAGGGCCTTTCCTTGTTAACCTTGTGGTTGCGGACAACGAAGGGCCTTTCCTTGTTAACCTTGTGGTTGCGGACAACGAAGGGCCTTTCCTTGTAAACCTTGTGGTTGCGGACAACGAAGGGCCTTTCCTTGTAAACCTTGTGGTTGCGGAAAACGAGGGCCTTTCCTTGTAAACCTTGTGGTCGCGGACAACGAGGGGCCTTTCCTTGTAAACCTTGTGGTTGCGGATAAGGGTGCATGTTGATTTGCTGTGAGAAGTGTCTGCTCCTTGATTGTAAATGCCATTTATAAGTTCTACTGTGTTAGGGTAGCTGCCCTGAAAGCCTAGTGGCCCGTGGTCAGGCCAGACTCTTCGGGGTCGCGGGTTCAAATCCGCCTGGTAGCGTGAGTACTGCGCTTCCTTACAGCCCCGTCTCCGGTTCCTGTTCCCATGCTTGAGGTGTTACCACCCCTGCGTAGTTTTTCTTTTTCTTTTTCTTTTTCTTTTTCTTTTTCTTTCTACTGTGGAGAGGAAAGGGCGCGTGGTTGAGGATGTGACAAATAAACTGGTGGCTTATGTATGCAGCAGATCAACTCCAATAATCTACCTCTCTATCCCTTGTCCGCATTGTTCGAGCTGGTATTCCCGCCTGCAGAACGATTGTAGCTCAGAGTGCGAAAGCTTGCAAAAAAGCGCTATCCAATATCAGTATTGTTCAAGCTGGTATTCCCGCGTGCAGAAACGACTGTAGATCGTGCGAAAGCTTGCAAAAAAGCGTTATGTGCTAGGGGAAAAAAAAATAGAACGCAGATAGTGTAAGCACTATCAGCGCGGATCAGGAAAGGATGTTGTTTTGTGTCCTGCACCACTTAATGGAGGGTTATAGGATGTAGAGGCACACAACATCTCACATTGAGAATAAAAAGAGGAAAGGCCTTCAGTGGGGATCAGGTGGTTGAGACACATGCTTGTTCTGCTAAGTTTGCACTTAAGTCAAAATGTGAAATAATACACATACCTGTTGCCCGATTGCGCTTACTGGACACCACCTGCATGATGAGTTGTCAGTGATCCTATGTTTAAATCCTTCATTCAGGTCTCACTCATTTATTTTACACTCTGGCCTGTGTTGAAGTCTGCAGACCTTTCTCTATGTTTGCACTACAGCGTGACACTTGAGAACTGCTCACTAAAATGTTAACGTTAACATGTTTCCACCTCAAAAAAGCTCTCTTTGATCAGCACAATACATTAATTTCCCCTTGCCTCTCACAGATGTCAGCCACTGATTCATTGTTATCAATCTCATTAAAAGCCCTTCCTTCCCTTGTGCCTGCAGCGTGAGCTAGCACACCTCAAGTCTTCGATGGAGGCCCGGTTCCAGCAGCAGCACGCAGAAATCTTAGCAAACTTGTCCGCCTTTGAGGGTAAGCTGCCTCATGGTGACAAGCCCAATGCCACGGCCAGCTAGCATTAATGCAGCCATCCACAGGATGATGGCCAAAGCAACGTCTTTTCTCATCTACACCATCCGCAAAGAGCGCGCCCTTGATCTGTTGTTGCAGCTGGTTCTGTTATTTGCAATTCAAGGCTAGCAGTCGCACTTCTTGACTGAAGGCCTTTTTTTGCGAACCATGTTAACCTTGTTATCTGCAATTCGGTAGCGGCTTTAAATCCATTGGCGGTGAAGGACACAAAACTGCATCCTTTCCTAATCCGTGCCAATAGTGCCTTACACGAACTACATTATTTTTGTTTTTCTTGCAGTTGGTTGTTGGTGTATACAGCACATCCCTTTTCATCTAATTCAACTTATCATTCCTCTCTTCTCATAAACTTCCTCTACCGTATCTCATCGGCTTTAATTTCTGCGAGCCTAGTTCTTGAAAAACTCACTCTTTTCAAGATATCCTTGAGAGGTTTTATGTCAGTGTCAAGCTTCCATATTTCTGCGGAAGAATCCCCGTGGCTCTCTTGCTCAACTGAATCTGTAGATTTGCTTATGAATTTTAGGAAAACTGTCATTTCCCATAGGCATGGCGCACTGAACATAGACTTCTGCCTTCACTTTTTTGCAAGACGCGGAATGGAACCCTTCGTGAAACAAAAAAAGGAAAAGGCAGTGTAGTCATCGCATCTTGCGTGATAAAGGGAAGGAGTACTGGGGTGCCAGCAAAAAGAAGCCCTCACCGCCAATATTATCATAGACTACTCTATGAGGAACAGGGGAGTTGTGCACAGATATCCTTCACTTCTCATACGTTTATTACCACTGCTTAACATTCTTAAATGATGGTTCAAAAGTGATGCCTTCTAGGTGCGCTTCATTTTCAGTCTGTCTGGCATGCAAAACTTAAGTCTTAAACCGTATAATATTTGTCGGCGCTGTGCTCTTCGTCAGCCTAAGTATGCTTTCCTTTACCCTGATCCACACCAATTGGACATTCACTTTCAAAAGAGGGGGGAGAAAGTAAAGCCTTGTGCCATGTTGTTGACCTCTCATTTGTGAGCCCACTTTGCTGGTGGAGGAGTTTTACGGTACCCGGTACCAAAGTGGCTCCTTTTCCTTTATCAATGTGGGGAGTGGTTTTTCACTGCCTGCGTTTCTTCTTATTCGTTCTTCACCACAGATAGTATGCAAGTGAACTGGCAGGGAACCAAATTCACAGCTGTCTCAGCCTCAATCACAGCCTCAATCACAAGCGTGCTGGTAGAAAAGATAAAAAAAAGAATGTCACGCCCAATTGTTGGCAGTGGCGATTCGTGTGATTTGGTTGGTCGATTTTTCAGTTGAGGTTGTTTTGCCTAGTCTCGTTCAATAAGCTGGAGAAGCCGGTTCAAGAAGAACGCAAATAGTGTTAGCATTCTTGGTATGGAGCAGTAAAGGATATTTGTGCTGTTCCAAACCGCCCAATGGATGTAGAGACACGCAACATCCCACCTGGCTGGAGGAAAGAAAAAACCTTTCCGATGGGGAACAGGAAACCGGGAGGCAGATGCCTGCACACTACCAGGAGTGTTGTTCAGATATTTTTGAGGGTTGCGATCGATGTCACGCGTTAATGAATTAGAAAACAAAACAAAAGACATCGCGTGCTGATACTACACGTTGCGCTTATTCTCTCTGTCTTCTCTCTGAGCTTATTCTTCTACGTCAACAATACTCCACACACCAAACTGGTGTACACATTCAAGTCTCAAAGCCAATGCTGGTGCTTGAAAGAAAACCAGAGAGTGATAAGAAAAAACTCCAAACTAGTGCTAGCCGCCCAGCTCACGCACAAATTGTAACGTCTTGGGTCTTCAGGCAACGCTTGGAGCAGCAGCTTCACAGTCTAGGATCAACGCAAACACTCGTGGCATTGCATGTTGCATTCGTATGCCAGACACACGACACATGCACTACGCAGGCACACCCCACTCCTAGCTAGTCCATGCCGGCAACAGCGGCGAATGCACCATCTGCGTGACTGACTGCATTATCTGCGTGGCATGTTTGCACTATCTGCGTGGCTGCACTATCTGCGTTTCCTTTCATCCTCTCCTCTTTTTCTAGGCAGACACACGCACGGGCTCGGGCACAAAGCAGGCACACATGATTGGGGAGACTGGGGTTGGTCTGAAGGGCCATCTCATGCAGAGCTGGCAGATCATGCAGAGCCACCAGGTCATGCAGAGCCACCAGGTCATGCAGAGCCACCAGGTCATGCAGAGCCACCAGGTCATGCAGAGCCACCTCATGCAGAGCTAGCAGCCACCAGGACCTGTCACAGCTAAACAGCTTTTGTGTCAGAACCTCACTTGCAACTCTCCCCCTCACCTTGAATCGAATCCTGCCCATCATCCCCTCATTGACACCCTCCCCTTGATGGCCCTCACCCTCAAATTGAGACCATTGCAAAACGTCACACCACTACTTTAAAAACTGATCAATTGGGAAAAACAGGCTGCAGCGCTTCACCTTCTAGGTGAGACCATAATGAGCTGTCACACCACTACTTTGTAATTTGGTCAATTGGGATAAGCAGGCTGCAGCCCCTCACCTTCTAGGTGAGACCATAATGAGCTGTCACACCACTACTTTGCAAACAAGTAGATTATGATGAGCAAGCTGCACACGGCAATCACGCCCGACAGGACGAGGGTGTCTTTTGATTTCTTCCGCCGAATCACGTTGAGCAGTCCGTTGACTACCGGGAAACGAGCTCCGATCTGCACAAGCAAAGCGCGTGTGCACGTGCGTGTGTGCAAGTGTGTGTGAGTGTGTGTGAGTATGTGTGTGTGCTCTTATGTGAGCTCTGATCTGCACAAGCAAAGCGCGTGTGCACGTGCGTGTGTGCATGTGTGTGTGAGTGTGTGCGTGTGTGTGAGTATGTGTGTGTGTGTGCTCTTATGTGAGCTCTGATCTGCACGAGCAAGGCGCGTGTGCACGTGCGTGTGTGCAAGTGTGTGTGAGTGTGTGTGAGTATGTGTGTGTGCTCTTATGTGAGCTCTGATCTGCACAAGCAAGGCGCGTGTGCACGTGCGTGTGTGTGAGTTTGTGTGTGTGTGTGAGTGTGTGTGTGTGTGTGTGTGTGCAAGTGTGTGTGAGTGTGTGTGTGAGTGTGTGTGTGTGCTCCTATGTGAGTTCTGATCTGCACAAGCAAGGCGCGTGCACGTGCGTGTGCGCAGGTGTGTGTGTACGTGTGCATGTGTGTGTGCGTGTGTGCTCTCATGCAAGCGAATCTCTGATATCAAAAAACAGAATGAGCGATGTGAATGAGGGTACTGAAGGTATTAATAATCTCCAATATCAAAATACAGATGAGCGATGGGATTGAGGGTACTGAAGGTATCATACCAAAAGTAGCAGAGACTCCAATGAAGCAATGGGAAGCAGCAAGTCAAGCTGCCTAAGAGTATGGGGTAAATGGCTTGCAACCATCCCATCACTCTCAACCTCACCCTCACCCTCACCCTCACCCACACCCACACCCACACCCACACCCACACCCACACCCACACCCACACCCACACCTACACCCACAACCCCACCCACACACCCCCACCCCCACCCCCACCATCATCCTGAGCCCCACCCACAAACAAACAACCAGACATGCACATCCGCCCGCACACACACAGTCGGATACCCACATCCCACCTGCATGCGCACACACAAGAACACACACACACACGCGCAAGCACACACCCCCCCACTCCCCATCCCCACCTGTAAAACCTTGTCACCGACGCTATCAAACACTCGCCGTTGGTCAACTAGGCTAGTGGACACCGTCTGCGCCTGCAGCAGGACTTCATCCACCTGCGTGTACGTGTAGACGGTGAATGGCCGTGATTGGTGCGCGGTTTTTACTTTCGACTTGGGTTGGCCAAAACCTTATTTATGCGGTGCATATACGGTATTTTTGGCAGGGAAAGCACCAAATATACGGCCGTATACGGTGTATTTTAACCGTTCTGGCTAACCCTGCTAGTGACTTACGTGAGTAGTATGTATGGCAAGTGTGGGTGCGTCGCTAGCGACGCTGAAATATTGGCGAAGCCCATCATGCGCGCAACGTGTGCATGCATATGCATGTGTGTGTGAGTGTGTGTCCGCGTGCATGTGTGTGTATGTGTGTGTGCGCGCGCGTGTGTGCCTGGGTGTTTGTGTGTGTATGTGTGTATGTGTGCTCGCGCTTGTGTCTGTGTGTTTGCGTGCGTGGATGTGTATGTGTGTGTGCGCGCCTGTGTGTATACACGTGCGCGTTAGTGTTTGCATGTGTGTGTGCGCGTGTGCATGCGTGTATGCGTGTGTGCGTGCACATGTGTGCGTGTGTGCAGGCACGCCTGTGTGTGTGTGTGTCCTGCTGCCCCACAGATGCTGCAGTGGTGTGCATGGCGCTGTGCTGGAGTAGCCTTTGCTGAAACAGGCGTGAGGATGTGCTGCTGCTGCCGTTCCCTGTCTATTGAGAGGGCAGGTGCGAGCATGGTGCCGGGGCTGGCCACGATGTCTGCACTCTGCTTCAACACAGTGCATGGCAAGCACCTGCACTGTGCGCTCCATGTCACGCGAACAGTCCAAGCCAACACGGACCGCATTCCTGAAGGGTCCCGTCCAAGGGACTCTGACACAGCATCCGCAGCCAGGGAAGTGTGCTGATGGATACTGCACCATCAGGAAGCGGTCCAGGGGTCTGGCTGAGGAATCCTGGGTAGCTTCCTGGGGCTTCCAACCATAAAAATTTGCTCTAAAACTTTACACACGGCACCCTAGGCTCCCAGAATTCATCTGCCCTGGTAGAAAGATTGGTTAGGAGCCTATGTCGAGTCTCAGCCCGGGAGGTGCCGTGGATGGGCCTGGGGAGGAGGTCGGGACCCCCAAAAACAAAACTTGTCTCTAACACTTCACACACCGCACCCCAGGGTCACAGAATTCATATGGTGCGGTGAAGGTTTTGGTTAGGAGCCTATGTCGTGTGTGAGCCCGTGGGGTGGCCTGGGTGAGCCTGGGGAGGCCGGTGTGAAGTGGGGTGGGAAGGAGACAACGCTAGGGGCTCACGCTCCCACGAGGGGGGCTTCGCCAAAAACTATCACACATCAATATACATGCACACTCCTACACACACCACACATATACATATAAACATACACACACACACACGCACACGCACACGCACACGCACACACACTCTTACCGCGTTGGTAGAAGACTGGATGGTGGCTCTTTCTCGTAATAATGCCCCAGAACCAGAACCCGACATCTGTGCACAAGTGTGTGTATGTGTGTATGTTGCGCGGTGTGTGAATGTTTATATGGGTGCGTACATGCGTACGAGTAAGGTGTGCATCTTGCAATAGACGTGTGCTCACATGACATGCGTACGAGTAAGGTGTGCATCTTGCAACAGACGTGTGCTCACATGACATAGGTACGAGTAAGGTGTGCATCTTGCAACAGACGTGTGCTCACATGACCTCATGATCATTCTAATCTGCCATACACAGATTCACACACACACACACATACACAGATGCACACACACACACACACAAACACATACATACACACACACACAAACAGTGTTGCCACCAAAATTAGAAATTGACATCATCAGAAAACCATTGCCTTCTACAAATTCAAACGTAGAAGCTATAAAGCAGCATCCCAAGCAGCAGCAACCACACATGCACATAGGCACATACATCCAGGCCAATGTGTCCTGCATCTCCAATCCCCATTATAAGCTCCAATAACACACACACACACACACACACGCGCGCACGCGCACACAAACACACACACAGCATCAGCAGCAGCAAAGGAGCACGCTTGCTTGCACAAACAAAGCGACACACAAACACGCACAAAAACACACTCACGTCCAGGCAAGTGTGCCCAGCATCTCCACTCTCTACTCAAAGCTGCTGTTATACACATCTGCAATAGCAGCAGCAATAACAGCACACACACACTCACATACAAGCACATCGCCTTCCTCACAAGCCCAATAATACACTCACATTCAGGCCAATGTGCCCTGAATCTCCGCTTCCCACTAATAGCTGCACACGGTCCCTGGCGGCCCCCAGGGTGGTGTTCAAACGTCGAAATTCCTGCACATGGAAGCATGAGTGTGTGTGCGTGTGTGTGTAGTGTGTAATGTATAGTGTGTAGCATGTAATGTGTGTGTGCATGTGTGCCTGTGTTTGTATGAGCATACGTGCATACGTATGTGTATGTGTACTAGTGCGTGTGTGTGTGTGTGTGTGTGTGCATGTGTGAGACAAAATTGGGGCGACATAATAGTTGCTGCAAAACTGAGACAAACTGGCTGCAAAACTGAGACAAAACTGGGGCGACATAATTAGTTGCTGTAAAGCGCCTTACATCTCACAGCATCATTCTTCTGTCTGGCCCCCCTCCTCACTGCATGAGGCCCTCATTGTACGAGGCGTGCACTTTGTGTAGGGTTGGCCAGTACATTTGCACCGTATATTCCGTGAATATTTCGTGGTTTCCCCGTCAAGAATACCGTAGGTATGAACACCGTATATAGGTTTATGGTTTTGGCCATCCCTAACTTCGTACTTGAGGCGCATCTCACTCTAATTGACTCCTTGCGATCAATGAAGGGTTTGTGTGCAGCAGCGTGGTTGTGTGTGGCCCAGCGTTGAAGTGCCGCTGCACTTTGAACCCTGAATGATCAGTCATTACGTACGTAAGACCGTCTGTATGTACATGTGTGTGCATGTGTGTGCGTGTGCGTATGCGTGTGCGTGCCTGTGTGTGTTGTGTAAGTGTCTGTGTGTGTTTGTCTATTAATAGACCAACTCTCACCTGATTGAACTCTTGCAAGATGTCACGGTGCCTTGCAAGAGTGTGTGATCTAGAGTCTGAGATGCCCCCAATGATGCCCCCCATCTCATCGTTCACGTCAGACAGGCGTTGCAGCAGGCCCTCGATTTCAGATGCCTTGGTTTGGGCAAGCTGCAGTGTGTGTGTATGTATGTGCATGTGTGTTGAAACGTGAAGTTCAGCACAGCTACAGCAAATACGCTAGTGTACTTCAGGTACAGTCCAATATTCACTGTATCATGCACCTCTATATAACACTTTGGCACACACACACACACACATGCATAGACACACACACTCAGACACAGACACACCCCCATACCCACACACCTGGTCAGCCCCCAGGGAGGAGCTGTCTGACGCCTTGAGCCTGTAGTTGGCCTCAAAGCCAGAACATAGCTTCGCATAGGCTGCCAGCTTAACATCAAGCTCTCCCTCAAGCTTCCGTGCCTGTGTGTTTTATGCCCACAGAGGAAGAAAATTCCATGCGGGGAAATGCGGGACACACTGGTGCACGTGACTATTTTACCCTGGTGGGGTTGTTAATCAATTTTAAATTTTGTTCTATTCCATGGCTTCCTTGCGTGTGAATGGGAGAGAAGGGGGGGTGGCTTATGAGCTTGTGCGTGTTCATCATGCCACAATTGGTGGGAATGAGATTGTGCAGGTACTAGCTGTGTTTGTTTACAAGTGTGCTTCGTGTGTGCGTGTGTGTTGCATTGTGTGTTTTTTTGCGTTTTTAAGCACGTGAGCTGCATGTGGGTATGTGTCTATGTGTGTGTATTGCATGGTGTGTGTGTTTTTGTGCGTGCGTGTATGTAAGTGTGTTTATGATTGTGTGCGTGATTGTACGTAAGTTTGTTTGGAGATTTCTGTGCAAACACACAACAATCCAGACTCACACCCACACCCGCAACTGTACCTCTTTTCTCAAATCTTCCCATGCGCGGGTGTGGCCAGGCACGAGGGGTGATGAGGCTGCTGCCGTTGGACTACTGCTGCAACATGTTGAAAAAGCAAGCAAGCATAATTGTTTCAACAAGAGTAGTAGCTCCATATTTTGCAGAAACGCGCAGGACATGCTATGCACAGGCTGCTAACACATTAGTGCACGCGTGTAGAAAGCTGTAGCATTGCTCCGTGTGGATGGTGTGTGGGATATGTAAGAAATGAGCGTATTGGGGCAAGGTTTTGGACTTGCATCCAGAATGTCAGGCTCCTGGCCTTGGTTGGCTGTACACGCTCACCTCCTGTAAGCCATGAAGGAGCGTGAAGACTCAGGAGGTTCTGCACTACTGTACATGAGCTTTCTTGTACATGAGCAATCAGTAAAGTTCCGTTTGCTTACACCATCGCAGTTCTGTAATTAAGAACAATATAATTGCAAGTGAGTGCTTTTGAAAGTGGAATTTTACCCCTTTTTTTCACTTTTTGCCTGATCAAAACAGCAATAAAAACCGAAAGCGGAAATGCAGCCATCATCCAGCAAGCACTCGCCAGCGCTGGGCTGGGCCATCTCGGAGCAAGTGGGCTCGTACGCACCCACTTCCAACTTTGCTCACCAGGCTGTAGATCCCTGCACCCCCTCATGTGGTGCCCAAGCCTGCATGGTTGATGGCATCGCGTTGGAGAAGGGGTCCGCAGGGGGCGATCCCAGGCAACACACCAAGCAACCCTACGTTACGGGCACCTCCGTCATAGGGCTGAAGTACAAGGATGGAGTCATGGTTGTGGCAGACACCTTGGGGTGAGTGACGGGGACGTGTTACTCCTCACGCGCACGCACATACGTGCAATGCGCATTCACACGCACGTGTCAAAGTCTCCATCTGCATGGGCCCTGAGAAACTGTGCACAATGTCTAAGCGTTACTAATCACGTCTGCATCCCAACACAGGGGTGCACCTTTATCCCACAGCCATGCACTCGTGCACTCTTGCATAAAAAATTGCACACATGCCATGCTCTTTTCCTACTGCGCAGGGCCTATGGCTCCACCAAGCGATACAAGTCCATGGACCGAGTGGTGAAAGTAAACAAGCACACGCTGCTTGGGGCAGGGGGTGAGATTTCAGACTTCCAATACATCCAGGTGCGTGAAGGACCACCGCTCATATCGTCTCCTGCTCGACGCCATCACAGCTCATCGTGTTTTAGATGATGTACTTCAGTGGTGTGCGTAGGGCGTACGCATACCGCACCATTAAGATACCCCCCACTTTCAGTATGTTGTTTGCCCATGCATAGTATTTGCCAAATGAGCATGCAGCTTGTAGGGCTCAGAAGCACATAAGCATCGGAGGGCTTAATGTGCAGGTGCCCATGCGTATAGCACAGCTCCATTGCCATGCACCCACTCCTCTGCAGTTTTGTTTGTGGGCATCAGCGCTCTCTGTTTGTGGAGACACAAACACATGCGTGCGCGCGCACACACACACACACACACACACACACACACACACACACACACACACGCGCGCGCGTCCCCCCCACCCCAACCACACACACACACACACACACACACACTCACAAACACACATGCACGCATAAGCACAAATACACATGCACACACACAACACGCGTGAACACTCACATACGCACACAGAGGCTCTTGCGTGAACAGACAGACGACGACTTCCGCACCGATGATGGCATCCAGATGCAGCCCACTGAGATCTACAGCTACCTCACCCGCGTCATGTACAACCGACGCAGCAAATTTGACCCCCTGTGGAACTCCCTGGTTATTGGGGGTGTGGGCGTGGATGGGGAGCCGTTCCTGGTGGGTGCTGGGGATGGGGGTGTGGGCGTGGGTGTGGGTGTGGGATTTGGGGATGGGGGCGTGGGTGTGGGTGTGGGCGTGGGTGTGGGTGTGGGCGTGGATGTGGGTGTGTGGGTGTAGGTGTGAGTGTGGGTGTGGGTGTGGGTGTGGGTGTGGGTGTGGGTGTGGGTGTGGGGGTGGGTGTGGGTGTGTGGGTGTGGGTGTGGGTGTGGGTGTGGGTGTGGGTGTGGGTGTGGGTGTGGGTGTGAGTGTGTGGGTGTGGGTGTTCCTGGAATGGAATGGGGGAAGGCTGTTGTTGACGCCGTGACTAGACAGGTTGCAAGGCTGTTGTTGATGCCGTGACTAGGCAGGTTGCAAGCGCAATCTAGGCACGTTTGTCGTCAGAGGATCTTGTGCCTTTCTGAGTTAGCATTGACAGAGGTGTAGGTCTGACCTGACGGAGGTGCAGGTCTGCAGTGCCAGAGGTGTAGGTCTGACCTGACAGAGGTGTAGGTCTGCAGTGCCAAAGGTGCAGGTCTGACTTGACTGTGTGTTGGTGCTGCATACAGTACAGGGTGTTTGAGTGTACAGTACAGGGTGTATGAGCGTACGGTACAGGGTGTTTGAGCGTACAATACAGGGTGTATGAGCGTACAGTGCAGGGTGTATGAGCGTACAGTGCAGGGTGTATGAGCGTACAGTGCAGGGTGTATGAGCGTACAATACAGGGTGTATGAGCGTACAGTGCAGGGTGTATGAGCGTACAGTGCAGGGGGTTTGAGCGTACGGGACAGGGATTTGGGTATCTGCTGAGGTTTTACGTGTGGGTTCGTCGGAAGCATATTAGGCTATTATAAACAGCAATTGATGCACACGTAGTTTTTGAAGGACACGTCAATGCTCACTCTCTGCAACAGCGGTAAGTATGCGAAGTAACTTTGTGACGTAGTTTTTCTCGTGCGCAAGCGAACACACACACACACATACACACACATTGCAGACACATTTCACACACATATGCACAAACACAAACCCACTAACATTAACACGCATGCACACTCATACACACACACACACACACACACATCACACACACCACATATATAGAATATATACAACTTACACAAACACAGACACAAACACACACAAACATTTTCATGCTTACATGAATTTACAAACACCTAAAACACACACACACACACACACACACACAAACACATATACACACACACACGCACAAACACAAATACACACACACTCACAAACACACAGGGCCTGGTGGGCATGACCGGCACACACTACACAGACTCCCACGTAACCACTGGCTTTGCCAACGCCCTGGCCCGGCCGCTGCTGCGTGCACAACAAAGAGATGACATGAGTGAAGGTAATGGGGGATCGCAGAGGGGGTGTGGGTGTGGGTGTGGGTGTGGGTGTGGGTGTGGGTGTGGGTGTGGGTGTGGGTGTGGGTGTAGGTGTGTGCGTGTTTGTCTGTGCGTGTACTTAAATGTGGGTGTGGTAGGTGTGAGGTGTGAGTGTGGGTGGGTGCGCAATAAGGAGATGACAAGAGTGACGGTAATGGGAGATAGCAGAGGGGGTGTGGGTGTGG
>Ga0307945_1003393_pt1:5000-7500 | contig 12908 bp, 18 predicted proteins | sample OrgLakmetagen228_FD_201818 | JGI IMG/M metagenome (GOLD analysis project Ga0307945, IMG submission 201818) | Saline water microbial communities from Organic Lake, Antarctica - #228 | ecosystem: Environmental > Aquatic > Non-marine Saline and Alkaline > Saline | place: Antarctica...
CACTTGGAACTTCACGGCGCTGTTCCCCCTGACAGTCCTCCAACAGCAGCTCCAGCTAGAAGAGGCCGCCGCATCTGTAATGGTGGGTGGTCTACGAAGCGTACTGGTGGGTCAAAGAAGTGTGATGGTGGGTCAAAGAAGTATGATGGTGGGTCGAAGAAGTGTGATGGTGGGTCGAAGAAGTGTGATGGTGGGTCAAAGAAGTGTAATGGGTGGTCTACGATGCGTACTGGTGGTCAAAGAAGTGTGATGGGTGGTCAAAGAAGTGCAATGGGTGGTCTACGATGCGTACTGGTGGTCAAAGAAGTGTGATGGTGGGTCAAAAAAGTGTATTGGTGGTCAAAAAAAGTGTGTCTAAACAGAGGAGCAAGGAGGTGCAATTGAGCCGTGATGGTGGGTCAAGAGTCAGACGTGTCTATGAATGCTGCTTTTGACTCACAGGGCAGAGGGGCACACTCGTTTGGGGTGGAGGTCTGCTGATACCGTACGTAACCATTGTTGCCGCCCATAAATATTGTATTATGGGGTTGGCAGTGATCAAATGTTTTTGTGAACTCACAGGGCAGAGGGGCACTCGTTTGGGGTGGGGGTTAGCTGGTGTTTGCTTAACTAATTTCACCGCCCGTACGCAACGTGCTTAGGAGGTAGCGGTGATCAGATTATTCTCAGATCATTCTTGTGAACTCAAAGGGCAGAGGGGCACACTCGTTTTGGTGGAAGTCAGCTGATACCGTACGGAACCAAAGCGTGTCCTTACAGTACATGCACTCACCACCCACCCACTCTTGTCTGTTGGGAATGTTTAGAGCAGCAGCTTCGCTGCCGACGTTTCGCCATCAGTGAAAGCAAGGTGTGCCTGGACAGTACCAAGGGGAAATAGTGGGTTTGTATGGAGGGGGGAGTCTAGTATGTGTGGTTTAGAGCAGCAGCGTGTGTGGTTTAGGCAACATAGTGTGTGCTTGACAGCAGCTGGGAGTGTTAGTAGAGCAGCAGAGTGTGTGGTTTAGGCAACATAGTGTGTGCTTGACAGCAGCTGGGAGTGTTAGTAGAGCAGCAGAGTGTGTGGTTTAGAGCAGCAGAGTGTGTGGTTTAGAGCAGCAAAGTGTGTGGTTTAGAGCAGCAGAGTGTGTGGTTTAGGTAGCAAAGTGTGTGGTTTTGGCAGCAAAGTGTGTGGTTTAGGCAACAGAGTGTGTAATTTAGAGCAGCTGAGTCTATTATTAGAGCAGCAGAGTGTGTGGTTTAGGCAGCAGGGTGTGTGGTTTAGAGCTGCAGCTTCTTGAAGAATTAGAGTATGTTTCAAAGCGGCAGCTGGCAGATGCAACAGCATTAAGTAGTGGGAATTCTCGAGTGTGTGTGTGTGTGTGTGTGTGGTTTAGAGCAGCAGCTTCAACTTTTTAAGGAAATTAGAGTGTGTTTCAAAGCAGCAGCTGGCAGATGCTACAGTATTGGGTAGTGGTGAGTCTATAGGTTGTGTGTGTGTGTGTTTGTGTGTGTGTGTGTGGTTTAGAGCAGCAGCTTTAGCTCCTTGGAGAGTTTAGAGTGCATTTTAATGCGGCAGTTTGGGGGGTTAGAGTGTAGGGTCAGGGTTTGGGACTGGGTTGGTTAGGGTTTGGGACTAGGTTAGTCAGGGTTTCACTGACCCTGGCAGAGGCTACAGCGTTGGGGGTGGAGGTGGGTGTGGGTTGAGGTGTGCTGTTTTGGACAGAGGAGGAGAGGAGTGCAATGTGGGTGCAGATGCAGGAAGGGATCATAAGCAAAGAATGCGATTTAGGTGAGCTCATTCTGAGTGGGGGTGGCAAATAGGCTGAGCATGCGGATGAGATGTGCTCAGTTGCAATGGGGGCGCAGATGCAGGAAGGGATCATAAGCAAAGAATGCGATTTAGGTGATCTCATTCTGAGTGGGGATGGCAAATATATAGGATTGGCCAGAACCGTACGTATGCACCGTATATGACCGTATGTTTGGTGATTTCCCTGCCAAAATACCGTATATACACCGTATATATAGGGTTCTGGCCAACCCTACAAATAGAGTGAGGGTGAGAATGAGATGTGCTCAGTTGCACCGGTTGGTTAAAGAAATGCGTCATCAATATGGAATAAGAGCCGAATTAGAGTGAGGGTGGGGATGAGATGTGCGCGCCACCAAAACAGGGTGAGCGTGAGGATGAGATGTGCTCAGTTGCACCGCATAGATGTAGAGAAGCGTCATCAGTAAAGAATAACACAAATGCCCCAAGTCCACAACGCAAAAGCAAACGCAAACGCAAACGCTAGGAGCCAAATTAGAGTGAGAGTGAATTGTGCACGCCACCAAATTAGGGTGAGCGTGAGGATGAGATGTGCTCAGATGCACCGCATAGATGTAGAGAAGCGTCATCAGTAAAGAATGACACAAATGCCCCAAATTTAAAGTCCACAACGCAAACGCAAACGCAAACGCTAGGAGCCAAATTAGAGTGAGAGTGAGATGTGCACGCCACCAGAAATAGAGTGAG
>Ga0307945_1003393_pt1:10000-12908 | contig 12908 bp, 18 predicted proteins | sample OrgLakmetagen228_FD_201818 | JGI IMG/M metagenome (GOLD analysis project Ga0307945, IMG submission 201818) | Saline water microbial communities from Organic Lake, Antarctica - #228 | ecosystem: Environmental > Aquatic > Non-marine Saline and Alkaline > Saline | place: Antarctica...
ACACACACACACTTACACACACACACACGAACAGGGGACACCTGGGAGCAATGGTTACCCCTGAAAGGGAACAACAAGGGGGCTGAGGTTCTTGTGCGCGTGGCCCACTTGTCTCCGTGGAGTGGCCTGCAGGTGTGAGCTGTTGTGTGTGGGGGGGAGGGTCAGGGTGGGAGGACGTGTGTGTGTTAGCGTGTGTATGTGCTTGTGCACGTGGCCTAGTTTCTCTCTGGAGTACTCACTAGTGGCCTGCAGGTGCGAGCGTTTTTTTGTGTGGGAGGGTAATGTACGTACGTGCTTGTGCCTGTGGCCCTCTTGGCTCTGTAAAGTGGCATGTGGGTGTGAGCTGTTGTGTGTGGGGGGGGAGGGTCAGGGAAGGAGGTTGTGTATGATTGTGTGTCAGTGTGTGTATGTGCTTGTGCACGTGGCCTAGTTTCTCCAAGGAGTGGCCTGCAGGTGCGAGCAATTTTTTAGGTGGGAGGGTTATGTATGTATGTGCAATGGTGTGTAAGACCTCCGATATGTACCTCAACATGTGCTTGTGCCTGTGGTCCTCTTGGCTCTGTAAAGTGGCATGCAGGTGTGAGTGAGCTAGTGTGTTTGTGTGCGTGGGTGTATGGGTGGACTTTGAATTGCTGCTGGTGATGTGAATGGATGTGCATGGACACACACAATTAAACCACCACCTGAAGGTTGGCTGAGGATGTGCATGGATGTGCGTGGATGTGCATGGATGTGCGTGGATGTGCTTGGATGTGCATGGACGCACACAATAAACTCATTACCTAGAAGTCAGCTGGTGATGTGCACAGATGTGCATGAATGTGCATGGACGTGCATGGACACCCAAAATTAAACTACTACCACCTAAACGTCAGCAGAGAGGAGACAGAGGTTTGACTGATGGGAGTGATGCAGCCACATATCTAGGGTTGGCCATAACTGTATATCTGCTCCGTTTATACCTATAAATGTATGGTTCTGGCCAACCCTATACATATCCTTTTATGAAAACATGCATACACATTATTGTCACATGACTGCATGCATATCTCTTTGATAACACGCATACACGCACATTGTTGTCACATGACTGCATGCATCTCTTTATAACACGCATACACACACATTATTGTCACATGACTGCATGCATATCTCTTTGATAACACACTTACACGCACATTATTGTCACATGACTGCATGCATATCCTTTTACGATTTCACCCATGGATGAGTTCATTGTGCATGCCTCAGCAGGTCGCACTAGTAACACACCAATGCATGCACACACACACACACACACACACGCACACACACAAACACACACACACACACACGCACACACACACACGCACACACACACATAAGCATACATAACACACACATAAGCATACATAACACACACATAAGCATACGCAACACACATGTTACGCGCCTACTTTCTGGGGTTTGCTGCCCAACCTCCTTTGAACCCTGTGAAGGCACCACCATCAACACATAGCACGCACACCCACGCGCACGACACACACACACACAAACACACACACACACACACACACACACACACACACACACACACACACACACCACACACATGCACACACGCACACTCGTCCACACACACATCACACACTCATGTGCTTAAACTATAATCTAATATATAACCATGAATACGTATACACGTGCTAGGGTGCGTTGCCGAACCCCCTTGAGCCCCGTGGAGGCACCTCCATGAACACATACCAGCCCCCCAAAATTGCCAGCAGCACGCCCTCTGACGTTGAGGCCGCACGCGCTGAGCAAATTCTGGTGGACTCTTTCTCAGAGCAGGTGTGGTGTTGGTGTGTGTGTGTGTGTATGGGTATGTGTGCGCGTGTGTGTTTGCTAATGTGATTGTGCGTAGTCTCATGTGCAAACTAGCATCCTCGATTTGCACTCCATTTCTTGACCTGTATCAACGCGTTTGTGTGCTAATTTGTTTTGCATACCTGACAGCTGTGTGCGCACCTGACAGCTGTGTACGTAACTGACAGCTGTGTGCGCACCTGACAGCTGTGTACGTAACTGACAGCTGTATGCACACCTGACATCCGTGTACATGAGTGACAGCTGTGTGCGCACGTGACAGCTGTGTGCGCCGTAGAGAGCCTTTTGCAGACAGCCATCCTTCTACGCAGCCCTCGTTGGTTTAATCTGGATGCGTCACGACTGTTTTTGTGTGTGTATGTCACGACTGTTTTTGTGTGTGTGTCACGACTGTTTTTGTGCGTGTGTCACGAATGGTTTTTTGCAGGTCCGCATCTCAAACCTGAAAGCTGTGTGTGCAAAGCAATGGGGCCTTTTGCAATCAGTCAGTTGTTTGGTTCAGCACTCATTTTCTCAAACCGTTTGAACACGTGTGTATGTGTGTGTGTGTGTGTCCGCATCGCAAACCTGAGAGCTGTGTGTGCAAAGTGCAAATCAATAAGGACTTTTGCAAGCAGTCAGTTGTTTGGTTTAGCACTCATTTTCTCAAACCATTTTATCACGTGTGTGTGTGTGTGTGTGTGTGTGTGTGTGTGTGTGTGTGTGTGTGTGTGTGTGTGTCCGCATCGCAAACCTGACAACTGTGCGTGCATAGCAATAAGGCCTTTTGCAAGCAGCCTGTTGTTGGTTTGGCATTCAATCCCTCAAATCGATCAAACACGTGGTTTTGTGCAGGTCCGCATAGCGAACCTGAGAGCTGTGCGTGCGAGTGAAGGCCTGCGCAAGGACTGGGGTCCTAAGGTCCAGGGTTGGTGGACAGGGGTAAATACGGCCTTTGCTACACAGCAGGTGTGTGTGTGTGCGTGTGGGTGTGGGTGTGGGTGTGGGTGTGGGTGTGGGTGTGGGTGTGGGTGTGGGTGCGTGTGTGTGGATGTGTGGGTGGGTG
>Ga0307945_1003395_pt1 | contig 12902 bp, 15 predicted proteins | sample OrgLakmetagen228_FD_201818 | JGI IMG/M metagenome (GOLD analysis project Ga0307945, IMG submission 201818) | Saline water microbial communities from Organic Lake, Antarctica - #228 | ecosystem: Environmental > Aquatic > Non-marine Saline and Alkaline > Saline | place: Antarctica: Organic Lake...
TCCCTCTCCCGCTCCCTCTCCCTCTCCCTGTCCGTGTCTCTCCCTCTCCCTCTCCCGCTTCCTCTCCCTCTCCCGCTTCCTCTCCCTCTCCGTGTCTCTCTCTCTCTCTCTCTCTCTTTCTCTCTTTCTCTCTCTCTTTCTCTCTCTCTCACTCTCTCTCTCTCACTCTCTCTCTCTCTGTCTCTCTCTCTCTCTCTCTCTTTCTCTTTCTCTCTCTCCCCCACTCCCTCTCCTTGTTTTTCCTCATTCTAACATGCAAGTGCTTGCAATCGATGGTCTTTGATCTTTGGGTCATCTCAACTGCTTGCACCGCATAACCGAATTGCCATTGCCACACCCCACGAGTACAGCTAGCAAGCTCACCTGCACCTGCTCAAAAACACTCACATGCCAGCGGTATTGCTTTTACACAGAGGCACCGAAGCGTACCAGTGCCCAGAGATGCTCATGGGCGGTGAGGCAGATGTGCGTGCAGCGGATACGTGGGCCCTTGGCTGCCTCCTGTACGAGCTCCTCACTGGCAGCGTGCTCTTCCCTGGGGCGGGCGATTGCCTGCGCCCCACGATGGCTTCAGTGAGTGTCTTGCTGCAGGCCTGATTCATTTTACCTTCAGGGGTTGGAAACAGTACAAGAGTAACCACACTGCTGCGCTGAGTGAACAAAGGCTGTGCTGATACAACGTTCCTACTCTCAGACTGTCAGGCTCTGTTTCCTACTCTCAGACTGTCAGACTCTGTTTCTCTCCCCTCTCAAAAGTGTTTTACAGCTTGTCTCAAAATGCTGCTTCACTGCTTATCTCCTTGCCGCGCCCTTCTAGATTATAGACAATTTATTTTGTACACCTCCAGAAGCAACATACTTACACAGCCGACATTATGCTGTTGTATGTTGGGCTTGAAAGAACCCAGAATGGCACTGCCTCACTGACCATAGGCTCTATCACAGCCTGTTCATTTTTGGAAGCTACATGGCCATCCATCTACCGACTCTCATCAGGAGCCGCTTTCAGGCCAAGCCTGCAACCCTCCTGATCCTCATTCATCTTCTTATTTCCTCTTTGTGGTCAAGAAGTTTCATGGTTTTCAGCATTCAAGTTGCTTCTTTCTGTCAATCAATGTGGTTTTTTTTTTTCACTGCCTGCGTTGTCTTATTGCTTTCCAACGCCGTAAACACATTTGCTGCGTGTTGCAAATTTTGCAGCAAGTGGAGGGCCAGGAGAGGCAGCATTCTTGGCTTCGTGATGACGAGCTTGCAAAGGTTCGAGAAGCTGTTCAGGAGGGTCCACTGCTGCCAGCCAGCTCCAAGACCGAGTCAGTGGTCAAGCTTGTTACAGACATCCTGGTCAAGGAAGCCCAAAGGCTTACCGCAGCCCAGGTAGCAATCAGGGCATCAGGCGTGCTGGGACGCTGGCAGCAGTATCATAGTTAACCAGTGGTTCACCCGATGAGAAGAAGTTGAAACTTTGGAATGCAATTGCACATATGCGTGTTGGCCGTGAGCTTTTGGGATGAGTAGGCAGCAAGTGTAGCGGATTTGGGACGGAGTGACAGAGAACCAGAGCGTACTATGTAGGCATAGGCACTGTGTTGCACAAACGTTTCCTTTCTAATAGGACATTTTATGATTTATTTGTGCGTGGCTGACTGAGACCATTCAGCAGCCGATCATCACACTGATGATCAGTCAAAGGAACTGGCTGAAGGTCAAACCCTTCGCATGATCAGTCATTGTTGCACCGTTGTTGCACCATTTGTGTTGAACAAATTCCCTAATCTATCCTCCACTAGCCTTTTAAATGACTTTTTATGTACAGTCAGATGACTTGGGTGACCTGACTGACGACCCTTTCTGTACTCAAGTTTGATCATGTTCTTATGCATGGAAGATGTCTACGAATTTCTTATCATGCATCACATACATCATGGCATGTGCATCACGCAAACAATTAGAGAAAAGCAATTGTCCAAGACCACCCACCAGAGAAAGTGCAATAGAACAAGGAGCGCAGGCACACCGTGTGACATTGGTGAATTTACGAGCGTTTTTAATGCACGACCAGCCTAGCTCTTCTATACTTGCCAACCCGAGAGTATCATCAAAAGCATAAACGGGATAATGTCAACTGGTCATGATCATTAATAGGCACGACGTGCCGATGCTGGTTAAATTAATCTAAAATCTCCAACAAGGTGCAGTGTCGTGCAACAATGGGCAGCGGGACTAGTGCAATCCTTGTGCTTGCAGCCGCTCCTTAATTTCTGAGTCGCTCTTGACCATGCTGTTGATGGTGGATGTGCAGCTGCCACTTAGGTACTCTAAGGCAAGCACGCTGAAAGGCTCCTCTAAAAATATCCCAATTTCTGTGTGGCAATAGTACAGAAGTAGTTGTGCAGAGCAAGCTAAAAGAGCAAAGCATGCACGGTGAGTGGATCTTTTAGACAGTGACTAAGCACTTCCTTGATGACCTTGTTGCTACCAAGACGCTCACACATTCAGACACTTGAATCACGTGGAAGCCGTACCTTCGATCCCAAGCAGTACAAAAGAAACCAGGGCCATAAATGGCACCTGGAAGCAGACGAGAAAAGCAGAGACAAAAAGTTATACAGTTGTACATGAATATAAGCAATGTATGCCGCAAAGGCAATAGCAATAAAAACACCTTACTTCATTGATCTAGGAGTGATCATCGGGGAATGTCCACCAGAGATTTGTCTAACAAAATAACTAGAATATAGTACCACAAACAAATTGCAGAGTTCTCTGCTTGCAGAAGAGCTCTAGTTCTTGCAGGCGAGTGATTTGTGTTATGCACTTTCGGACAAAAGTGCAAGTTTCTCTTCCTTGATCCATCTTAATTATATCTGGACGTTAAGAGGCAAGTTCAGTTTTGCATTCCTGTGCAGTGCAGCTTTCATGTGCCCTTGCCGTCAGTGCTTTCTTGTTTTTTGCAGACAGTCCAGGGTATCAACAGCCCGGCTGCTACTTGATTCTTTCCTTTCTGGTTTTCTCAGCCTCCACTTAGGATTTTCAGGTTCCTTTTCTCGACCTTCGTTTTTTATCCAGTTGTAAATCCCCCTGCCCCTATTTAGAGGCAAGTTTAGTTTTGCTTGCCTGCGCAGTGCAGCTTCCTTGTACCCTTGCCGTGCCATTGCTTCCTTTTTGTTTTTGCGGGCAGGCATGGGTGTCAACGGCCCAGCTGTCCGCTTGGTTCTTCCGTTCTTGATTCGCCATCCTCCTTTTAGGTTTTTCCGGTGACTTTTCTCAGTCTTTCGTTTTTTTGTCCAGATGTGATTTCCCCTGCCTTTCGAACGAGCCGTAAAAGAACCACAAAATCAGATCAATTTCCCTAGAGAAGAGACAATGGTGCAAGGCTGCATCATCTTGAAGCAAAGCAAACAAAAAGAAAAAAGAGGTAACTATGCAGGCAGTGAAAACATAGCATGTTGGTTGGCCAGAACCATACAAGTACATATACCGCACGTGTATATACGGCCGTAAGTCACTCTTTTACTCTTTTAGTTTTCCCACCTTAATTATCTAGTAATCCTACAGTATACGTTTTATACGGTGTACAGTATGTACATACATGTACGGTCTATACGCCGTATATGTACGTTTACACAAACCCCATATACAGTTCTGGCCAACCCTGGATATAGCAAGTACATGTGGGCAAGCAGCTGTCGCTGCCTGCCAATAACTATGTCATCTTGTGACTATACCTTGTCCTACCTGCGCGCGACACCTTTCATTTCTCGTAGCAAGGCATCTCTCTCAAAACCACTCACCATCGCCCATCCGGCAAAGGGCCACAAGGTGAATGGTACACAGAACAGCCATGCCATCAAAAAACGTGCAGTGTGCCTGCAGAACACACAGAACAACGTCAGGATTGGTGCTTGCAAGACAGAAGGCAAAAACAAGGGGGATAACTTTTTCCGGATACGGATAGCCTGTCAGACGTCATATGATTAACATTGACAGCTGGGCAAGAGAGCTAAGGCTCGTTAGCTTGAGTGCTGCGGTCAAGCAGAATCTTAGCTTAGATGATTATAATCAATCATAGAACGGGAATTGGTAACACAACATAGTTGCGATGCTTCGGATACTTTTTTGGAAGTCCCATCCCCTCCTCCCTCACCCTCCCTCCCCTCCCCCACATGAGCACCCACGCACTACGTAAAAAGAAACAACTCTCCTCACCGTGTGTAGGACAAGGGAATGGGCGTGTTCAGGATCCTCTCGCAACCATAGACCGCCATCACGAGCTTGGATACGTTCTCGTCCAGGCTGACGATCAGCTGGTGCGGAAGTTTGCTGGCTGCAAACAGGTGGGAGAGCACCTGGATGCAGTACATGGGCCTGTGCGAGGACGTAATGGTTGGTAGGTGTGTCCCAACAAAAAGGCATGTGTGTGTGTGTGTGTGTGTGTGTGTGTGTGCAAAGAGGCACAAAGGGAAGAGAGAGGAACAGACATGAGAAGAAAGTACCTTCCTTGCCAAAGTGCATTGGGTTTTGTTTTGAGTCCGTTCTGTGATCAAGCATAACAGGCACGGGAGAAGGGGCACGACTGCTATTGCAAATGAGTGCCTGTGTTGAATGATGCAGCAAAAGCTCGACCCTGCAAGAAATGGAACAGTGGACTATGACTGCAGCTGTACATAAAGAGCGTGTGTCAGCACAGCAGCAACACAAAACCTGCAGCCCTTGCTGCCTTTGCTCGGTAAAATACATACATGGCGATAACGTATGAGCAATGACAGCATCTTCACTCTCACCTATTTTCATTGGCTTCTAACGCTGTAAACTCGTCTTCTGCGGTTGCATTTTTAATTTAACATGCACGTGTGTGTGTATGTGTGTGTGTGTGCGTGTGTGTGTATGTGTGTGTTTGTGTGTGCGTGTGTGTGTTTATGTGTGTGTGTGTGTGTACGTGAGTACGTGTGTACGTGTGTACGTGTGTACGTGTGTACGTGTGGTGAGTGTGGGGTATTATGGTTCGGCCGGTTTAACAGAACCTTAGTTTACAAGTTACAAGCTCCATCACCTGTGTGTTGCAGAGGTCACAACGGCCGTGCGTCAAAAATTGTAAAACAAGTACCCTAGAAAGAGAAGAAGATGTGAGATGAGCGACAGGCAGTTGCCCCTTTTTGCAAGTGCAAAAGTGGTTAGAAGCAAATGGCCAACAGCAGCACGTGCACAGCAGCGGCAGCAAGAGCCAGAGTTGATGGAGATTGGTGATGCGAGTGATGATGCACAGAGCTTAGGAGGGAGGCAAAGGGCGAAAGGGTGGATTCAACTAATAGGCAAATTTCATTTACCATTATGCCAAAAAATGTGCGCAGCCACATCTTTGGCAGCTTTTTGGGGGGAATATTAAGTGGCTACACACTCTTTTTCAGCAAAAGCGCCCTGTGTAGCCAATTGGCTACGCACCCAAAAACCTTAATAGAAGTATTGCTAGTATTATTGATTTCACACACCTGGGAGCACACCGTTTAGCTCTTCACGCAGGTCGTGCTCATCTCTCAAATGCACCTGTCGCGCAAAAAGTGTAAAGTGTTAGTCAGCATCTGACCTTGCGTCCCAGTCTGGTGCTAGTGTCTCTTGTGTTATGCTTTCCCCTTTATCTGCTCCTGAGGCTAGGAGACGTACCATTGAGGATTTTGCTAAGGCCACCAGCCATCTGCAGGCGGTTTCCTTGGCCTGCTTTCCCTCAGCAGTATCTGGGAACCAAGCAAGAGCCTGCAAGGGATAAATATGCACACTAATCATGCAGATGCCGGGTCAGAGTTGCGTGCAGAAGGGAGACAAGTGAAGATGAGCATGAAGTTGGAAATGAGGGGTGCAGTTAAAAAGAGAAATGTAAAAACGCGCCAGGCACTCCTACAGGTTTCTTCACAGTGTGTGGCATTTATTTGTGCACAGGATGTAGGAAGGGCAAAACGCCAGTGGGACAGGGAAGGAGCCTGATTGAGAACCTCAATAGCTAATAAGCATATGCACCGGCAGAAATGTGGACAGCAGGGTTGTACGCAGAAGCTGTGAGCGTGCGTAAATCAAGAGTACCTGGCGAGCGATGTCCCGTGAAGTGGTGGTGATGGAGCCGAAGGACCTTCTTGCTTCCTCCCACCTAGCGTAGGAGGCGTTCGTCCTGTGTGTCGAAGAACAAGAGGGATGGCAGGGACAAGTAGCTCGGCAGATCTTCCCTCCACAGTCAAATCAGGACCTGTTTAAAAACTGGACCTGGGATGCTTTGCGTAAAAGCACGTGTGGGGGTGGCAGTAAGACTGTTTGTTGATGACGTTCTAAGCCGCCGCAGGTATAGCATGTTGTACGCTAGGGAGAGAAGCTCTTGCGTGTTCCTTGAATGTTTTTCAGACAGCGTCTTGGATGATCTCAGGTAAAATGAAAGCAGTGTGTGGAGTTAAAAGCATGGCAAAACAGGCGGTTACCTTTTGCTCCTTTTTGTGTAACGACACCTCAAGAGTGGTCTACCTATGATCAAGAATCAGCTGGCAACCAAACATCATACCACGTACCGGAAGACTAGCAGGAGTGACAGAGCGATGGTGGTGAGCTGTATCGGCTCCATGGCCTGTACACACGACAAGTGAGCACAGTTGTTGTCACGTCCATGCACCACGCATACACATACGCATACCTGACTTGGATACAGGAAAAGAGTGCAAGAGCCGTTGCATTGAGGGCTGTGCCTGACACAGTTGAACAAGAGCAGCTTGCTGGCTTTAATACCGCAAGTGTGCGTCGTCCGAAAAGGAAAATAGTTTCTTTTCCAACGGTACGCTTGTGAAACGTATGTTCATGCGCAAATAGAGTTGCAGGCTTTGACACACACAGACTGCCGACGACTTTTGCAAAGTCTACAAGGGTTTTAAAGCTTTGAAATACCTGAAGAGATATCAGAAGCTGACGAGATCTAGGATTGTTGATGCATGCATGCCGTACGGAAAGGTACATGCATTGAATGCAGCCTGACGCTTTTTGCCAACCGAGCACCTTATTACGCACACCCCTTGAGTGCCAACGTTCTCTGTGAAAACACAGTGCTTCCTTAATTGACGTAGGGAGTTGTTTCTCCTGCGCAGTGTTCTTCCTTATATCCTTGTACAGCAATACACACAATAGTGCGTGAGCGCACGCACCATTGTAGGGGGTGACGGCAGCCACAGGGGCAACCAAGGAGGGCGCACGACAAACAGGTGGTTGTAGAGGGCCACGACTGCAGGTGCGCGGCAGGAGCAACAAAGACAGCTGACCTTGTGCAAGGCAGTACATTGATGCAGCATACCTTGCACAACTGGCACATAATGAACCAGGCACAACCGCACGATGGAGGCGGTGCACAAATTTGGATAATAATAGATGTGTGTGTCACGTTCTGAACTACCGCGAAGGAAAGCTCTGGTTGCATTTCCCCTCGGCAGTGGCCGTACAATACCAGTTACTACAGCCACAGGTCCGTAGATTGTTTTGTAGAAGCTCCATCATCTGACTAGTTTGGCGTATCATTGATGTATTCCCAGTTTAGCGTATCATTTATGTTCCCCCGATAGCCGTCAAGCTTGGAGGACACTACTGGCAGTGCTTTGCATCAACTGTTTCGTCCAGACGACATGCACGAAATCAATCCTTACATCCTTACGCTTCAGGCGCGCATGCCACACTTACTGAAAGAGAGGGTTGCCACAATCATGACCGGACGTGCTATGGCTCGCACGACGCCGGATTCCCGAATGGTCTGAATGTTGTTGAAGGTGTGTTGGGATAGTGAATCAGTGGCAAAGGTAGGGGCAGAGTATACCATTTGACATGTTTCAGTGGGTTGCAAGCGTGCTTGCAGCCCACTAAAACTTGCCAAATGGTACACTCTTTCTAGCGCTACAAAGGAACTGCAAAGCGAAGTTCACTCAATGAATCACCCACCCACCTGGATGTGATGTATGTATCTGGATTGGCTGCGATGCCTTCGCCAGTCAGAAAAGTTGAACACCTGTATTGGGGGGAAGGGTTTAATCCATGAATCAGTATACAATATAGCTAGGGTTGGCCAGAACCATACATTTATAGGTATATACGGTGTAAATACGGTATTTTTAGCAGGGAAATCTTCATACATACGGTCATATACGGTATGAATATACGGTTCTGGCCAACCCTAAATATAGCATGCACATGAAGAAATCAACGGGGCTTTGGAGTATGATATGAGGGTTCATGTGTGCAGGTACACACCTAACAAGTCTCACGTGATTCAAGCTTAACCTCTTGTGCGCACTCAGTGCTTAGTCTATCATTACGTGGAAGGCACATGCCATCACCAAGTGCTCTCTTGATGCTGCTGCAAATGCATCTTGGAGCAGCACGCACCCCGGCCAACAGCTGGTCTGGCCGTTTCATACACGCACCCTGCGCCTATGTCGCCGTTTCAGGGCGTTCTCTCGGATCTTGTTTGCCTGCTTCTCATCCATCTGCGATAAGTCCACAGGTTTAAGCTGCGGGCTTTCATCAGGGCTACTAGCATACGCCTCTGCACGTACATGGACGACCTGGATAGTAATGGTTGTAGGCAGCACATTAACACACACACGAGAGATCATCCTGCTGACATTTTAGCTGTGTGTAGTTGCCTCACCTAAACCAACCATAAACCCTAAGCCTCACGCCCTTTCAAAACCCAAATTCTGATTTATACCTTAGCTGAATGAATATGCACAATATACACAACAATCTGTCTCTCTTGCGCTCTCTGTTGCAAGTCTCACATTTGCGCACAGGGGACAAAGCATTACTAGATAAGGCATAACAGCACCAAAGAGCTTTTGACCGTTCTTCTGACACGTGTTGAGATGCGTAAGTAAAGGGGTCTTATGTGCATGCCAGGTGATGCGTGCGTACATATGTGTAAGTGAGTGTGTGAGTTATTCACGTGCATATGTGCGTGTTTGTTTTTTGTGCGTGTGAGTGTGCGCGTGTATGTGTGCGTGAGTGTGGAAGTGCATTATGTGTGAGTCTGCGCACGTGCAAGTGTTTGAATTCCACAAATATTGCACAAGTAATTTGTGATCATAGCTGTGGGTGCACTTCCTTGGGTGTGGGTTAAAATGGGCACAATATATTGTGTGTTCATGTGCGAGCATGTGTGCGTGCATGTGTGCAGTATGCAAGCTGGCAAGCAGTATTTGTGTGTATAAGTGTGTGCATGTAAGTATTATGTGCATATATCTGTATGTATGTGCACGTGTGTGCACACTTGAAAGTGTATGTGCACAAGTGCGCGATGCGTGCATGTAAGTACTGTGAAGTGTGTGTGTGTGTGTGTGTGTGTGTGTGTGTGTGTGTAAGCATCACGCATGAATCATATGTTATGTGATATGCGCGTATATGAGTGCGAGCATGGGCTTATGTTCCTGTACATGCACACATTCACATAAAATTTGTGAGTACGCATTAACGCGTATTTGTGAGTGTGTATGTGTGTGCGTGCGTGAACGTATATGTAAGTGTGTCCATATGCGCATGTGTGTCGTCGCGTGCATGTATGTTGGTGTGTGCACATTTGCTTGTAAATGCATGTATGTGTGTGTACACGCATGTGTGTATTTGTGTGTGTAAGTATGTGTATGTTAGCGCGTGCAATCAGTCGTGCATGTGTGTTTATGTGCGTGTGTGTGTGAGAGTGTGTCTGTGTATGTATATTTGTAAATGTGTGTGTATGTGTGTGTGTGTGTGCGTGCGTGCGTGTGTGTGTGTGTGTGTGTGTGTGTGTGTGTGTGTGTGTGTGTGTTCGCACGTGTGTGTGTGCGTGTGTGTGTGTGTGTGTGCGTGCGTGTGTGCGTGTGTGCGCATTTCCACCTACTTTGTTTCTACTTTTGCCCACAAGCCTCCTTGGCCTATTGAAGTTCACTGGCTGACCTGGCGAGCGGAATTTCAGCATCTAGAGTTCCGGGCTGGAATTGAGCAATTTTGTGACCATCAAGTTCACGGCAACCCTTGTTGAGGAGACGAAAAACTGTAAACCCACATCAAGGGGACAAATGGTAGGATACCAAACGATATCAAATTGTTTGTGTTTGTATATTTGTTATCTAGAACCCTTGGTAGTATAAAGTAGAAATTCCAGGCATCCTCCCGCCCGGCTGGCCGCTATACGCCTAATTAATAGGTGATCAAATACCCGTGGCACCTCTCATGCTCCTGCATCGCTTCGTTTTGCTGCTGTCGAGAGCTGTCAAGGTTTTTAAACACACACACACACACACACACACACACACACACACACACACACACACACACACACACCACACGCACGCACGCACGCACACACACACACACACGCACGCACGCACGCACACACACATACACACACACGTGCATGCGCATATACGCACACACTATATACACACAGACACACGCACAATACACACACAAACATCAACCAACAACAAACGTTGATTTGCAGACGTTCAAAGACCCTGCACAATGGAGTCCAGAGAAGAGGATGAAATAGACCCATCCTTGAGCAAGCCCTCGCCCAAAGAACTGGTAGTAAGTTTGTGGGTCAAATACAAATGCTTCTCGCACATTGCGTAATTATACGCAAATACACGCATATACGCATACACACAGACATACACACGCATACTCTCACATGCACAAATACACACTCGCACACTCTCACATGCACACATACACACTCGCACACTCTCGCACACACACGCACACACACAGACATACACACACGCATACTCGCACACGCACACATACACACTCGCACACACACCCGCGCACACACACACATACACTCACACCCACTCATTCACACACACGCACACAAATGAAGCACACACATAGAGGTTTGTGTCGTCCTCTCAACGTTTGTAACGGTCTAATTCCTGGTAAAAGAGAGAGAGAGAGAGAGAGAGAAAGAGAGAAAGAGAGTGGATTGTAGGCCTTGTGTCCACTTTTCAATCCTCACAACCTTTGCAGAGGGTGCTACTGCACTCACGTAGGCTCTCGCCTTTCCTTCCTCCCTTTCCCAGTTTATGCAAATGGTTGAAGACCTCAGAAGAGCCAATGTATTCCCTCGCCACCTCGCTCCCATCCTCCAACGCGTCGGCATTGCTCATTTTGCGAGGACCTTTGCCGTGTCTTTTCTCAAGCAAATAGAAAGGGAGCACCAGCAATTGCCCGCTGATCTGAAAAGCTGCTCCGCCAACAACAACAACAAAAACAACAGCGTGCCTGGAGCAGCAGCAGAGCAGCAGCAGCCGCCGCACCAGCAGCAGCAGCAGCAGCAGCAGAAGAAGCAGCAGAAACACCAGCAACAGCAGACGGCCGCTGAGGCAGCAAATGAGAATGAAGACGCTATTGCAGAAGAGGACGAAGAGGAGGTAGGATGAGTTTCTGGCATTGTTGGTCGTTTAGCATGTAAAGCATCAAAGCACAGTTTCCTGACTCTGTCCGTTTTTTTGCTTTGCAGATGAACCAGGCAAACCTATACGCACAGTACCGGCCCGCCAAGTAGGTGTAGGTGTGGCGTGCATGCTTGGGAGTGCTTTTATGGGTACAGCAGCACGTCTGTGCTGTACGTAAACAATGGCCTTTTGTGCAGAACTTAGCATGCCACATGTCCCACAAACCGAGCCAACCCTAAGGTGTCCACAAAAAGGAGACGAAGCCATCCCAAAACGGGGGGCGCTTAGCACTTTAGTATATGCGCTCCTGAATCCGGAATTTGTTCCTGGCACATGTTCTTGGCACATGTTTTTAAGTACTGGACCTGCAATATCAGGGTAGGCGTGCTTCATAAGCTATAGTATGCAGGCCACACCGTGCAGAATTCCAGTTCTTCCAGATCATCCAGTGACCAATCGCGCTTCAAAAAGCTCAATATCATGCACTCGGGGTTCGCAAAAGGAATGGAGGCATTGGTATAGAGAGAGGGCAGGAACTGAATCTGCAACAGGCAGAAAGGGTCCCAAAGGGCAGTGTGTGGAACCAAACACAGACCTGTGTATCCACATTGATCAACAATACAACAACAGGGTTGTTTTAGTCATCCTTTGGTGAGGAAACTAGGCCCTGGCTTAGGCTTGCTGGGGCCAAGCATGTGGTTCCTCTGTCAGGCACGGTGCCACGCAAGGGCCAGGACCTACTGGGCCCATCCTGCAAAGCCATACCTAGGGTGTTCTTGGTCTGCTTGTCTGCTACAAAGGATGAGCATGACAGGCGAATCCTCACTTTTTCACCTGCAAACTGCACAAAACCACAATGCAGGGTCTCTGACGGCTCTGATCATCCAGACGCCATCGTGGAGAGCCAGGTGGGGGGGAGGGTCTCTTGGGTATAGGACCTGATTATCGAATGAGGCAAAAGCTGCACACTGTACCCCCAATTTCACTAACAAGGAAAAGAAGAGAAGAGAAAAGACAATAACGCACACGATGGCAACAGCATGCAGTCTTGCTAGGCAGTGGATATGAGTGTGGCCAGCTACCAACCAATCCAGAAACTGTGTCTGCACTAGGGTGCAGGCAACTGCGCTCGCTCTTCTTCAACTCCTTTCTGCACTGTGTTGAGACGCGAGCAGCTTTAAGGCCGCGTGCACTTTCATCATCAAAGTTGTGCAATCGTTTGAAATTCACAGTCCTTGAGGAGTATTGCTCGCCTGTTTTGCCGAAACACAATGTTTACCAAGTACGTGCCCATATATATGCGCTCCCCTCTTTTGCACAGAACAATGCTTGGCAGGGTAAGGGTAAGGGTAAGGGTTACACAGCTATATCCGCCAGCGAGGGCAGTTGAGCTATAGCAAAAAAAAAAAGGCAGCTTCAAGAAGAGAAGGAGGCCAGACTGAACAAGACACCAGAAAAAGA
>Ga0307945_1003398_pt1 | contig 12898 bp, 11 predicted proteins | sample OrgLakmetagen228_FD_201818 | JGI IMG/M metagenome (GOLD analysis project Ga0307945, IMG submission 201818) | Saline water microbial communities from Organic Lake, Antarctica - #228 | ecosystem: Environmental > Aquatic > Non-marine Saline and Alkaline > Saline | place: Antarctica: Organic Lake...
GCGTGCGTGCGTGCGTGCGTGCGTGCGTGCGTGCGCGCGCGCATGCGTGCGTGCGTGCGTGCGTGCGTGCGTGCGTGCGTGCGCGCGCGCGCGCGTGCGTGCGTGCGTGCGTGCGTGCGTGCGTGCGTGCGCGCGCGCGTGTGTGTGTGTGTGTGTGTGTGTGTGTGTGTGTGTTTGTGTTTGTGTGTGTGTGTTTGTGTGTGTGTGTTTGTGTGTATGTGTGTGTGTGCGTGCGTGCGTGCAATGCACGCTGTGCGTGCGTGCGTGTAGGCATCTTGTAGGCATCATCTCAGACCAACTCACACAAATGAAAGCGTATTGCATCCACACCCTCCACGCATACACAGGCTTCACAGGCACAAAGGAGATGAGCAACACACCGCCACAGTCAGATGACAGTGATGACATGCTGGCCGAACTAGAGCGTAACTACATCAAGGAGGAGAGGGAAAAGACACGTACGTGTACTTTCTTTCTTGGCATTTTGCACAGACACGTTGCAGCACGTCATTCAACGAAGTAGCCTCTCATATTATCCTATTTGCCTCTATGCAGTTCAGCGCAGCCTGCAAGAAAAGGAAAGGGAGAAACGGGAGGTGTCAGGATTTTTGGGGTGGAACGGTGAGTCTCTTCGCTGTGGTATCAACCGCTGCCTCAGTGTAAGTGACATCTCACGCAAGCACCACTAGATAGGCCGCCACAACATTGCGTGTTTTACAAGGAATGCACAGGTTTGCAAGCACATCTGTTTCACCTGTGTGTGTGTGTGTGTGTGTGTGTGTGTGTGCGCGCGTGTGTGTGTGTGTGTGTGTGTGTGTGTGTGTGTGTGTGTGTGCGCGTGTGTGTGTATCTGTGTGTGCATTTCAGCACTTCCATACCTTCTGGGTCGCGGGTGTAGGGGCGGGAGGAGGGCTCTTGATGGCACAGAAAGCTCGATGAATTGAACAGGCCTCAATTGGCTCAGTTCATCAGGTTATAATCGTGTTTCAAGTCCCCAACACAAGGTCCTGTCTAGCTTTTTTACCCACGATACCTACACTGTCAGAGGGGGGACACTGAGGCCCCAAATTGGCATGCTTTTCAAGGTCCCTAAATGTGGACCCTTAGTACTCAAAGGCAAAGCTATCACCGTTTTAATGGTTGCGGCATGAACCCCGCTGTTTGCCGCCAGAACTGCAAACCAGATACCTTGCTTGCGTTCTGGAGTTATTACAGTTAGCAGAGATTGCTGCAAAAGAATCAGAGTGAAAGGACCAAGAGGTTGGCCAGGTATGCACATTAATACACCATATCTTTATAAAAAGCACCATATTAGGTTATAGGTATGCGCTAAACCCTGTCTCAACGCAGGGCGACCTAACAGGCCAAATACAGGCACATGCTGGTCGCCCCCATGGCTGGACCTCACATTCCTAGTCAAAATGTGCCAATAAGCCAATATTGGCTCTATTTTTCCAACTTCTTCACCATTTTTAAGACCTGAAAATTGCGCTAAATACTAATTATTTCCTTTCAATGTTTACACAAAAGCAGGAAAGACCCAGTGGGCTCGCTAGAAAATTTTTAATGAATGTAGAACTACAAAAACAGGCACCATTGCTCACACACTGCACCAATCCATGCCCTCTAAATTTTGAAATATTTGATGATTTACCCCGCAACTTGGTGTGAAATTGAGGATGTGAATTGGAGGCGAAATAGCTCCAGCTAAAATTGCTGCGTAAAAAAAACAATTTTATCAAAACCCACCCAGGCCACCGATTGACCACATTTCAATTCTATATGAAGCTATATTTAAGCCCCGCAACTCTAATAACAAAAAACTGGACTGAATCTCAAAGCAGGTACGGAGCTACAGGATTTTATTTTACCCCAGTGTCCCTTTTGTGAGTGCCTCCAATCGCCGGCATTCCCAGTACCCCTGTCCTGTATTGAGCATTGCAGCATTGTTATATGACATTTATAATGCTTATATCCTGAAGCAGAGGTCGATCGGGGCAAGTTTCAGAAATGAACCTTTTCCTTGCCAAAGTGGGTGCAAACTATGAAATATGCACCGGGCCTCACGCAACCCCCCAGAATGCCGAATTTCCAGCAAATGTCAATGGTTTAGATATAACATTAAGTATCTTGCATTCAGATGAGGTATAGGGGGCTTTAAATTGGGTGGATAGCTTATTGGCACAGCTTGGGTAAACCAGCCATGGGTACGACCTGCTCTTGTAGCTTATAATGCCAGTTTAAACCTATAATGGTTTTATTAAAAGTTGCGAGTGGTTGCTCCTTGATAGCCAAAATCAAAGTTCTGGATTTTTGCCCCCAAATTATACAAGCCAAATAATTAAAATCTCATTTTCACGAAAGAAGGTGATGCATTTCCGTATTGCGAGCACTGACCGCAAACAGCAGGACAAATCGACTGCCTTCCCTCTATTACTCATATACGTATGTACTACCCATTTCAGTGCTTTTATACAATTCAGCATCAATTAGCGTGAGCGACAAATGCGGCTCAAAGGCAAACACCATTTGCATGCAAATTGAATCTGTGTGTGTGCGTGTGTGCGCATGTGTGTGCGTGTGTGCGCTTGTGTGTGCATGCTTGTGGCGAGTCAATTGCATGTAATATGCAAGTGGTTACAAATGGTTACAAATGGTTACAATGGGGGGTGACCTTCAGCTAGTTTTTTTGGCTGATCGGTTGCTGACTTGTCTTGGCCAGCCACAAATAAATCCATAAGCTCAGAAAGAAGAAGAAAAATGGCGTGCTAATAATATGTAATATGCAATATGCAAACAAGTCGTCAAAACCATGATCACCAGCAATACACCTCTTGAGTAGGGTTGGCCAGGACCATATATATACGGTGTCTAGTTTAGTTTGCATTACAAAGGCACTCAACCTGGAATGGCTGCTCAACCTATGAGAACGAGATAAACCTCAAAACAAACCAAGTAAAAAAGGGCTGTGACGCAACTGGAAAGTGCTAACCTTAAAGATACGAGAAGAAGTAGGCAAAAACACATCAAAGTGTAGACCATGTATATACGGTGTTTACGGTATTTTTGGCAGGGAAATCACCAAATATATGGTCATATATGGTGTATATATACGGCTCTGGCCAACCCTACTCTTGAGTATGTTGTATGTCCTGACATAATGGTGCAGATGCTTCATGCATGGTTGTAGAGTGGGCCAAAACCATATATTTATACGTACACACGGTGTACGTACGGTATTTTGAGCAGGGAAATCGCCATACATACGGTCATATACGTTGTGTATATACGGTTCTGGCCCACCCTACATGGTTGTCTTATCCATTTCAGCTGTGTACCGACGCACAAACATGTGTGCAACATGCTTCGCTTCTTTGTGTCAATTACAATGTGTGCTTAAAACAAACCATGTCGAATGTTTAGCCCCGATTTGGCTTGCACGTCATACTCGGCAGTTGATTCTATCTATGTCTGTGCCTTCATTTATGCAGCGGCACAAAACGAAGTGAGCAATGCCAAGCAGCTCACTCTCGCTGGCCTCCTTGACAGCATAGAGCGAGCAAGAGCACCATCAGCTGAGCAGGCAGCAACAATGCTGTACAACTTTGGCAAAGCTCTCAAAAAGGAGGGACTCGGTGGCATGAGACCACGACGCATTTCAGATGCTGCTGGTAAGCTCATCCGCCTGCTGGCGGGTGATGGCAGTGTGCAGCATGCTGGACAGTTTTCTCAGCTAGACAGGAAGCAGCTCAGTCTGTCAGCATGGGCTCTGTCTCAGCTCAAGGCCTACTGTGAGCCCAATGAAGCCAAGCGGTTTGGGATCTCTCTCGCAGCTCAGATGCTGAGTATCACAGCAGTGGTGGACTGGAGAAGCTTGTCGGGTGTGCTCTATGGCCTGGCCAAGTCTGGCATCAGCTGTGAAAGCAGCAAGGAGGTGCAGCAGCTGTTCATGCTGGCTGTCTCACAGCGACTGCCTGAGCTACTTACCAATGGAGATGAGTGTTCCGCGCAAGATATTTCCAATACATTGCTGGCATGCCTTGAAGCCGGGTATGTTGGTGACATGCAGCCATTGAAGTCTGGTATTGCCAGCCCAGCTGGAGTGAGTGTGCTCAATGCTGATGATGCCAAGGCACAGGCAGTTAGTAATGTGGTATGGGCACTCGGTAGGTTGAGGTGCTATGATGCTGCTGTCTACGGTACAGCATCTGAGGCTCTGTTGCTGAAATTTGATAAGTGCAATGGCCAGGATGTGGCTAACCATTTCATTGCCTGTGCTGAGGCATGCCACTGGGATGGGAGCATGGAGGAGTTGGCAGAGCTGGTGAGCATGCAGAGCGAGCAGCAGTGGAGTACTTGGAATGGGCAGGTAATTTCTAACTCCCTCAACGCGTGGGCAGTCCTCTCAGCTGCTGGTCCTAGTGCTGCATCTGCCTCATTTAGCTTCAGAAGCATGGCACAAGTGCTGTTTAAGCAAGCGTCAAAGAGGGGCTCTTTGTTTTATAATGACAAAGAGTTGCGCCAGTTGTTTGCAGCACACCAAGTAGTAATGCATAACGAGCTTGGTGGTGGGTTATCTGCCAATGAAAAGCTGTTGGAGCATGCCAGTGTGTCACATGAAGCTTCCTTAAGCAGGACACAAGGAATGCTGAAATACACAAATGTTACACAGCAGGTGGCAAAAGCCTTAGAGCGTGCTGGCTATGGTGCTAAAATGGCACAGGTTGTAGAGAAGGATGGAGTGGAGGAAGTGGCGCCATTACTTGCTCGAGGTGTTGCAGTGTATATCATGGCAGCTGATGCTTATTTCCGTTGCCCGTCAGATCTGCTAAGCGGGAGCAAGCGTGTCCACGTTGTGATTGCTGGTTGGGTGTGTGATGGCGTTGTAGTTCTTTTTGAGGCAGAGTGGGCAGGGCTGCGAGGTGACCCCAAGCAGCAGGAAGCTTTCTTGGCACAGCGTATGCAGCAAGCGCTGAAAATTTAAACTGAAATGAAAGAAATAAAATATTTGTGGGCAAACTATAAAATACGTTGACAACAACAGACTGGTATTGCTTCCTCTTTCTCCTTTCATGCTTAGCTTGACGTGTCTGTTTTCCCTGTATGCGTTTTTTCTTTGCATGCCTGCTGTCATCAATTTTTGCATAAACTATGGCATCAGATTTAGGCCATCAATTTATAGGGCAAGGGTTCAGTCTTGCCTTACTTTCCACAACTTCATATTCATTTGGCCACGTCTCCCTCTTTCATGGGCGTAACATTTATAATGCTTATATCCTGAAGCAAAGGTCGATCGGGGCAACCTCAGAAATGCACCCTTTCCCTGCCAAAGTGGGTGCAAAATACGCAGCGGGCCCCACAGAACTTTCTGCCATGGATGGTCTGACACAATCGTATATCTTCAAATAGAAGCTGCAAAACTGTGAACCCATTGATCTTAGTCGTTTTGTTGTAGACCTCAGGGAGAAACACTTGGAGTACTGGACTACACCTCATTCTGAAACTCATCCGAGAGAACACAACAGCAAACGCTCTACTTATCACCAATCGTTACTCTCCACGCCATCCTTTTGGGTGTGGGTGGCACCATCTACAACACTCACACTACGAAGCCTGTCAAGGAACTGGGTCTTGATTCACAAAGAGTCAAGAAGCTTGATACTAAATTCCATGTGCATTCTGTGAACTTTGCTGCTAATGGTTACAATGGGGGGAGACCTTCAGCCAGGTTGTTTGGCTGATTGGCTGCTGACTGCTCTCGGCCAGCCACAAATAAATCCATAACCTCAGAAAGAAAGAAAAAAGTCTTTTGTTCCGATCTGCTGAGAAAGGAAATCATGAACAAGTTGGTTGTTGACCTGTTGCAGCAAAAAGGGTTGGGCTGCTGAAAAGTCCTCAAAAAAAGGTGTAAACAGAAAGGAAAAGTGTTTCCTCAGCTCACAAACTCGATGGTCTTGGCAACTTAAAAGAGCATGCACCTCGCTCTGAACATGTTCATCTTCACCAGGACATTGGTCACATACGCAAGAACCATCTTCATGCCACGCTGCTGCCTCAACTTTCAAAGTATGCGCACGCAAGCGCCTCAACTTTGCTGCTAAACTTGTCCATACCAGACTAACAACACACTGTTAGGTCACTCCCCCCAAATCACCACTATAGCCTACGACCAGAAAAGAGCAAAAGAAATATGCGAAGCAAAAAACTTCACCGGATCAAGCAAATTCAAAACCTCCTGTCCTCCCCCCTCATAAATGCCCAGGGAACCACCGAAGAAATCTTACAGCAAAGTAGCGCCAACCAGCGCTCCTGAAGGCAATTCAAGGTATTAAGCACATCGTGCCTGACCAAACCCTCATAAAACAACTAGATGACATATACATGGAAGCCAGGCAAAACATCACAAATACAGATGCCCTACACAACAAAAAAGACTACGATATTGCTCGTAAAAAGCAGCAGCAGCTGATAAATAAAGCACCGAAGAAAGCTCACAAAAAGTCATTTAAAGGAAAAAGTGCACAGCCACGGGCAAGCCTCCGAACTGTGAAAGACCCTGACACAGGCAAAATTGAAACTTAGCGCACCAAAATAGCCCAGATCTTCAAAAAGTACTTTAACGACTCCTGGAAAGCTATCAACATTAATTACGGCACCTACTTCCTTCCTGAAGCACCTAGAAACTACCCATGGGAACACACAGAGAACGAGCCAGGAAATAAACCTCCAGACCCTTTTAAATTACAAACAATAATCACCCAAGATGTATCAGATGGTACTAAAGATAGAAACTGGCTACATTCCTCTATACTTGACAAAAGTGCATTTAACGAATGTATTTATAATCCTGAAATTACTACAAATCCCCAGGACCTGATGGTATTGTAAATGAGCTTGTGCGTATACTACCCACAGAAATCCAGGAAACTGTACACATGCTCTTCATTGTGGACAACTGGCTTCACGCCAAAAGCTTGGAAAATCAGTGGAAAATCAGCAATACTATACTAACAGACAAAAACAAAGGAGATGAAACGGAAGCATCTTCCTATCGCCCAATTGGCTTCGCAAATACCCTCTACAAACTATGGACTCATCTCATCACAAACACTCTCTACGAATATGCAGAAGCAAAATCCATACTCAGCACCACACAAGCTGGTTTTCGCAAAACAAAGACCCCATTCACCAGCTCGAAAACGTACTATTGCACTAGAAGATGCCAAACTCTTTCACAAATACATCTATGCCCTTATTGTGGAATTTACCTCAGCTTTCAATACCACTGACCACAATAGCATGCTCTAAATAATGTATGACTTCGGTTTCCCGACTGACGCCATAGATGCTGTCAGAAATTTTCATGAGAATGCCACCCCCCAAGTCAAGCTTCCTTCAGGGTTCTGCACAGGTCAAATACCAGTAGAGAGAGGCACGATCCAGGGAGACACACTCTCCCCATTTCTTTTCCTTCTCTATATGGAAACCCCCCTGCAATGGCTGCATGTAGGAGGACGCGGCTACGTCCACACCTGCATCTCCAAAAAAAAAAGCTTCAGATGCATCTGGCCAACAACATCAGCAGCGCCTCCTTTGCAGACTACCTCCTCTGCCCCACGGGTAACCTGAAAAACCTAAAAGTACAAGCAAATAAATTCACCCTTTACTCAAATTGGGCCGGATTGATTATATCTGGCAGTAAATCCAAAGTCACGGGTAGCCTAATTGCGTCCCCCTCTAAAGACCCAAATGGCTTAACACCGTCTGAGGCATTCAAACATCAACTCGACAACAACATACTGGTTCAAAACCAGGCAACAAATTTCATCACACCCAGCTTCCCCTTCCTCTATATAGGAGTCACACTGACGATGGATCTCAACTGGAAGCACCAGCACAGGCGCATGGACAAAAGCCTAAAGCAAAAGCTTGACGCCCTTGAAGGCTCTTATGCCTCACCACGGCAAACACTAAACATAATACTACACACAGCAATCATCCCTAGTCTGGCCAGCGCCTTTACGGTCACACCATGCTCCTATCCAGACCTGGATAAGTGGAATGCAACGATTGGAAGAGTGATCAAAAGCAAACACAACTTATGGCGAAGCACACTGACTGCCATGATCCGTGAAGACGTCCATAGTTTTGGATTGGATGCCCCCTCCATCTACGTGGAACCACAGGCGCTCAGCAATAGCACTCGTAACAAGCCTAGAAGACCCTTCTGAACGTCACAAATCTGTGACCAGGCATCTCCTGACCCACCAGGTCGCCAAACTCAAGGCCCTTGCCACTACATTCCTTTCCACAAAAGAAGGAAATTCGCTACCTATAAAATTGCAACTCAATCTACATATGCGAGCACGTCAACTTGATTGCATCCACGCCAGCAAGCTCCACTTAGCCTTGAAAGGAGACAGCATATTTGTAGACGATCTCAAGCTCAGAAGTCACCTCCGCCCGCAAGCCCCCCCCCCCCCCCATTAACCACCCTTATCAATTGCATTACCAAAACGCTTATGGACCTAGGCATAACTGGCTTCCATGACCTCACATCAGCTAACGAAAAATATATTGTCTCTGGGAACCAACTCAGAAACAAATACACTCGAGTTTCCAAAAACACATCATAGCCCTAATTAGGCTTGCTGCCATTGCTAACCTGCCTGGAACAGAATTTTTAAGCCCGACATCAATTGCACAAATACTCCAAGAAAAGAATCCAAAACAGTCCATCCTACCTAATTACCGCAAAATAAACAACTCCTCCTTCACAGGTTTCCTAGACACACACATAAACACATTGGCTCACAAAGAGGTGCCCCCAAATCCCACAAACACCCAAACCCAACAAACTTTGCCCATCTACACAACACCCGCACCACAGCCACGCTCAGCAACACACCACAGGCACCCCATCACAAACAACTTAATCAGAGGCCCACCACCTACACACACAGATCCATCAACAAGTAATGGACACCCCAACCAATCCTCTGTTTTTGACACACCAAACTTAGAGCCGCAAACATTCCCTGCCTCCTCTATAATCACAACCGAACCTCTAACAGACACTCAAGGTCATGATAACGTACCTACACCTTTATTTATAGAAGAAATTACCCCCCAATGTACAGAATCCAATGCTCGACCCAGGAAACGCACAGCACATGGCAACATATCCCGCACTGAGCTTCCCCAAACACGACACTCCCTCGTCACAACGGTGGAAGGGCCTCCACCTTCACCACGAACGGAATCCCCGCGCTCACAACGCTACTCACAAAGGGTATCCAACCAAACAAAAAGGAACCACAACTCGATAAGCACATCGCCAAGACCACTGCCACAAACTACAGCCATCACTTGCCTCTCTGACCCTGCACCCACTAACCAACTGGCCACTCTCTCCCAAGACCAACAAGCAAAGTGTGCACGGCATACACAAGATATCCTCCCCGGTACCAGAAAGAGGGCACGCAGCCAAACAGAAAGTCAGCAACATACGCCCCTGACTCAAATTATAGACACTGTTGCATTAAACTCACAGATAGTAATTCGGCCTACTGAACAACCTACAAACAGTCAGCCAAACAAACGCACCACATGCTCACAAATCACTAGCCACAACCACCATGCAACACAAGCGTTCACACAAATAATCACTCCTCCCACTCAGCATATCATCAATATCATCAACCCAATACCTTACCAGATACACAACAACCCAACCTTCGAGATTGCAGACCACCCAGCACCATCATCACGGCGCAGACCCCAAAGGAAAAGAAGATGTGAGATCCTTGATATACCCCATAACCTTCCTAGCCTAAACCTGACCCCCTTGCGCACCACACATATTTAACAAGAACTCTGTACAAGAAGGATGAGGCTTCTAAAATGCCACCCACAGAGGCCATCAACACACTCTACTATGATGATATGGACATCCTGCACATAGATAATTGGAGGTTCTTCACCCCCCCAAGAAAAGAGACAGAAATGATACACCTTTAAGACTGAAACAATACCACACTTATTATGCCCCCGTGAATATTAAAAGATGGGCCCTACCCCTCTTTAAATCAGTTAGACTAGTGCCCAAATCCAGTAAGACTATTGCCCGGAGCCAAATTAAGTGCGCAAGCTGTGAAATTTGCTCCTACTATCTAGGACTTGAATCTCCTGACCTCTCCCCACCTTTTAAAGACATGTACATCTGTGACGTCTGCAACCGTACCTACCACTAGCAATGCTTGCCTAAAACAAGCTGCTGCAACGCCACTGAAAGGGAGGCTATTGATGCCAATGATTCATGGGCCTGCCCTGCCTGTATAATCTGAATTGAAACGAAAAGAAAAGCCGTATCCACTTTCAGAAAAGGGAGATTATGGAAGTCTCATGGAACCCAACCTGGGAGCCAGAAGAACTACAAAACACGTGTGAAAGCTTCAAGCAGAGCCTCAATAAATTTGAAGAGCATATCGCCGCACCAAACTTATCTCAGCCTGCACCAGATGAACACCTAAATGATCTTCAAAAACAAGGGTTCTCTGCTATCCAAGAGGACAATGCGTACCAACCCTACAATGTCGATCTTTGGAATAAAGTTAACTTTGACATCCAACCCACCAACCCACAGGCTGACATTACGGCCACAGGGCATTGTGAGCACTGGATCACAACCATTGATCTCATGGAGTATCAAGAAAAGAGTACCCTATCCTCCCCAGATGACACTATGCTTCCTGAAGTGTACACTGACACAGTAGCTTGTAATTACAATGTCGACGGAAAGTGTAAAGGTATGCTTACTCCCGAGCGCCTTAACATACTACAAAAGGCCTTTCGCAGGGCAAAATGCAGCGGTCTACATGATCACGTCTAACCTCCTCCCATTTGCTTTGCATCAGAACTTGTGGGCCTCATTGCACAAAGACACCTCTGCCTCTAAGTATACGAAGAAAAAATTACTCTTTTGCGCAGATACTCCCCTCCCACATCAAGGCCGCCTTTCAAAAGTGGGCCCTAGTCACTAAAGAAAAAATGGCATCCCCCCTCGACCATGACCCCAAATTCCCCCATTACTGGAGTGAGCACCCAAGGGACAAAGTGTTTGGGGCAAACACCAACGCCTTCTCCCCCCGATTTTCTGGGTTCTCCATATGCCATCCCATTTATTTTGAAAACACCATGCTCTTGGCTACAAGACACGCCATCTACTCTGCTGCTGTCAGCACAGAGGGAACAGCCACATTCATGCTCCTCCCTTCCTGGAATAAAAATATGACCACAAATCCCTATGCATCACTCTGCCGCAAATACCCACACATTTGTAAATTCCTGGGCACCATCCCATCAAACCAACTCCAATATGCGAAAGTGCCCTTCTGGAACAACATTTAAATACCACTTTCCAAACACTCCTGGGAAATGCAGATCATTGCCATATGGAACACCAAGGGCAGGGTCTGCCTCAATGCTCACAACAAAGACTGGCTAAAAGAAGTTGCCAAAGAAATCCCTGAGGCAAAGTGGGAAATAATAAACATACATAACCATCCCTACCAAACAGCCTTCGGTTCCAGACAACACTTAGGACTCAACAAATTTAATAAGCTACCCAATGACCACCCTCAAGCCCCAGAAGGCCCAGATTAAACAAGTGCCCTGATAAGCACTGACCAACCTCATAATTGTAATATTGACGAAGCACCCCAAAACAGCTCCAGCCAAAAGGCGTACTCGCATGCATGCGCCTTTGTTGTCTGATTCAAGACATGTACAACCGTGATGAGTATGTCTTGAAGGATGGTGATAGGACTGCTCGTGTGCATTTGACTCGTGGGGTTAAACCTGTTTAACCGGTTGCCCCCTGTCTCCTCTGCTTTTTTCCCTTTATATTAACGATATTGACGACATTGCTGAGGGTGTATCAGGGGCTATCGCCGGAATGGCGGGTGTGCACGTCTCACACATGTTGTATGCAGATAATCTGACTTTGCTGACTAGCTAATGAGCCCCGTGATATGCAAATCATGCTGAGTCGGTTGGCTGTGTATTCCAGGAATAAACATCTAATTGTCAACACTTCCAAGTCCGAAGTTGTGCACTTCAACTCCGCGGGTGAAAGTGCTCCTGTTTTTGATGTTGGCGGTGCCACCCTTCATCACAAAGATTATTTCAGGTATTTGGGCATGGTTTTCTACAGGACCTTGAACATGGCTAAGTCTGCTGAACACGCGGCCCGTCCTTTTCTTGCCTCTGCCTATAGGATACGTAGATTTGTGCGTAAACACGCTTTGGCAGACAGGCCATACACTTCTTTGTGGCTCGCTAAGACGTATGTAATTCCTGCTGGCATGTTTGGTAGTCAAGTATGGGGGACTGGTTTCTTGCAGGCAGGCAGGGAGTTCTCCAGCCCGCTGTCTACGCTTCATTTGCATTTTCTGAAGGGCACGTTAGATGTGAAGCAGTCTACTCTGAGAATTTGGACATCATCCGTTACAATTTTACTGGTTTCAGTCAGCTGTCAAGGTTTTCAGTAGTATGCTTTACCAATAGTGACACTTTGCGGAGGGTAGTCCAGGCTGATCTCAATTTATAGCCTCGTTCAAGTGCCTGCTGGACAGCTCAATTGCTGAGCGCTTTTCAGGGACTGCGTGGGTGTGAGTTGTATGTACGAGCTGTTCAAACTGGGCATGCTATTACCATGCAAGAGTTTACTAATAATGGCATGGTGGTTCTAGAAAAATAAAAAATAGAGCCATTGTACTCGTTGCAGTGGCTCTCGCAATTTTTGTCGGGTCTGGCGACCTGTGTTGGTTATGCATGGTTATCAGGAGACCAGCCTCGCCGTCTCTTCTTCACGTGGCCCTCGCGAGGGGTGTCTGCG
>Ga0307945_1003406_pt1 | contig 12882 bp, 16 predicted proteins | sample OrgLakmetagen228_FD_201818 | JGI IMG/M metagenome (GOLD analysis project Ga0307945, IMG submission 201818) | Saline water microbial communities from Organic Lake, Antarctica - #228 | ecosystem: Environmental > Aquatic > Non-marine Saline and Alkaline > Saline | place: Antarctica: Organic Lake...
TGCTGCGCAATTGGGGGTGCGCAATGGCAAACTTTTCCCACTGAAAGGGGTGCGCAAACCCCGCGCAATGCACTCAAACAATTCATGAAAAATCAGGGTGCGCATTGGTCACGCGTTAGTACGGTATCTATGTGTAGGTCTTGTGCCTATGCGTGCGTGTTGTTCCTTTCCATATTCTTTGTAGAGAGTCACTTGCCCTGTCCGCAACACAACACAGATCATGTACCCTTTTGAGAAAGGAGCCATCAGCCCCCGCTTCCGTGGCGAGCACGTGCTGCGGCGCTACCCTACAGGCGAAGAGCGCTGCATTGCCTGCAAGCTCTGTGAAGCGGTGAGAGCTCTTACGGAGCAGCCAGTTTAAGCCATAAAGCTAGTGCAGTCAGGACACACAATTTCCCCAACAAGCACTTTGTACCTAAAGGTTGGAACATGTATGTTATCTGACTGAATGACTTGGGTGTGCGCAGGTCTGCCCAGCTCAGGCCATCACAATTGAAGCTGAGGAGCGAGAGGATGGGAGCAGAAGGACAACAAGGTTTGTGGGTGTATGTGTGTGTGCGTGTAAGTGTGTGTGTGTGTGAAAAACAAGGGCTACAACAACGTGTACTTTTAAAGGACGTGCTTTGGCATCAGTGTGTGAAGGTTTGGGGCAAGAATTCCATCCCTATACTTACGCATTTTTTGCGTACTCCTGGAAATTGTGTTGTGGTATGCTCAAGTGGGAATGCAATATTGCACATCAAACGCATGTGTGTATCAGTTTCCTGCACCTTTGCATAAATGCTCGTATACATTGCAAGGTACGACATTGACATGACCAAGTGCATCTACTGCGGCCTGTGCCAAGAGGCTTGCCCGGTCGACGCCATTGTGGAGGGGCCAAACTTTGAGTTCTCCACTGAGACACGAGAGGTGATCATTTTAGGAGAAAATTGTCTTGGTTGCTGCTGGCCTCTCATCTCACCTTCTATTAGGTCGACAGGCTAACGGGCAGCGATGCTGGCTGGTGCACATTCCTGTGTCAGTTCTCTCTCTCTCTCTCTCTCTCTCTCTCCCTCTCTCTCTCTCTCTCTCTCTCTCTCTCTCTCTCTCCCTCTCTCTCTCTCTCTCTCTCTCTCTCTCTCTCTCTTTTTCTCTCTCTCTCCTTCTGCGCGCGCGTGCTATTGCGCACCCCTGCGCTCTGTTACTCTTTCTTATGCGCTTTTATGCTCGCTCTTGCTCGCTCTTGCTTATGCTCTTGTCTGCATCGGTCTTGGATGACAATTTGAGCTTTGCATGAACTTGACAGCCAATTAATTAAGGCTGAAGACTCAGTATTTGTTGCAAAAATACCCGTTGGCTTTCTGCTTTTGCGCTTTCAGGAGCTGTTGTATGACAAAGAGAAACTTTTGGAGAATGGTGATCGCTGGGAGCCGGAAGTAGCAGCCAATCTCAGGAACGAAGCCCTTTATAGGTGGGTAGGAGGGGGGTTTTGTTACAGGCTGCTCTAGGCTAGGATCTTATCATTGGAGCACACATCGCATTATTTACAGTGTTGTGCACTTTACGGTTGACGTTGTCAACCGTCATTTGACGGTCAGGCGTAATTTACGGTTTTGACCGTCAGAAATTAATCTTCAGGCATATTTTACGGTGATTTTAAATTTTGACGTCTGACGGTCGGCTTAACAGTTATTTACGGTGGGAAACCGTCAGGATTTAGTTATTTACGGTGGGAAACCGTCAGGAATTAGTTATTTACGGTGGGAAACCGTCAGCAGCTGGCCAGGCCGGGCCAGGCTCGACTGACTCAGGGCCACACGAGCCCTCTTGGCCTGATTACCGGAGGACATTTTATATCTAAATCTATATCGCAAATTGCAAATCGCAAATGTTGTTTGTGGGGAAATCGGAGCTTGAGTTGGCACTCTGAGCCACTGATACCTGACGCCGCACCGTTACTTACGATTTCCCACTGTCAGTATGAATTTCACCGTTAATTACGGTTATGTGACGTAGACGTCATTTAAGCACCGTAATTAACGGTGCCATTTGTGATTGACGCCGTATGTGCACAGCACTGATTATTTTGGAAAAAGCATCTCATTGAATGCCAACTGCCTGCATGCACAATGGCGTGAGTCTTCTTGCATTCATATTCTTTTGTGGGCAGGCGTCAAAATGAAAGTTTGCAGGTTGCTGATATAAGAACGGTCATCTTTGTTGTACGTCTTTGCCCAGCTTCTCTGGCTTTCTCTGTTCTTATTACCGTACTGTACTTATATCACCGCGCTACGCGAACTTATTTGACCCCCTCGCGGTGTGTCGGGAGCAATTTAAATATCTAAGTGGCAAGGGCCTCGCGAAGCTCGCATTGTAATTAATTAATTAAATTTTAGCATGAACGGGGACAGGCCAGGAATTCCGTCTCCCAAGCCGCCCCTCAAGGCCCCCAAGGTGGACAAACAGCTTGGGAGGTTGGCCCTCTTTTGGGGAGGAAGGACCAAGAGAAGGGCGCCTTCACTCCCTTCACATGTGCACGCACGCACACGTACCCGCATGCACACACACACACACACACCTACGTGCATGCACACACGTACACACATGCATACATGTACGCACGTGGACACACACACACACACACAAAAGTACACAACGCACGCACACACGTACGTACGCAACCGTATACGCACGCACGCACGTACACAACGCACGCACATACACACATACGTGCACGCACACAAACAAACACGCACGTAAGCGCACGCACGCACACGTGCGTTCGCGCACACACACACACACACACACACACACACACACACACACACACACGTACCCGCATGCACACACGCACACACACGCACACACACATACGCACGCACGAAGTACACAATGCATGAACGCATGTAGGTACACAACCGTACACACACACGCACGTACACAACGCACGCTCACACGTATACACATACGTGCACGCACACACACACATATGCACACAAACACGCACGTACGCGCACGCACGCACACATGCGCACGCACGCATACGTTCGCGCACACGCGCGTGCATACGCATGTAGGTGCAGCTCGTAGGGCCAGAAGGCCCTCGCATAGGCCCGCTTTGTGTTTATTAATTATGTGTTGCCCCCCTCGCATTGCTCGCATTGGGGCTTATTAATTGGTTTTTTCAAACCTCGGATTGGTCACGGTACCCTACAGTAGTTCAATAGTGCAACAATTTCACAGCTCAGGGAAATGATAATTAATGCACAGTCTTTTGGTCAACCAATTGACTGCTCCAGTCCTTTAAGACAGGCTTTTGCTGTCACATGCAGGTAACTTGTAAACTACTGCGCCATCCTGTGCGTACTGACTGACCGACCGCCCCCTCACTGCTTCCTCTCTTCCTCAAAGGCGTTTATAAGGCACTTGTTGTCACAGCGTGAGAAGTCAGGTCTGCAATCATGCTGAAAGGGTTGAATTTGTTTTCTGTGCCCTTTCCTATGTTAGCTTATACATGTGAGTGACTACTTTAGCTCCTGTTGGACAATGGCTCAACTGGGTCAAATGAATATGGAACAGTGCCTTATGGCTCGTCTCTCGAAACTATTTTTTGCAAGCTGACTCAAATTGAATGCTGTGTATCGCATCTGTAATAAATTGTGATGCTTGCTTTACAAGGACAGGAACCTGAAATTAGTGAAGCGATGTAAAGGGTCATGAGCACACGCTGGCAAAAAAATGCATTACCATGTTAAAGTAAACTGGATAGTGTTAGGAGCACACCCAAAAAAAGAAAAAAGAAGAGAAAAACTACGCAGGCAGTGAAAGCCACTCCCCACATTCATTAAGGAAATGGAGCCACTTAGGTATTGAGTACCGTAAAGCTCCTCCACCGCGAAAAGGAAAATCAATGAGGATCAAGAGGGTGGCCTGAAACCGGCTCCTGATGAGAGTTGATAATAGTACTGGAAAGGGCACGTGGTATGGACAAATTTAGCAGGCCGCTGGCTGGCCAGTCCACTTTGATCTCAGAAACGCCATGGAACATTTGTATAATATGCCTAAGCCCAGGAGGCTGCAAGAAGCATAACTTTAGGAACACCCCTGTCCACCCTGCGGAAAACTATATATTCGGAATCCTGGGATTAAAAGCTATCGATTGGTATATGCATGGGACCGATCCGAGGAGGGGGGGGGGGTGGGTGGTGGGTGGTTGAGGGGGGGTTCGACTTTTTGGGACACCCCCTCCAGAATTTTCCTGGGCCACTTCTACAGAATTCTAAAGACACCATTAAATTCCCGAGTTCAAGAATTGTCTATTGGCACCCTCTTTTGGTAAATTGAGTAAAGGGGGGTCCTGTGTGTATGGCTGGGAGTCAGTGCCATGCGCGCAAGGGTGTGGGCGGCAGGGGGTGTACATGTAAAGGTGAACATGCAGCAAATCAGTTCAAACTTCCAGGATAGCGATAATGTATGATGTGATTATAAATGATGAAGTCAGGAGGGCAGTTAGTGGACTTGCAAGCAAGTTGTGGGTGCCTGAAAGGGCAGGTATGCATGGGCGTCCGCTGCTCAGTTTTTGTCCCATAACTCTGCTGCATCTTACTTTTTCAGTATGGTGAGTATGTAGATGGATGGGGAATTGAAAAAGGAGCAGACTGATACCCTTTTTGTCCGCGTAGGGTTACTGCAAGGGGGGATTTGGGGTGGATGGGTGGTTCAGAGGGGGTCCCACCCATTTTTTGAGCCTCAAATGAGCCTGAGGGGCGTTCCACTACTTTTTTTTTGACCCTCCTGCTTGAATTCTTGTCCGTGGCAGTTCAATAAGTCTCTTAAAGTGTATTCTGCCTTCTATGAAGTCAGCCTCGTTAACACCGTAGACTCCTTTTTTTAAATCAGGAACCTCCTACAGTACAGTTGTCTGTCCGGGCGCTTGTTTGCCTGCAATGTCATAGTCATAGCAAATCACTGTCACTCTGTAAATCCTGTAAATCTTGTGAAAGGATTTGGACAAACATGAGTTGAGAATTTCAGCAGGTTCAGATTGCGTGCACATTATTTAAAAGTGGGGTCTTGCAAATGGCATGGTGGTTCTAGCATTTGTGATAAATGTGAGTGTGGCTGGAGAAGTTCAAGATGAGAAGCATGTGCTTTTCTTTTGCAAGTGTGCTGAAGCAAGTGTGCGAGCTGCGCATGAGATACAGAGACCTTTTTGAAGGAATGTTTAAGACTCTGCGTGCGTTTGCTCCTTCGAGCTCTGAATTTATTCCTTACTTGGCTTGTCATCACAGTATCACTGATTTTGAGATCAATGCATTCCTGAATCAAGACTCCTCAAGTTTGTGTCAGATTTAGTTTCAATTTTCGACACTGGTTGATTTTGTTTCACCAGCCAATTGCCATCAGACAGAGTCTCGGGCTGTAGGCCATCCTTGTAACCCCTTGTGACCCCTTGTAAATCTTGTGAATCACTGTCACTGCAAAGTATGAGACTCAGCACAACAACCATTGACTCGAGGCTATAATCCATTCTTCAAGAAACTGGCTTCCCCAGCTTATTGAATGAGATTAGGCAAAATAACCTCAACTGAAAAACCAACTAACCAAATCACACAAATCGTCACTGCCAACAATTGGGCGTGACAGCAACAAAACAGTCCGAATTACCAGACAAATATATCAGACGAAGACAATTTCTGAATTCTCAGGCAGTTTGAAGAAAGGCACTCAGTCATGACCCTTTTCCTGTTTTAAAAAGCCTGTGGCTTTACTTTGCCGCAAAAGAGTGAGTTCATTGACATGTGTGCTCCTTTCGAGTTACCTCCCAGAGTAATTGAAATCAACTCTATCATAGACATGATGTAAAAAAAATTTGAGGACCGTCAAGCAGTGAGGATTTTAAGTTACAAATTTAGGATTGAGACTTGCTTGTTTGTATGGCTGAAGTTCAGACCGAGGATCTTGTGCTTCTTGTAATAATTGTGATAGCAGGAATTATGATCAAGATGAGAGACACCTCGTTTTTTGCAGGGGCACCAAACATTTGCGACACCAGCCAGTGACCAACCCAACGATCAATTGATTTGACAAGGAGAGTGCAGCTGTTCATCTTTTTGACTGATTATTTCTGGAATGCAATGCCAGACTGGAGGCCTATTCGAAGCAAACTAACCTTGCTTTGCTGCTAACGTCCATTTTGAAGCACCTGCAATGGATCTTATGAGCTAACTAACCCGCTCCTGCTTTTTTATTCCTGTGAATGGTGGCAAATTCCTATGCTGCAGCTCCAGTCTAATAATTGCAGGCTCTTACTTGTCCTAGAAATGATTGGGAAACAACTGTTTTCTTATATGTCACATACAATAAAGATATAGACTAAACAAGAGGCAAAGATCACTCTGCAAGTCCAGAAGAAAAGAAAGGGGAGTAGGCTACCTAGTAGGGTATCAGGGTCGTTAGGAAAAAGCCCTTTTCTTCAGGCCTCCTCTTTCTCGGATATCCAAGTGTATTAACATGCTGTACTAACAATTAGCTTCCATGATCTTTCACACACTTTTTCTTACCATACAAAATGCTAATAAACAGTGGGCTCTTTTGGAGTCAAAGCGTTAACACTTGAAGGGGGCTTGTTTAGTGTGGAAGGGAGCCTGCAAGTCAGGTTAAGATGTTCAAGAAATGTTAAAAGCGCAGCCTCAGGCAGTCTTCCGCTGAGATGACAAGTGTGGGAGCGTCGCTAGCGACGCTGAAAGATTGGCAAAGCCCATCACGCGCGCAACATGTGCATGCATATGCATGTGTGCGTGTGTGTGTGTGTGCACGTGTGTGTGCCTGTGTGTTTGGGCGTTTGTATGTGTGCGCGTGTGTGTGTTTGTGCGTGTGTTTGTGCGTGTGCACGCTTGCGAGTAATCACACGCGTTTGTGTTTGTACGTGTGTATGTGTATTTGGGTGCGCATGCGTGTGTATATGTGTATGAGTGCGTGTGTGTGCGCATATGTGCGTGCTAGCCTGTATGTGTGTGCCTTGCAGCCCCACAGACGCTGCAGTGGTGCACATGATGCTGTGCTAGAGCATCCTTTGCTGAAGCAGGCGTGAGGATGTGCTGCTGCTGCTGATCCCCATCTGTTGAGAGGGCAGGTGCGAGCTTGGTGCCCGGGCTGGCCACGATGCCTAGCTCTGCTTCAACACACAGTGCGCAGCAAGCACCTGCACCATGCGCTCCATGCCCCTCAAACAGTCCAAGCCAACAAGGACTGCGCACCTGAAGGGTCCTGTCCAAGCAAACTTCCGCGTGTCATGACATCTGACTAAACTAAAATTATATCTATCAAAGTTAATATTACTTGCATGGTCAACCGTGAACTTTGCAGCCGGTACACAACTGAGGGCCCCTGACAGCATCCGCAGCCAGTGAAGTGTGCTGATGGATACTGCATTATCAGGAAGTGGTCCGGGGGCCAGGCTGAGGAATCCTGGGCAGCTTCCTGGAGCTCACAAACATAAAATTTGTCTCTAATACTTTGCACACGGCACCCCAGGGTCCCAGAATTCATCTGCCCCGGTAAAAAGATTGGTTAGGAGCCTATGCCGAGTCTCAGCCTGGGAGGTGCCCTGGGTGGGCCTGGGGAGGAGGGCTGGACCCCCCAAAAACAAAACTTGTCTCTAACATTTCACACACCGCACCCCAGAATCCCAGGATTCATCTGATGCGGTAAAAATATCGGTCAAAAGCCTATGTCAAGTGTGAGCCTGTGGGGTGGCCTGGGTGAGCCTGGGGAGGCCTGTGTGAAGTGTGGTGAGAAAAAGACAACGCTAGGGGCTCACGCCCCCACGAGGGGGCTTCGCCAAAAAGGTCATGATGTTTGTCTGATTTTTTTATTAAGAAACACCTCAACAGTCGAGCCGTGCTCTTGATGTTGTATACCAAAGCGTAGGATGGATGATATCATTCCTTAGCTGTTCCTGAATTTGAGCGTCCTGTCTTTTTTAATATGCACCTACCCAGATGCACTACAACAAATATTCAGGTTGCTTTGCAACAGGCACGTGGTACATGTAGGGTTGGCAGGAACATGTATATAGGTATAATGTGCATACCGTACCTTTCTTATACCACCGCCCAGGAGGGCATAGGAAGCATAACCTTTGAACGACACGTGTCAAATCGATTAAAATTATATATTCGGAATCCTGGCGTCAAGAGCTGTCGATTGGTACATATATGTGTCCAATCGGAGGGGGGGTGGTCTGAGGGGGTCCAGAGTTTTTTGGACCTTCCTCCAAAAATGTACCGGGCCGATCTACGTAATTTTTAATAAATCATCGGAATCTTCGGCTCAAGCCCAGTCGATTGGCACCCTTTTTGAGCAAATTGGGTTAAGGGGGGGGTCTGTGGATATGTCCAAAAGTCAGAGGCACACGCGCTCGGGTGCAGGCAGCGGGATGAGTCATGCCAATGAAGCAGCAATTAACCCCAAACTTGCAGGATTGTGCCAGCATGAGATAGTCAGTGGAATTCTGAAGAAATAGAAGCAATGTGAGACTGTGCAAGCCAGTTATGGGTGCCTGGTAGGTCACATGTGCATGGGCGTTTGTATCTCAGTTTTTGCCCCATAACTCTGCAACACTTCAGCTTCAGGTCTTGATGAGTACGCAGATGGATGCCTATTTGAAAAAGGAGCAGATTGGTACCTTTTTGTTTGGTTGGGGGCACTGGAAGGGGGGTTTTGGGGGGGGGTCCCTCAGGGGTGTCCACCCCAAAAAGCAGGGATGGGTCATACGGCGTAGGCGTATTATACGTCGTATCGTATTATTAATGTATTTAACCGTATTTTTTAAATCGCTCCGTATAATACGATTTTGGGCACTTGACGAATTTTGCAGCCACAAGCCCCCCAGAGCCCCCCAGAAGCACTCCCAGGCCCTCTAGAGCCCCCCAGAGGCACTTCCAAGCCCTCTAGAGCCCTCCAGAGGAACTCCCAGCCCCTCAGAACGTAGCATGATCACTTGCTTATTGCTACCACAACCCAGAAGGTGGTGCCTGTAGCTTAGATGAATTGTGCAACAGCTGCATCCACACAAGCCTTGGTCACTGCCCTCTTGCTGCAGGTGTCCAATGACTGTGTAGATGCTGCTGCTGATGTGCTTGCTGTAGTCTTGTGCAGGTGCCTCTCTTTTCCTGCATGCTCCTCCCTCTGAGCGCTAGCATCGGCAATTTCTCCCATCGCTAGCAAGCGCTGCGACTACGCCCAGAGGATTCCTGCCGGGTCAGCTTTGCATGCTGCTACACCTACGCTGGGATTCTGCCTCGTGAAGTGCTCGCGGATGCGGGGGGCACTGCTGCTGAAATCTCGAAATTCTGGCATCTGGCATCTGGCATCTCGCTCTCAGGGGCATCTCGCCCTCAGGGGCATGTCCCTTCTGTCCCATAACAACAACACGATGCCACTCAGAGTCTTTACCAGGAGGCATTATAATGTTCTGGAGGCTGGGGGGATAATTCGTGGTGGTTGGAGGGTGGTTGGTGCAAGCCCAGGGTACCCCCCAAAATAGCATAGATACGTTTCGTATTATACGCGTATTGCGAATTAATAGCGTATTATACCGTATGGGACGTCTCAGAAGTCCGTATGAACCATCCCTGCCAAAAAGTAAACGTGTCGTCCAAAACAAAAACCCTCCTGCACCGCCCCTAATAAACGTTTTATGTAGGGGACAGCAAACTGCTAAAAACAGTCGTTTAATATACATTAATTATTTGAGGGGACGAGTAAAACACATAACAAAAAATCGGTGGTTTTTAGGGCGTGAAGTGGCGAGGTCAGGTCTGCAACCACAGTTGTTTGGCTGTGTAAGAATCCGACTCTGTTAGCTCTGATAAATTGTGAAAAAAGGACCAAGAGAACAGGGGGGCGGTTACTGTAAACAAAAACATTTCAAGGGGGGGCGGTTGCACCCTGTTTTGGAAATGTTTTATTGCCTATAGGGGGATTAGTCTGGTAATGCACGGTATCCACTATTACTGGCAGGGGAATTACCGAATATTTGGTGATTAGGTGTATATATATGGTGTATACATCATATACGATTCTAGGCAAGCCTAGGTATATGCAAACATGTTACATAATAAATAATTACTGTGTGCACAATACTGAGTAGAAACAGCGGTATTCACGCTCCCATAGTCATCCCTGCTTGCTTTTCTGCCACAAAGATACAGATATTAGTGATGCACAGAGCATGCATCTGCAAATCTTATTGAGATGTCAGCAGGAAAAAGTTTTTTCACTTGCAAGCTTGCTCCCTCACTCGCAGCAATATCCAAGTCATTTGCACTCACCTTCCACTACCCCACGCAATTGCACTACTTCCTTTGCGTCCTGCGTTGTGATCGTTTGGGCTAGCTGCTGCTGTTGAGGAGGTGCAAGACATTGGCCCATCTTGGGTTGCTGAACTGAAGGTTTGGCCTGTCCAAGGTCTTGAAGGCCTCTCAATGGAGAGCTTGGCACCAGGACTGCAAACACAAATGGATTCAAGCAACATACCACATGCCTGACTGATCACGCTCTGCACATGCCTGACTGATCACACTGCCACATGCCTGACTGATCACACTCTGCACATGCGCATTGACAAGAAAACGCCGATTGCAGTACGCATGTCTGGTATCCTTGTTCCTATGTGCACACACAGGTAAGAGCTGCAACACATCCATTCCATAAATCTTTAATCGTACGGCCGCATTGTGCATGAATGGAAAGTTGCGAGCGGCAGAGCACATACCTGATAGGCGGGGGCGGCGGGTTTAGAGGGGGCGGGGGCAGTCCAAACTGAGTGAGCAGAGAGAAAAATTGCAAGCTCCTTAGCGGATGTGATGCCAGATACACTTAATGATAACGACCATATAAATGTGTGAGCTAGATGCACACCTTAACAACACCTGTTACAGTGTTTGCAAAGCTAGCTGCAGATGCTCACAATGCTAGAATCAGGTTGGCACAGGTTTGCATCGATCGAGTGACTGAAAGACAGCGACACTTCCAAAGACGTGCGATCATGAGCTCACTGGTGGAAGACCCAGATGTCTTCTGTCACGGTGGCATTTGTATGTCTTATGGACAAGACCTACCAAAATCCATGTCAACTGCAAGGAATCCTTTCAATGAAATACACACCTTTTTGGGGTTAAACCATCCTTTTAATGCTTGTTCAAGCAGTGTCATCTTGTTGGCTTGGTTGCGTATAAGAGCATTCCGGGAGGCTGCAGTTCGTTTCATCAGCTTTTCAAGCTCCCGCTCTTGCATAAGCACGTGCTCATCATAGCTCAGCTGCATAGGCAAAGTTGACAAGCGTGAAAATGAGGTGGGGGTCTAAACTTTGTAACTAAGAAAGCTCTCTTTCAAGCAAAACCATGGTTGTTTGTTTGCACGGTTTTGGTTCACCAGAGGGTGGGACATTTAAGAGCCTGCTTTACCGGAGGGTGAGACTTAGACACCATAAAGTAAATCAACTTAGACACCAACTTAGACACCATAGAGTAAATCAAGACCACACACCACCCAACGTTTAACGATCACACAGGAGGAAGTTGAAATTGCACCTGCAACTTTTTGCGGAGCGCCTCAGCTTCTCTGTTCCGCCGAGATTGCAGTTTTGCACCTTCCATGGCTTGGCGGGAGGTCTGCATTGTCAGAACGGCGTAGAAAGAAGAAATGGCTCAGAATTAATCACAAATGAATAAGGTTTTGCAAACCCATGCTAAGTGTAACACCTTTGATCAGACAATTTTTTTTACCATTTCTGCATGCGTGCCACACCAGTTACAACCAACCAAGCTGATGATCTGCAAAGTTAATAAAGGACTACATCAACACACCTGTGCTGCTCTGGCTGATTTGTACTCCTGATCTTCCAGCTGGTCGGCAGTAGCTTTCAACTGCGAAGGAAAAAATATTCCTACTTTCTGAAGATGGCTTTGACCCATTTTTATTATATTATTAGTTTTGACCTTGACCTCTTGCACTAAAACATTCTTTTACTAGGTATGTCTATATCACCTTTAAGCTACACTGCAAAAAGACCAGGCTTGTGCGACTACGCCTCACTAGAGCAAATTTGTCCGTATTTCGGTAGCGTACCGTATTACGCCGTACCGTACTGTACTAAGACGGTGGAGTTGACTAGTACGGTTTTAAACCGTGCAAGACGGTGGCCACCGTCAAGTGCGACATTGGTACAATTGGGCCGTTTGGCTCAAATTTAGGCCCAAAACAATTATTTTCTTTTTGCAACAATTGTTCATGAATTAAACTCTAATTATTAACCAGGAATCAAGTATTGGTCCGACTTTGAGTTTCCATGCAAGCCACTGCTGGGCCCTCCTCCCGAGCTGATGCAGCCCCAACCCAGCCTCAGGGTCGTTCAAGGAAGCATTGTGTGCAGGGCTGTGCCACTACAGTGTACGGTACGGTGTACGATTATACGGTACGGTACGGAAATACGGCGTACAGCCGTATTTATACGGTTTTAGACCGTTTATACGGTATAAAACGGTACGGCGTACGGTACGGTCCAAACTTTAAAAGCCTCCGTCAAAAATTAAAATTAAGCTTTGTTTCAGCTCTGCAAATGGCTAAGTAAGCCCACACTGTTTGCTCTGCTGGGCACTCAGATGCTGCTGTAGAGGATAGGAAGCCACAAATCTTGATGTTCAGCAGGTGCTCCTTGCGGGCCTCGTGCGCTGACCTCACGTTGGGGCAGTGATTGCATGCATACTTAACCTCCATCGCTGCTGCCGCTGTTGTTGCTGCTGCTGCTGCTGCTGCTGCTGCTGCTGCTGCTGGAGCTGGGGCTGCTGCAGCCTCTTCTTCCTCTGCCATTTCCTGGTCACCCCCCGCTGCTGC
>Ga0307945_1003408_pt1:0-5000 | contig 12880 bp, 14 predicted proteins | sample OrgLakmetagen228_FD_201818 | JGI IMG/M metagenome (GOLD analysis project Ga0307945, IMG submission 201818) | Saline water microbial communities from Organic Lake, Antarctica - #228 | ecosystem: Environmental > Aquatic > Non-marine Saline and Alkaline > Saline | place: Antarctica: Organic...
CTAGGTGACGCCCCCCTAGGCAACAACACACTGCCCTTCTGGGCGCGTGGGGAGAGCAGGCCCGTAATTCCATCGCCGCGGCCGTAGATGCTGGTGCTGCCATTCCCATCACTGCCATGGCCAAAACCATGGCTGCCGCGGTTGCTGACATTGTTGTTGTTGCTATTGTTGTTGTTGTTGTTGGTGTTGGTGTTGTTTGTGGTGGTGGTGGTGCCATTAGGGGGGGTTGGGGCGCGGGGGCTCATACCGGTGGGTAGAGGAGGTAAGCCAGCAAAGGCTGCGTGTGTAAGACAGTGAGCATTGTTAGATGCAATGATGCGCGTTGGGTTCATGTGCAGGGGCTCATACTACCGGTGGGTAGAGGAGGTAAGCCAGCAAAGGCTGCGTGTGTAAGACAGTGAGCATTGTTAGATGCAATGATGCGCATTGGGTTCATGTGCAGGGGCTCATACTACCGGTGTGAAGAGGAGGTAAGCCAGCAAAGGCTGCGTGTGTAGGACAGTGAGCATTTTTGAATGCATGATGGTGCGCGTTGGGTTCATGAGTGGGAGCAAGCACTACATGCGATGAGGGGTACTCAATCCAGGTAAACAACTTCACATACAGTGGTTTGCAAGTGTTGCGCATGACCAAGGCTGGCTAAGTGTGATGCGGTATTTTTAGAGTTGGCCAGAACCGTATATATACCCCGTATATGACCGTATAGCTGGTGAGTTCCATGCCAAAAACACCGTATGCAAACCGTATATATATGGTTCTGGCCAACCCTAGGCATTTTTGGCAGGGACATCACCAGCGCATAATACTAGTACAATCATATACATCTAGTGATGTGCCACGGTGTACGGTACGGTACAGTATGGGTCGGTACGGTATACACCGCATACGCACAGGTACTTCATGCGCAAGAACGTATAAATTGCATGCACAAAACACTGTGTGCAAGAACGTATAAATTGCATGCACAAAACACTGTGTGCAAGAACGTATAAATTGCATGCACCCGACACTGTGTGCAAGAACGTATAAATTGCATGCACCCGTGTTTTGCATGAGAGGGCGCGTATGCGGTCACGAAGTGCACACACTTGGCTTAGAGTCATGACATTAACAAACGCGACATATACAAATGCGTATATCATGTGCAAGACCGTATACATTGCATGCACCCGTGTTTTTGCTTACCTAGGGTTTGGAGCACACATCACATACAGACAGACCCCACCATGCACAATGAAAAAAGTATACGTCGCACCAGTGGTTGCACACACAACTTCAGGTGAGAAAACTATATTTTCACTGGCCCGCTGCATACGAACGTTTACTTTATGCACAAGAACATGTGTATATTGCACACACCAGCGTTCTGTGAGTCTGTACTAGTACCTTGGCTCAAACACGCATTGCATCCACACACACACACACATTCTTCACATGGACGTACACTTGTGAGTCTGTACTAGTACCTTGGCTCAAACATGCATCGCATCCAAACACACACACACACTCTTCACATGGACGTACACTTGTGAGTCTGTACTAGTACCTTGACTCAAACACGCATCGCATCCACACACACACACACACACACACTCTTCACAAGAACGTACACATCGCACGCATGACGCGCGTTGCCACCTATGGTGACCTATGGTGACCGGTGCGCATGACGCGCGTTGTCACCTATGGTGGCCACCTATGGTGACCGGTCTGTTGCATACGCACAGATACACCACGTACAAGAACACGTACATTGCACGCACCAGTGTTCTGTGAATCAATACCTTTTGTCTGTGTCAAAAACAAAACTCAGTTACACACACACACATAAACACACACACATACACACAACACAATAAATATACGTAGCACACTACCCTGTAAAGCTGTATATTTCCACCTTGACTTGGAGTCACAAAAGTTAACAATTGCGACATATACAAATGCGTACATCATGCAAGAGCGTGTGCAGTAGAAACACACACAGTGTTATGAAACAGCTTCCTGCTACTCAAGCTTTGAACCCCGCATACAAACATGTGAATTGTGCATGAGAATGCTTACATCGCACGCACCAGTGCTCTGAGTGGGAGGAGGGGGTGCTGGCCAGGGAGGGAGGGGAGGTGCTGGAGGAGGGACCCCAGGGCCCAACGCGCTTTGCCTTGGCTGCATATCACCCTCATCGTCTGAACTCAGCCCTGAGAGTCTGTGCATTTCGCCGCTCTGTGCCTCAATGATTGCACCCTCCTCTTCTCCAACCTCTCTGACTCTCTGACTTTCTGACTGCTGCTGCTGCTGCTGCTGCTGCTGCTGCTGCTGCGTGGTCTGCGGAGGGCTGCCTGAGTCTGAGATCAGATGAGGCGGCGCACGTGCAGAAGCACCTCGGTAACGATTCGTGTTGCGGTGGCGTGCAGGCGGCGGCTGAGGTGCGACCTGGCCTGCTGCTGGTGTTTGATCTGATGCGTGATCTGACGCGTGATCTGGTGCGCGCACCGCAGGGAGAGGGGTGAGTACCAAGCCGTTGGGTGTGTGCACCTCAGGGATTGTGTGTAAGAGCTGCTCGCAGCCTTCGCCCACAGCCTCCCCAAACCTACGCCCTGCTTCAGAACCTGTGGACTGATCTGAAGGCGTGCTCTCCTGTGTAGGTGTGGGGCCTGCGCTATCATCTTCAGGGCGCGCGTGGCCTAACGTGTCATGAGAAGGGGTGGGGCGTGGGTGGGGGCGTGTGTGTGCTGGGGTGTGCATTGCAGTGCCAGCATTTGTCGCGCTCATTCTAGCAGGGGAGGGTTGCACGTCAGAGTTCATGGGATGAGAAGGGGCAGAAGGCTTGGAGGACTGATCTGTAAGGTGGCTTGGTGCGAGCTGTTGGCCTGGCGTGTGTGTTGTGTGGTCGTCCTGCGGGGGGGAGCTGTCACTCTTGCTGGGGCCCTCTGGATTGTCCTCTAAATCCTTTGCACTCTGTGTGATTGAATGCGTGTGTTAATGTGTGTGTGTATGCATGTATGTGTGCGTGTGGGTGGGTGTCCGTGCATACATGTTTTTGTGTGTGTGAGAGAGTGTGTGCGAGTGTGTGCATTGGTGTTTCTGTGTGTTTGTGTGTTTGTGTGCTGAAGTGCAAATAGGTATAACACATTAGTTTCCGACCATTTCCGGAAGCAAACAAACTTCCCCAACCTTCCTGTAGCCTCTACATCACTCTTTCCACAGAGCACCTTCTACAGCACATCTGTGCAGCACACCTATACATTACAGCACACCTATGCATTACAGCACACCTATACATTACAGCACACCTATACATTACAGCACATCTGTACAGCACATCTATACATTACAGCACATCTGTACAGCACAACTATACATTACAGCACATCTGTGCAGCACACCTAAACATTACAGCACATCTGTACAGCACACCCATACATTACAGCACATCTGTACAGCACAACTACATTACAGCACATCTGTACAGCACACCCATACATTACAGCACATCTGTGCAGCACACCTAAACATTACAGCACATCTGTACAGCACACCCATACATTACAGCACATCTGTACAGCACAACTACATTACAGCACATCTGTGCAGCACACCCATACATTACAGCACATCTGTGCAGCACAACTACATTACAGCACATCTGTACAGCACACCTATACATTACAGCACATCTGTGCAGCACAACTACATTACAGCACATCTGTACAGCACACCTATACATTACAGCACATCTGTGCAGCACACCTATACATTACAGCACATCTGTACAGCACACCTATACATTACAGCACATCTGTACAGCACACCTATACATTACAGCACATCTGTGCACCGCACCCATACATTACAGCACATCTGTGCAGCACACCTATACATTACAGCACATCTGTACAGCACACCTATACATTACAGCACATCTGTACAGCACACCTATACATTACAGCACACTTTCTACAGCACACCTTTACATTACACCTATACATTACAGCACATCTGTGCAGCACACCTATGCATTACAGCACACCTCCTACATTGTATCGAGCCCAGACCCTGTTTTGAAAGCTGTGTGGATGCAATCATTGCTGGCATGGGTGAACTGCACTACTCAAGATGAACGTTCGCATTCAATAACAAGGTTCTAAACTCACACTCATGCAAAACACCTCCGTTCCCTCATGCAAAACACCACCGTGCTCTCATGCATAACACCACCGTGCTCTCATGCAAAGCACCACCGTGCTCTCATGCAAAACACCACCGTTCCCTCATGCAAAACACCACCGTTCCCTCATGCATAACACCACCGTGCTCTCATGCAAAACACCACCGTGCTCTCATGCAAAACACCACCGTTCCCTCATGCAAAGCACCACCGTTCCCTCATGCAAAACACCACCGTGCTTTCATGCAAAGCACCACCGTGCTCTCATGCAAAGCACCACCGTTCCCTCATGCAAAGCACCACCGTGCTCTCATGCAAAACACCACCGTGCTCTCATGCAAAGCACCACCGTGCTCTCATGCAAACCACCACCATGCTCTCATGCAAAACACCTCCGTTCCCTCATGCAAGACACCACCGTCCCCTCATGCAAACCACCACCGTTCCCTCATGCAAACCACCACCGTTCCCTCATGCAAAGCACCACCGTTCCCTCATGCAAACCGCCACTGTTCCCTCATGCAAAACACCACTGTTCCCTCATGCAAAACACCACCGTGCGTCTTGCAGGCGCAACAATAGCAGAAAAACGCCTGCGCACGTTCTTGGCCTTGTTTGTTCTGAACCCTTTCTGAACCCATTCCTAACCCACTCCCTACACCTGAAGCCTTAAGCCAAGGCCTGCATCCCCACTATAACGATTTGCATTTTCGACAGACTGATCTGCATTTCTATCAGAACGAACTGCATGTTCAATGAAAAATACGTATCCCCACTACGGAAGGCCTGCATTTCCACATGTGATCTGCATTTGCAATGGAAGATGTGTAGG
>Ga0307945_1003408_pt1:7500-12880 | contig 12880 bp, 14 predicted proteins | sample OrgLakmetagen228_FD_201818 | JGI IMG/M metagenome (GOLD analysis project Ga0307945, IMG submission 201818) | Saline water microbial communities from Organic Lake, Antarctica - #228 | ecosystem: Environmental > Aquatic > Non-marine Saline and Alkaline > Saline | place: Antarctica...
TGTGTGTGCGTGTGTGTGTGTGTGTGTGTGTGTGTGTTTGTATGTGCGTGTGTGTGCATGTGCGTGCGTGTGTGCGTGCTTGTGCGTGAGCGTGTTAGACTTTGTAGCGTCCACGCATACACACTTCTGGTACAGGCATAGAGCGCCTGCTTGCAGTATATACATCGAATCTATACTGAAATATAGATATACATAGTATGAATACCCCATAGGGTTGGCCAGAACCATATATATACGGTGTATATACAGTACTTCTTGCAGGGATCTCATCAAATATACCGTCATATACGGTTCTGGCCAACTCTTTGTGTATTTCACTTTGGTCACAAGATACAAAAGTCGCCCATGTGTGAATACAGCGCAGCGCTTTTCAAAGTAAAAGCACCTTCATCCTGATCTACATTTGCAGCAGCAACACCACTGCAGCTAACGCCACCACACAAGTGGCGCACACACACATACACACATGCACACACATGCTCACATACACACACGCACACACACACACGCACACACACACACGCACACGCACACACACACACACGTGCGCAAAGCCATGGGCAGTGCATGCGCAAGTTAAGAGTGTTCATATGACAGTTGAGTGGTTGAAGCCAAACTCACTGGTGCAGTTGTAGTTTTTCCACCATCGCCAGCATGAAATTCATCTGAACCATCTGATGTGTGGCCTCCTTTGCGAAGGGTGCCTTCAGGGGCATCCACGGACCTTCTGGATACACCCATTTCCTGTGTTTGTGCATGTGTGTGTATGTTTGCATATGTTTATGAGCATGTGTACATGCGTGTACGTGTGCGTGTATGTAGTTGAGCTTTGCTGGGAGGAGCATGCTGAGACGTAGAGAAGCAAGAAGAATGTCACCCACCCCCTGCGTGCGTTGGAGGAAGCTGTGCGTAAAGTGTGCGAATGGCAGGTCAGAGGGAAGGCGTGTGTAGGAAGGAGTGCATGCATGAGCAAGGGGGTTGTGTGTGTGTGTGTGTGTGTGTGTGTACAAGCCACCGGCAGTGAGGGTTGTGTGTGTATGTGTGTGTGTGTGTGTGTGTGCGTGTGTGTGTGTGTGTGTGTACAAGCCACCGGCAGTGAGGGTTGTGTGTGTCTGTGTGCGTGTGTGTGTGCGTGTGTGTGTGTGTGTGTACAAGCCACCGGCAGTGAGGTGTGTGTGTGTGTGTGTGTGTGTACATCTTGGTTTTCCGTGCAACAGGGGACCTCAATGAGGTTGGCCAGAACCATATATATATAAACCATGTATATAAACCATATATATATATACGGTGTTTATACGGTGTTTTTTGGCAGGGAAATCACCTAATATGCAAATACATCAATCTGCAAGTATAGGTCATACACGGTGTATACATACGGTTCTGGCCAACCCTAGAATTAAAGGCTCGTAACTAGAGGCGTCAATTGCTACATAGTTTATAGCCAACCCTAGATATGAAGGGAGCTCGTAATTAGAGGCGTCAATTGCTACATAGTTTTTGGCCAACCTTGGATTTAAAGGGAGCTCGTGACTAGAGGCGTCAATTGCTACATAGTTTATGGCCAACCCTAGATATAAAGGGAGCTCGTAACTAGAGGCGTCAATTGCTACATAGTTTTTGGCCAACCCTAGATAAAAGGGAACTCGTAATTAGAGGCGTCAATTGCTACATAGTTTATGGCCAACCCTACATATAAAGGGAGCTCGTAACTATAGGCGTCAATTGCTACATAGTTTTTGGCCAACCCTAGATAAAAAGGGAACTCGAAAATTAGAGGCGTCAATTGCTACATAGTGTGCGTACCCATTGGTTGGCTTGCGCCTGCAAGCGGCGAGATGAACGCATTTAGCAAGAGTTATTTCAAATAGGACGTTTTGGAACTATTTAGCAAGGATTCGGGTGAAAGGATGATGCTGGGTCTTCCTTTATTACTGTTTCTTATCCTTATATGGTGGACGTACTGTTTTGCATTCCAAAAATATTTCTCTGTAAGACAAGTTATTTGCTGCGAGGCTGCTTTTTCTTGAGTGTGTGAGGCTCCATCTGTTCTGTGTATACGCTCCATGTAAACTACTGAGATTTGTTCTCAAGTGTGTGAGGCTCCATCTGTTCTGTGTACACGCTCCATGTAAACTGCTGTGTATTTTTCTTGAGTGTGTGAGGCTCCATCTGTTCTCTGTACACACTCCTTGTAAACTGCTGAGTTCAGTGTGTAACTAGGGTTGGCCAGAACCGTATAACTGCACCGAATATGACCGTAATATGGTGAATCCCCTGCCAAAAAAACCGTATATACACCGTACATGTATGGTTTTGGCCAACCCTACACTTGAGTAGCATAGTATACACAGAGCACACACTCACATGGACACGTAAACGTAGGACGCTTATGGCTACATTGGTCGGTTACGTGCCCGATCAACTGAAGTAAAGTAACTAGGGTTGGTTGGGCAGAACCGTATAACTGCACCGAATATGACAGTCTGTATGGTGATTTCCCTGCTAAAAATACCGTATGTACACCGTATAGGGTGTACCTAAAAATGTATGGTTCTGGCCAATTCTATGTGTGACACATCAGTTCTTATAGTGCAGCAAAGTGATGTCATTCACACCACTCTTGCTTTTTATCTGTGTCATTCTTTATCATTTTTATTTACAAGTAAATGATCCACCGCCATCTCATGATGCAAAAGCAATAGAACCTGGAGTGATGGGAATCGCGCCTTTTTTAATAGGAGTAGAACCTGGAGTGATGGGAATCGCGCCTTTTTTAATAAGAGTAGAACCTGGAGTGTTCAGTATGGAAATTGCGCCTTTTTTTGAAAGGCTGCAAACCTACACGAACCCTTCTTTGTGGCCATAAAAAACGAAACAAAACAAGCTTACCAAAACTCCTCGTCCTTACTCTGCTTCTGCATACCTTCAAGGTTGTTGGGCGGGCGTTTGGGGTAGCGGCAGATGCACGCCTGTGCGTGTAACGAGTGTGCTTTTGTGAAGTAGTAGGTGTATATGCGTGCATGTGAATTTTAGCACAAGTGTGAATGTGCAAGCAACGTGTCAGTAAGCATGTGTGCATATGAACGAATATACATGTGTGTATATGAAAAATATATAGCATGTGTTTATATTAAACTATATCTATGTGAGCACTTTAGAGTGCATGCGGTGGAAAGGGTGTGTGTGTAGTGTGTGGTGTGTGGGCGTGAGTGCACAGACACGTACGTATGTTGTGGACAAGCATACTCACTTGCGCATGCGTGTGTGTGCATGTGTGTGTGTATGTGTGTGTATGTGATTGTATGTGTGTTTGTGAATGTGTGAATGTGTGATTGCGTGAATGTGTGTGTGTGTGTGGGTGGGTGTGTGTGTGTGTGTGTGTGTGTATGTGTGTGTGGGTGTATGTGTGTGTGTGTGTGTACACGCATAATCTCCTGCGCATGCGTGTGTAAGTGCATGTCCTATCCCTGTATATGAACACACATACAGTGTGCATGCAGTGCGCATGAATGCGCACGTGTCTGAAAAATGCAAGAGCATCTTCACCTGCGCATGCGCTCTTCCATGAGGCGCTGCTCTATTTCGCGTTCCTCTTGATCCACGATGCTTGCATCACCGGCGACCTGGAACTGGCGCAGCTTGGCCATGGCTGCCTCCTGTGAGTGTGTGTGTGTGTGTGTGTCTGTGTGTGTGTGTGTGTGTGTGTGTGTGCACGCATGTGTGTGTATGTGTGTGCGTGTATGTGTGTGTATGTGTGTGTATGTGTGTGTGCGCGCATGTGTGAGTGTGATCGTGTGTGCTAAAGTGTGAGTGGGTTTAGGCGTGTGTGCATGTTTGTGTAAAATTATGTGTGTGTAAGTGTGTGAGGGTCAAGGCGTGTGCGTATGTGTATGTGTATGTTTGTTTGTGCTTGTGTGCGCCAGCATGTGCACATATGTGCACATGATCGTACATACGTTTGAAGTAAAACTTGCACATGTACTTGTAGCCCACTCACACCCACACACAATTTTAAACCCTTTCTTCAGCATTGCTGGGTGCAATGCTCCTGCCGAAGTAATCAGTAGGTCACTTTCTTCTGCAGCTATTTCACGCTTAGTACATTGTCACTATGAGCATCCTTCGATTAGTGTGTGCTCAGTCACCTTTCCCACACTCTACAATTCAAGGTGTGCATTGCCAGCACGAGCGCATGCACTTTTTGTCATCCTTCCTTGCAATATGTACTGGCGTTTTGGGCGCACGCATCTCCCATGTCGTGCATGCTCAAACACTTTTTCTTGCAATCTATCATGTTGGGCGCAGCGTCACCACCGGCATTTTTTTTCCACTGAGCTTGCCGGCCTTAAGGCTGCAATGAGCACAATTAACTTGAGGCTTCACTGCGCACACCAACCTTGACACTGCACTGCACACGCTTACCTTGAGGCTTCATTGCGCACATTAACACATTAACCTTAAGGCTGCACTGCGCACACTAACCTTGAGGCTGCACTGCGCACATTAACACATCAACCTTGAGGATGCACTGCGCACACTCACCTTGAGGATGCACTGCACACGCTTACCTTTTCAGGCTTCCTTGCGCACGCTTACCTTTTAAAGCTTCATTGCGCACACTAACCTTGGAACTGCACTGCACACATTAACACATTAACCTAGGGGCTGCACTGCGCACATTTACACACTAACCTTGAGGCTGCACTGCGCACATTAACACATTAAACTTGTGGCTGCACTGCACACGCTTACCTTGAGGCTTCACTGCGCACATTAACACATTAACCTTGAGGCTGCACTGCGCACACTAACCTTGACACTGCACTGCGCACGCTCACCTTGAGGATGCACTGCACACGCTTACCTTGAGGCTTCACTGCGCACATTAACACATTATCCTCGAGGCTGCACTGCGCACACTAACCTTGAGGCTGCACTGCGCACATTTACACACTAACCTTGTGGCTGCACTGCGCACACTAACCTTGAGGCTTCATTGCGTACATTAACACATTAACCTTAAGGCTGCACTGCGCACATTAACCTAGGGGCTGCACTGCGCACATTTACACACTAACCTTGAGGCTGCACTGCGCACACTAACCTTGAGGCTGCACTGCGCACACTAACCTTGAGGCTGCACTACGTACGCTCACCTTGAGGGTCTTGGCGCTGTGGGGGAAGTCTTTGAGCACAGCCTTGAAGTCAAACCCAGTGACGACACAGAGGTCCAAGTGGGACATTGACACACAGTCTGCCGTGCGCTTTGCCTGCAGACACACATAGAGTTGGCTAGGGTTGGCCAGAACCATACATATATAGTGCATATATATATATGTGTATACATATATATATATATATATATATATATATATATATA
>Ga0307945_1003415_pt1 | contig 12874 bp, 14 predicted proteins | sample OrgLakmetagen228_FD_201818 | JGI IMG/M metagenome (GOLD analysis project Ga0307945, IMG submission 201818) | Saline water microbial communities from Organic Lake, Antarctica - #228 | ecosystem: Environmental > Aquatic > Non-marine Saline and Alkaline > Saline | place: Antarctica: Organic Lake...
AGACCCCCTTCATCACGCCAGGCAGCTTGTTGTTGCTGATGTTGTGCTTGAACTTCAACATCATGATGCTCTTGAGCAGCTCAGCAAAGAAGGCAGACTTTTGGCCATTGCTAACCTGTGTGCAAGAGGAAGGAAAGCATTAGTTTATGTGACAGTCATTTCAAATCCAGTCATGCACACAAGCATGTACATCTACCCTTTTCTTAAGATCAAAGTAAAGCTAAGTGCAATGTTTCTTAGTTTGGCTAATCAGAGATAATATCATGAGATAATATAATATTTGTCAGCAAACACACATGCTCACACACACACACACACACACACACACACACGCACACATGCACACACATGCACACGCACACGAGCACTCACATACACCTGAGTGGTCCGGAACACGTCCTCCATCTCTGCAGACTCTGGCTGCTGTGGCTGAGATCCAGGCTGCTTCCTGCATACATCAGGGACACTACATGTACAGTCATGCCATTGTCTCCCTTTTCTTCCTACCTACGCCTCACAGTTCAGCTAATTTTCTTTCCTTGCGACACATTGCAAAGCAACCAACCACGCCTACCTGTAATAAATTGCTGCTGCAAGCTTGCGCAGCTGCTTGATGCCACAAGGGTGGTTGATCAGGAACATGACTTTGTCAATCATGCCATCCGCAATGAGAGTGTTGAAGTGGTCAATCTGCTCTGCTACTATGTCCCTCTCTGTCAGCAAGGCCTGGCACGGCGCTGTTGCTGCTGCCTGAGATTTCTGCTGCTGCTGCTGCTGCAAATCCAGCTGTATGCGCAGCACCTTTATGATCTTGCGCTGCCGCTCTGCTTCTGCTGTAGCTTCCTTGCACTGCTGCTCTGCAGATTCCTTGAGGTGCCGCTCTCTTTCTGCTGTCTCCTTGTCCTCCTTGTGCTGCCGCTCTGCTGCTGCATTTTGGGCCTCGTTTGTCATTATCCCCTGGAAAGTTGGCATCCTGATGGTGCATTAGAAATTTAAAGCTAGTCGGCACAATTTTCAGGTCCCAAAACGGTGAAGTGGTTGGGGAAATTGGGTTAACTTTAGGCGTGTTGGCACTGTCTGACTAGGAATGGGGGGCCCATGCGTGGAGGTGACTGACAGCATCAAAAAATGTGAAACTTTAGAATACGGAACTTGCCAACCCTATTCACAGGCCGCACCAACTTACAGACCTACCAGAGTGTTGATGACATCCTCAATGACAGCTTTGGTTCTGGCAACTGGTGTATGACCAAGGAGGACCGGACAAAACTCAACAAGGTAGATTGTATGGAGGCATACTTTTTTGGCAGTTTTACACACACACACACACACTCACACACACACACACACACACACACACACACACACACACACACACACACACACACACACACACACACACCAAGGAAAAAACACATACAATTTGGTTACAAAATATTTCCCTTCAGCCTTTTAGCTGGGCTGTTTGGGTTTTGCTGGGCACTGCCAGCCATCAATAAGCAAAAGAGAAAACACTGGGCATTGAGGCCCAGCCTTGCAAATGCACAACTAGATAGTAATGAGCAATGATATTTGGGTTTTGCTGGACACTGCCAGCCAACAATAAGCAAAATAGAAAACGCTGGGCATTGAGCCCAGCCTGCTAATGACAAGAAGGTAAAGATTGGTTTGCCATAAATGGCCTGCCATATTTGATACTTATCTGTAACATAAAAAGGTAGGCAAGGCTGAGTTAAAATAGTAGAAAATGTACATGTAGCTTGTGGAACTAGCATAGACAGCGTTTAGCAATGATAAACATGGTGCAGTACAGTGTTCCTTGGGCAATTGTTCCAATATCATGCAACAGTGCATCTTGAAAAACTGCATGAACGTGCTGTAAATAGATATTACATGACAACACATGCCGAAAAATGACTATATATTGTAGCACTAGTAGGAAAGCTATGTGTATAGCTACAGGCATGAACGGGCACTGCTCTGACCTTTACTCTAAATCAGCCCTTAGACCTCTTTGATGTCACACAAGGCAGAAAGCTAAAGACATTCCCACAGTAAGCACCATGTCCCAACCGGGTAAGGGGCCAAGATATAAACTAAGAAGCACCAAAGCAGCCTTGGCCTACCTTGTTAAAAACACATACAAACACACATACACACACAAACACAAACACACAACCACAACCACGCACACACACAAAAGCACACACAAACACACACACACACAAAGACACACACAAACACACAAACACACAAACACACACATGCTTACACATACACACACGCACACACACATGCACACACACACGCACAGGCACACACACAAATACACACGCACACACACATACACACACACGCGCAAACACACACACAAACAAGCTGATGATAGAAGGAAATTTTGATCTTGAACCCGGCAAGTTTCTTCAGCAGGTCCATTGCACACTCATCTTGCACACTCATCAAGAAACAAAATTAACACTAACTTGTAATGCAAGCAACTATTATCTACGTACAATTTCACTTTTGCAGACCATAGAGTTCAATGCGTGGCGTGTGGCAAACGGTGGCCGCAAACCCAAAAAATTGGACCCCAACTATAAAATAATGCACCGCTGGAAAACAGACTACAAGAAGCTACAAGAGACTACAAAAAAAGCTGGAGAGCAGCTCCCTGCATGGGTGCAGGAGCTTAACAAACTTCCTGTGAGTTTTGGTATCAATGATACTTACATCCTAGCACTCTTCTAGTTATCTGCTTATAACCCTTTTATGTTAGCTTTAAATGCAGCAACTTATCACTCATGGCCGAGCACATGTAGTCTTGCATATTTTACAAAGGGTCACAAAGGAATTGACCTTGAGCCAGATCGTTTGACTCATCAGCTTGCTGGTTACTGCCAGCCATCATATAAGTGTTCGATAAACCAGATAGAAAAGAAAATACACGGCTGCGCAGGCTACGCGGGGAACCCTAGTCCCTGTACCCATCCTGTAACCCAATAACCAAAACATGAAAATCATGTGTGTGTGTGTGTGTGTGTGTGTGTGTGTGTGTGTGTGTGTGTGTGTGTGTGTGTGTTTGTGTGTGTGTGTGTGTGTGTGTGTGTGCGTTGGGGAGGGGGGCTGCCCATAATGGGTGAGGTGTCCTTCCTGGGCACCAAAGATAATTTGTCCTGGCTGACATAAGTGCAAGTGAGACAGTTTTAATGCTGACAATAGCACAGATGCCAGTGTGCCGGTGGGAAGGAGGGGGGAGGTGACATCCCAAATCATACCCACATCATCCGAATTACCTCAAGCCAGTTCCCCATCACCATGGTGCCAGCGCCAGAGAGCCTGTGTCAATGCTGGTGCAAGAGCGTTAGCGTGGAAGAAGTAGTGTGAGGTTATAATCCCGCGAGGGGGGGGGTCATTCCCGCGGAGTGCCAAGAAGCCGGTAACATTGAGTTACCGCCGACAAGCAAGTACCCAAGACATCAACCACATACTGTCCAAACCACACAAAGTGACGGGGTCTTTCAGTCCTGTTAGATTAGATGATATTATTGAGTATTTATATAAAGTCAGAGATATCGTCAAGCCATACAATTTGTATGCCCCAGAGGGGGATTTTTCACGCCCACCGCCACCTAAAGTCATAAAAATTGCATGGTCTTGTTCATGATAAAATGCTATTTCAATATTTTTAATAGCCACCATGGAGATGAGTCCACATGAGTCCACGTGAGTCACCGGAAAGGGTTCTCAAAACTGGGTTAGCTTTTTTGTTTGCTGATATCCACTCCACATTTACTCCTCTTTCATTCTGTTGAATTCTTAGTGCAATCAGAGAAACTTTGGCAATTTGCCACACTTCACATTGGGGGCTACGTAAGGGTACCCAGTCCCTTGGGACTAGGGTTCCAAAAGCTTATTGTTCCGCTGATTAAGGCAATCGAAAACATCTTGATTGCTATGCTGATGAAACTTACTTAAAAATGGTCGGAACTCGTTTGCAAAAGTTTGAAGAGAAGCAAATAGGCCATAAAACAGAAAAGCATACCGTACTAACCGCTTCATATCACGACCCTATATATCGCGAGGCCTCAAAATAATATATAAATTGTCTTAATAATCAAATCGCAGACTTTTGACATCGCGAGGGGGGGGTCATAATTATTTAAGGTTTAGGGTTTATAAACTTGCATTAATTTCACTGTTTCAAAGAGGTGTTTGCAGCGTTGTCACAGCTAACCAAAGGTCAAGGGGAAGCAGCGTGCAACTTTCATTCATTCACCCCCTCCTTACCCCTTCTCTGGTGACCCTCCTCTCTGGGCCCCCCTCCTATGTGTCGATGGGCTCCTCTGTATCCTCCTCTGTCCTCATGAGCTCCTCGCTACCCTCCCCCTCTGCTGGAAGGCTGGGCAGCTCTCTGCTCTGCAGCAAGCTGTACCTCTTGCTCTGCCTGCTGCATCCCATCTGACCACCTACTTGCCTTCACTGGGAGCAAGGGGCCATCCCCATCAGTGCGGGCTCTCTAAGAAAACCCAAAAACTTGTTTTGCTTGTCTGGCGGATGGGGGTTCAAAGTACGTTATTTAGTATGTAAGTAGGTCGCGAGGCACCCCAAAACTTGATTTCTCAGAATTGTTCACATCGCGAGGGGGGCCTATAATTGGTTGAAATATTTATTTTATTAATTGCTTATTTCTAAAGTTAGTACGGTACTTCTTTCTAAGAGCACAAGCACGGGCATCCTTGCAATAAAATTAAACAGCTTCTCATCTTGAATATCCTGGCAGTCACAATGATTGCAAGAAACATCTCTGTCTTGCCATAGCCCAGATTTAACTCTCAAAGTATGCGCCCACAAGCAAAATCTGCTGACAATACGCATGACATGCTCAGAGAAATTAAGGTACAAATATTTAAGCACTCTTGCAGCAGACCGGGCATTATCTATAAAGGGAAAAGCAAACCTAGCTTGATACGTCGTAAGTTTGCTAGGTTGCTCCCTGGTATCATTCCCTTCTACAACCCTCCACACTTCTTGATGGCGAAAGCGCAAATCAGCAACAAACTCATTCATGGGAATAGGACTGCTTTCAACAACTGCACGAGTATACAAGTCTCAATTACGCAAGCCTTGGAAAGCTTCAATCAATTGGGCAGTCCAGCAACCATTGTCCCTATCAAGTAATGCACAGTCACCTCTAAGTACCTTGCGAACAGTGTCACTGTTGCTGCTGAGCATGCTATTGTAGAATCTTATGGCAGCTCGAAACCAGTAAAATTGCAATGCCTCATGCCCACATTCTCTTAAAACTGCCCAATTACAAGCTGTGCGCTTAACTCCTGCCTTTCAAATAATTAGGGTGGCATTTTTGTCCCACACTATCAAATTCTGCACCCTTTTTCATGTAAGGCGTGCCCCACACTTGGCTAGCATACATGCCAGCAGGAACTGCATATATTATACCCAACCACAAGTTCGAATGAGGCCTATCATTCAAGCATGAGGACGCACAAAGTCAAGTACTTTATAAGCTTCAGCCAGGAAAGGTTGCGAAGCCCTAGCAGCTGCCTCGTGTAAATTGACTCTTATCAAGATGCATTCCAAGATACTTACATGTGTCTTTGTTCACCAGCTTTTATTCACCTTTGTCTACATGTTCCAGGACTGGTGCATTAACACGGACGCCGAGGGCCACATCAAGAGGCACCACGTGCTGGTTGACCTGCTGGAGGCTTGGTGCAAATCAAGACCTGCTGGCAGCAGCATCAGGGTGCCAAGAATAACCAAGCATTCTGATGAAAAAGAGAAGGACCTTACCAGGAGACTTTCAAACTTCAAGAGTGCACTGAAGGCTCCAAAAGAACGACTTGAACAACTTGAGGAGGTAGCAGCACGTCTAGACATGTTATTTGGTAACAGGGATATGTGGATTTAATCCGTCCAGCGCACTGCCAATTGAAACAGGTGAGACCTTTGGTTTTTGTAAGCCCCAAGCTAAATCCCAATTAAAATATTCTACACAAGCCCCGTCTCGTGCCATGGTCCCTGCTTAAGTCAATGCGTACATCATCAAGAGCTATTGTTCATTTATCTCGCAAGTGTGCTCATGCTATCTGTGCTTCTCAACAAAATTCCACAATACGCTGTTTCAGAAAGTCCATAGTACATTATATAATTTTCCAGTTAGCTTCTTTCTTTTCATAAGCACTCCTATTAAGTTAAGTTTGTTAGTTTACAAAAAAGGAAAACAGCTGCGCATCCACAACTAGGCATGAAGAAAATACACGGCTGCGCAAGCTACGCGGGGACCCTAGTCCCAGTACCCAATATTAAGTCCTTTAACCCAATCACCAAAATATGAAAGTCATGCATGTGTGTGTGTGTGTGTGCGTGTGTGTGTGTGTGTACTGGGCAGCCCATGGCCATACGTGAGGTGTCCTTCCTGTGAACCAAACATAAATTGTCCTGGCTGAGGTAAGTGCAAGTGAGACAGTTTAAATGTAGGCAATTGCACCGATGCCAGTGTGCCGGTGGGAAGGAGGGGGGCAGTGTCATCCCAAATCATACACACATCATCCGGTTTACCTCAAGCCAGCCCTCCATCACCATGGTATCAGCGCCAGAGAGCCTGTGTCAATGCTGGTGCAAGAGTGTTAGCAGGGAAGAAGTGATGTGAGGTTATAATCCCGCGAGGGGGGGGGTCATTCCCGCGGAGTGCCATTGAGCCAGCACCATGAAGTTGCCGCCGACGAGAAAGTGCCCAGGACATCAACCATACCGGTGCCAGAGTGTGGTCGCGGCAAATCAAGGCAGGGTGAACGCGGGGAGGAAGCTGTGAGGAGGAAAACGTGTGAGCATGCATGAATTGTATGCATTGTCTAAATGTGGAGACTTACCCATCAGAGCAGCCATCTGTGCCCAGAAGAGTGTGAGTGTGAATGGGCAGTGTGCCCGCGGCAAATCAGGGGGGAGAGGTGCCGTGAACCACACACTGTCTAAACCACACAAAATGATGGGGTCTTTCAGTCCCGTTGGAGTTAAGTAATGTTTTTGAGTATTTATTAAAAGTCAGATGTCATGGTGAAGCCATACAGTGTGTATGCCCTAAACGGGGAATTCTTATGCCCAGCGCCACCTGAAATCATGAGCATTACATGGTCTTGTTCAACATGAAATGTTCTCTAAGAAGCCATCATGAAAAGATGCTGGCACTGTGTCAAGAAGTGACCTCAAAACAGGGTGCACTTTGTTTTTTTGCTGATATCCAATTATTAGTGCAATAAGAGGAAGTCAGTTGATTTGCCACACTTGTAGTTGGGGGCTACGTAAGGGTACCCAGTCCCAAGGGACTAGGGTCCAATTTAAGAGTTAAGAGTTTGTATATGCAAGTATACTGAAAGCAAAGTGAAATTAGAGTCTGGACATGCAAATAGACCCAAAACAACATCGGAGTTAGTGTATGCAAATAGATTAAGTACAAAGTGAAATCAGAGTTAGTATATGCAAATTGAATGAAAACAATAGTACATTTAGAGTTTGTAAAGTAAGCTTCACAGTGTAACAATGGTTACAATGGGGTTTGACCTTGAGCCAGATTGAAAGGCTCATCGGCTTGCTGGACACTGCCAGCCATCATGAAAAACATCCATAAGCTCGGATAGAAAATTAAATAGCTTGTTGTTTGGCGGATCAAGGAAATCAAAAACATCTTGATTGCTATGTTGATGAAAATATACTTGGAAAAGGTTGGAACTCCTTAGCAAAGTAGAGTAGCAAATAAGCCATCAAAAAGAAGAGCATACTCGTGCCTAAGAGCACAAGCACAGGCTTTTTTGCAGTAAAAAGTACATATTTCTTATCTTAGAAATTTGACAGTCACATCGTTTACAAGATAAAAAAACTTTGTTTTGCCATAGTCCAGATTCAACTCTCAGCGTATGTGCCCGCAAGCAAAATCTACTTATAATACGCGTAACATGCTTAGAGAGATCAAGACAGAGGTATCTAGGCACTCTAGCAGCAGACCGGAGCTTGTCAACAAAAGGAGAAGCAAACTAAGCTTGATATGTAGCAAGTTGCACTGCTGTTCCCTAGCGTCATCACCTTCTATGGCCCTCGATACTTCTTGAAAGCGAAAGTGTAAATCAGCAACCAAATTATTCATGGGAATAGGCCTGCCTTCTAACACCACATGCTCATATGCTTCACCACTACGCAAGCCTTTGAACGCATCAATCAGTTGGGCAGTCCAGCAACCATTGTTCCTAGCACGCAATATACAGTCACCTTGAGAACAGTGTCACTGTTGCTTCAAAGCATACTATAGAAATATGATGGCAGCTCGAAACCAGTAAAATTGCAATGCCTCATGCCCACATTCTCTTAAAACTGCCCAATTACAAGCTGCGCGCTTAACTGCCTTTCAAAAAACCAATTGGTGCAAGGTGGCAAGTTTGTCCCACACTATTAAACTCTGCACCTTTTTATGTAAGGCGTACCCCACACTTGGCTAGCATACATGCCAGCAGGAACTGCATAAGTTTTAGCCAACCACAGATACGAATGAGGCCTATAGGCAATGATAGCATTCATTTAAAGCATGAGAACGCACAGATTCACATACTCTATAAGCTTCAGCCAGGAAAGGTTGTGAAGCCCTAGCAGCTGCCTCGTGTAAATTGGTCGTCTTTGTAATATGCATGCCAAGATACTTACATGTGTCTATATCAGTAAGCTCTTCACCGTTCAATTTAAATCCGGCAAGGTACCTTTAATAGTTAAGCACACAACCTCAGCGTTCTGCACATTATTATAAGGCTTTTCTTTTATGCGTAACCACTCAAGCAATAAATAAAAATTGCAGCTCAGCAGGGTCATGCGAGAAGAGAGCAGAATCATCAGCATACAGCATGTGTGTCACACTCACACTATCGGTGCCTGTCACGGCCCCTTTACAATCTTTAGCAATGTTGCCTATGTCATTAACATACCGGTACAAAGATAATAGCAGAGGTGACAGAGGGCAGCATTGTTTCACACCACAACTAGGCTGCACACGTGCTGATTTACTGCCATCCATAAGGACATACGCATCTTGCTCGTACATATTTTGGATAAAAGAAAGCAACGGTGCAGACATGCTAGTGCGTTGGAGATGCTGTCATAACTGAGCTCTAGGGATGGTGTCATAGGCCTGCTGTAACACGGGCTAAGCCCTTGCCCGTAGGACTTGGTCTATGCCCGTAAGACTTGTGGGTTGCCCGTAGGATGAGCGTACTTGGTAAGGTGGTCAAAACAGTGGAGAGGCCCCAGCGCGCCTCCCCCCGTCGATAATTACCTAATGCTCTACTAAGAAGAATTATGTAATAATTTCTATTAATAAAGACTGTCTGAATATGCCCCTCGAGGATTATTACTCCTACTGTCAGTGTGACCTTAGGTAAGCCTAAGGTCACTTGTATATATGCACATAAGTATGCATAGCATGTAACTTATTGTTACATACCTCCCCCCCTAGGAAAATCTATGTGTACCATTACCAGGGTTGCTGTACTACGCCGTATTTTCACTTTTCCTACCGTCTAGACGGTACGGTGTACTACCGTATAATCGTACAAGTACGGTCTAAACTGAAGAGATGGTAAAAATTGTGGAGTACGGTGAGAGCGTCTTTCCTCGGATAACACTTGCAGCTTCCCAACTGTTTCAAGAATCAAAGGGTTCCTGATAATCGCAATAATATCTAACAAACAATAACTAATATAAACTACCTCCAACTGTTGCTTCCAAACGAGCAAGGCTTGCACTGGGGGGAAGCACCATGCCCTCCCCCTGTGCCTTGTCTGTGAGGAAGAGGGAAACTCTTCAAAGGTACACCCAACTGCGCACTACGGGTAGGCAAGAGGCCACGCAGGTGGTTGCAATAATACATGCATGGGCCCAAGGGAGCAATTTTACACGAGTGGTTAACAAGCAAGCCAATAGCAGCTGCCAGCAAGAGGACGAGGAGGAGGAGGAGGAGGAGGAGGAAGAAGAGGGGTTGCAGCACAGTGGCGAGAGCAGGGGAGAGGGTAGGGGAAAAGGAAGCAAGGAGGTTCTGAAGCCATATTTAGGTAGGGGAAATGGAATACTAAGGATTTTTGGATGATATTATTTGGGTAGATATACCATCAAGCATTTTTAGGTGGTGAAAGGTACCCTGGGCATGTAAATTTTAGAGCCTGAGAAAAATGGCACCGTACCGTCTATCGTACCGATTTTCACCGTTTAGACGGTGCCAATTTTGAAAAATATGGTTTTTACCGTATGATTGTATTGAACCATCCTAACCGTACACCGTATCGTCTACCGTACTACCGCAAGCCTGGTTCGATTACCTAAATGGGGCCTATCCACTTAGGCATTAACTTGGGTGTTCCTGGTAACCTAAGCTTTATGTGTTTGGGTCCTCTCAGGATGCCAACATAGTGTGATATCGTACATGATCACAAAATGTCACAACATTGCATGCAGAACCATTCTCAAAGCCATCAGCTGACTGCAGTAAAGACACCCTTGGAGCATGTATTGTCTCTATGGATGTGGGCAGCTCAGATTGCCTAGCCCTCCAGAACTTACAAGTCGCCATTGATGCAACTAATAGAATCATTCCAAAGTGGCTTTCCATCCCATTTTACAGACAGAGACAGGCTAACTTCTAGCCGTCCTGATGCTGTGCTAGTGACCCCCTCCCCTACTAAGACACAACACTTCTAATACAACAATTAGGCAGATCTTGAGGAGTGGTAGGGGGTTGGGAGGTAACAGGGGTAGTTTAGTCTCAGCCTCAGCCACTTCAGCCGTACCCAAGATCTGCCAACCAGAAGACCTTCAACCGGAACAGCTACAGATCCATCTAGTGGAAGTTAAATACTGTGAGGACAACAGGCCCAAGAAACGGCTTGAAGCCTCTACACGGCAACACAATGATCCTTGCAAACACCTTCAAGAAACAGAGTTACCTTGCACACTATTCTTTTGGCATGATTTATGTTCCTCACACTCTTGAGCCCCTTAAACAACTTGGCATAAATGCCCATAAGCTCTATAATTTGCTCTCAAGCCCCACATTCATTCCAATTGGTACGCTCACAAACTTGCTAGCAATAGGCGTGCTCTCAAAGTTTGAACTGGCTTGCAAAAACTCCAGCAATCATTGTCTAGACCAAGGTGCCGCTAGCTATCCTCCTGACCCCCAATGACTTGTCTGCTTCTTACTTTCATTGGTGGAGGTGACTTACAGTGCTTCGGCCCAAGGAGTCTCCTTTTCATCAATTGATGTAGGGAGTGCTTTCACTGTTTACATAGTTTTTGTTTCTTTTTTGTTTGTGGAACTCAGCATAATTACATGAAATGAAAAGTTTAGTCCCTTCTTCTTACTAAGATAGTATACCAGCTCGAGCCTTTTCTCTTTGTTGCACAGCTTGTAATGCAAGCTTGGCTTCCTTCAAGTTGTCTTGAAAAAATGAGTGAAATCTACAGCTGGAACCTTATACGGTTTAACAACCGACCAAAGGTTACAAAGGTTACAAAGGGGTTTGACCTTGAGCCAGGTCGTTAGGTCTCTCGGCTTGCTGGGCACTGCCAGCCAACATATAAATATCCATAAATTCGGAAAAGGAAAAAAGTCTGTTGTTCGGCTGAATTAGGAAGTCAGAAACCAGTTAATTACTAATTTGATGAAGCATACCTAGAAATGGTTGGAACTCGTTTGCAACAGTTTGAAGAGGAGCAAATAAAGATTTAAACAGAAAAGCATACTTCTTTCTTTGAGCACGCGCATCCTTGCAGAAAAGAAAAGAAAAACTACGTGGGCAGTGAGAGCACTCCCCACATCAATTAAGAAAAAGGTGACTCTGATAAAACATGCTTCTCATCTTGAATATCCTGGCAGTCACAATGATTACAAGAAAGAACTCTCTTTTGCCAAAGCCCAGATTCAACTCTCAAAGTATGCGCCCGCAAGCTTAAGCGAAATCTGCTGATGTTATGCACGACATGCTTAGAAAGATCAAGGTACAAATATAAGGCACTCTAGCAGCAGACCGGGCATAATCTATAAAAGGAGAAGCAAACCAAGCTTGATACGTGGCAAGTTTTCTAGGTTGCTCCCTGCAGGGTATCATTTTCTTCTACAACCCTCCACATTCCTTGATGGCGAAAGTGCAAATCAGCAACAAACTCATTCATGGGAATAAGCCTGCCTTCAGCAACACAGCACGTGTATACAAGTCACTATTACGCAAGCCTTGGAAAGCTTCAATCAATTGGGCAGTCCAGCAACCATTGTCCCTATCACGCAATACAGAGTCACCTCTAAGTACCTTGCGAACAGTGTCACTGTTGCTGCTGAGCATGCTATTGTAGAATCTTATGGCAGCTCGAAATCAGTAAATTGCGATGCCTCATGCCCACATTCTCTTAAAACTGCCCAGTAACAAGTTGTGCGCTTAACTCCTAGAATGCCTCTCAGAAAATCAAGGTGACACTTTTGTCTCACACTATCAAACTCTGCACCCTTTTTCATGTAAGGCGTGCCCCACACTTAGCTAGCATACATGCCAGCAGGAACTGCATAAATTATACCCAACCACAAGTACGAATGAGGCCTATCATTTCAAGCATGAGAACGCACAAATTCAAGTACTTTATAAGCTTCAACCAGAAAAGGTTGCAAAGCCCTAGCAGCTGCCTCGTGTAGATTGGCTGTCTTATTAAAATGCATGCCAAGATACTTATATGTGTCTTTGTTCACCAGCTCTTCGCCATTCAACATTAAAACAGGCAGGGTACCTTTACTATTAAAGCACACAACCTCTTGGAACCAACCATTAGAATTGTT
>Ga0307945_1003419_pt1 | contig 12866 bp, 15 predicted proteins | sample OrgLakmetagen228_FD_201818 | JGI IMG/M metagenome (GOLD analysis project Ga0307945, IMG submission 201818) | Saline water microbial communities from Organic Lake, Antarctica - #228 | ecosystem: Environmental > Aquatic > Non-marine Saline and Alkaline > Saline | place: Antarctica: Organic Lake...
ACCACAACCATACTTCAACACCCCATTGTCCTGTTACGCAGACCTTGAGTGATTCGGACCGACCACAACCATACTTCAACACCCCATTGACCTGTTACGCAGACCTTGAGTGATTCGGACCGACCACAACCATACTTCAACACCCCATTGTCCTGTTACGCAGACCTTGAGTGATTCGGACCGACCACAACCATACTTCAACACCCCATTGACCTGTTACGCAGACCTTGAGTGATTCGGACCGACCACGACCATACTTCAACACCCCATTGCCCTGTTACGCAGACCTTGAGTGATTCGGACCGACCACAACCATACTTCAACACCCCATTGACCTGTTACGCAGACCTTGAGTGATTCGGACCGACCACAACCATACTTCAACACCCCATTGTCCTGTTACGCAGAGCTTGAGTGATTCGGACCGACCACAACCATACTTCAACACTCCATTGACCTGTTACGCAGACCTTGAGTGATTCGGACCGACCACAACCATCCTTAACACCCCATTGTCCTGTTACGCAGACCTTGAGTGAATCGGACCGACCACAACCATACTTCAACACCCCATTGACCTGTTACGCAGACCTTGAGTGATTCGGACCAACCACAACCATACTTCAACACCCCATTGTCCTGTTACGCAGACCTTGAGTCATTCGGACCGACCACAACCATACTTCAACACCCCATTGACCTGTTACGCAGACCTTGAGTGATTCGGACCGACCACAACCATACTTCAACACCCCATTGTCCTGTTACGCAGACCTTGAGTGAATCGGACCGAGGCCGCATAGAGAAGCGTGTGGAGCAAGCCACAAAGGACAGCCAGCGCTTCGAGCGTGTGGAGGTCACGCGCGACGAGGCGCTGGCCATGTTCACAGAAAACAAGTTCAAGGTGCGTGCATGTATGCGTAAATGCATGACAAGTACTGCAAGTATAAACGTAGACCAACACGTAAGCATTATCCTCCTCACACATCACACGTGCGCATTATTGCTCCTCACATATCACACAAGGAAGCCAGCAGTGTGCGTAGTCTTGCGAAAGCAGACTGCAAAGCACGGATGTTGCACGCAAGTTTGCTGCACCTCTTCGTTGGTCACGCTTGCAAGGACGCCAGCAGCATGCCTAGCCTTGCAAAAGGTCGCAAAACACAAGTTTGATCCAGGCGTGCAAGATCAGATACAAGTAAAAAAGGATATAAGGTATTGGTCTAGGCAAAGATCACATTGCCACTCTTACGCTGCTTCTGATAACATCACTAATGTAACGAGTAGAAGCACACACCACATCACTGTCGCGAATACTATTACACATTCCCCTACATATTAAAGCCGTCTCTGCCCTTCCCAAGGAAGCTGTGATCATGATCTACCAAGTAACACCCTCGCTGTCTCTTTCCACAGATGCTGTTGCAGATTGAGATCATCTCTGCCCTTCCCAAGGAAGTTGTGATCATGATCTACCAAGAAACACCCTCGCTGTCTCTCCCCCCAAACTGCTGTTGCAGATTGAGATCATCTCTGCTCTTCCCAAGGAGGCCGTGATCACGATTTACCGAGTGGGGCCTATGGTGGACCTTTGCACTGGGCCCCACTTGCCCTCCACCTCGTACCTCAAGGTGTGTGTGTGTGTGCTTGTGTTCATGTGTGAGTGCTTGTGGGGGTGCGTGTGTGTGCGTGTGTGGAGTTGTTCCACTGAGGAAAACGGGGAAAACCTGTACAGGCAAATAAAACCACTCCCTACAGTTATTCAGGAAGTCCTGTGCTGATTTGGTGCCACAAGGCATGCTTGTGTAATTAATTACCACCCTGAGGGTGTTGAGGAGAAGACGCAAACCTGCCGTCCCCATATCAGATGGTGCTGTATTTGCTCAGTCTCAAAGGCGTGCTCCAAACTCGATTTTTCCCCCTGCGAGGTAGCGGCGAGTGCACAGCAACTCATGCACTACTCTAGCTAACTTGCTTCAAGCATGTGCATGCTTGACAACCGTGAGCCTTCTGGCGTGCAGACGTGAGCAAAAGGGGCTGCAGCGTGTGTGTGTGGTGTTTCAAACTCTGCACTAATTGACTTGCAATGTGCTTGATGTGTGTGCGTGTGTGCGTGTGTGTAGTTGTGTGTGTTTGCTTATTTTCAGGCATGCGGACGTGAGCAAGAGGGGCTGCAGTGTGTGTGTGTGTGATGTTTCAGACTCTGCACTGATTGACTTACAATGTGCTTGATTTATGTGTGTGTGTGTGTGCGTGCTAACTTTCAGGCGTGTGCCGTGACCAACGTGTCGCGCGCGTTCTGGCGTGCGGACGTGAAGCGAGAGGGGCTGCAGCGTGTGTATGGTATCACCTTCCCTGACAACAAGCAGCTGAAGGAATACCAGCACCGCATTGAGGAGGTGAGCCTGCTATTTATGTGTGGAGTAGTCCTCACTTCCTGCGTAGTTTTTGTTTTCTAGGGTGTGTGAATGTGACTTGTGTGTTGTGCAAGCAATTGCCTTTAAATGTTGGTAATAATGTATGCACTGCATTGAGGAAGCAAGCTTGATATATTTGTGGCATGTGTGCTGTGCGAATGGCTGCCTCCAAATGTTGAAAATATTATATGCACCGCATTGAGGAAGTGAGCCTGCAAAATGTGTGGCATGTGTGCTGTGCAAGCAGTTGCCTCAAAAGGTTGATGATAATGTATGCATTGAGGAATTGAGCCTGCTAAGTATGTTGGATGTGTGCTGTGTTAAAGGCTACCTCCAAATGTTGATAAAAATGTATGCATTGAGGAAGTGAGCCTGCTAAGTATGTTGGATGTGTGCTGTGTTAAAGGCTACCTCCAAATGTTGATGATGATGTATGCATTGAGGAAGTGAGCCTGCTGGAGATATTGATCAGTATCGTGAGTGTGTATGTGTGTACCTCAACGATTGATGGAATTGTAGTTCTTTTGGTACAGTCTTGTGTGTCTGGCTGATCTTCTACAGAAACATCTTTCTTATTTCACTAGTCAGATCAAGCGTGCGCAACTTGTTCCACGTTTTACCTTTTTTGCAATGCTGGAAGCAGGTCTTAAAAGAAGATGAACAGACTGAATGGAGTTTCACGTACGCAAACACACACACCCTTGCTTATACACATATACACCCTTGCTTACAAGGCGCGCATGCACGCGCACAGACACATTTATACACACACACACGCACACACGCATACACACATGCACACGCCTTTTCTTACACACATACACGCCCTTGCTTACAAGGCGTGCACGCACACGCACACACATATTTCCGCGCACACACGTATACAAACACATACACACATACACACACATAACGCAAACACAAAAACTCAGGTGTACCCGTACACCTGTACTTGCACATTGCACACGCGTGCTCATGCTTACACACTTCTTTCTCCCCTTTCCCCACTGTAGGCCAAGAAGCGTGACCATCGCAACCTTGGCATACAGCAGGAGCTGTTTTTCTTCCATGGCCTGTCCCCAGGCTCGTGCTTTTTCCAGCCAAATGGAGCGCGTGTGTACAACCAGCTCATGAGCCTGATTAAGTGAGTGTGTGTTGTGCCCACAAAACATACGTGACAGGCAGCTTGTGAGCCTTATAAAGTGAGTGTGTGTGTGTTTGTGTCCACGGAATACGCGTGTGTACAACCAGCTCATGAGCCTGATTAAGTGAGTGTGTGTTGTGCCCACAAAACATACGTGACACAGGCAGCTTGTGAGCCTTATAAAGTGAGTGTGTGTGTTTGTGCCCACAGAATCCGCGTGTGTACAACCAGCTCATGAGCCTGATTAAGTGTGTGTGTTGTGCCCACAAAACACACGTGACACTGGCAGCTCGTGAGCCTCATAAAGTGTGTGTGTTTGTGTCCGCGGAATACGCGTGTGTACAACCAGCTGGTGAGCCTGATTAAGTGAGTGTGTGTTTGTGCCCACGAAAAAACGCGTGTACAACCAGCTGGTGAGCCTGATGAAGTGTGTGTGTGTGTGTTTGTGCCCACAGAACATACGTGTCACAGGCAGCTCGTGAGCCTCATAAAGTGATTGTGTGCGTTTGCGTGTGTGTGTATGTATGTGTGCCCACGGAATACGCGTGTGTACAACCAGCTCGTGAGCCTGATAAAGTGAGTGTGTGTGTAGTGCCCACAGAACACACGTGTCACAGGCAACTTGTGAGCCTCATAAAGTGAGTGTGTGCATGTGTGTGTGTCACATGATGCCTGTCTATTGAGGGTGCTGTTCCGCTGTGAGCAGCTGCAGCACATGTGGAAAGGGCCGAGCTTTGAAACCAGGTACCTCCCCAAGGGACCAAGGAAGTGTTCCTTCACTGAGAAGTAAGCGCATCAGCTTGAGCAAAGGCATTATGAATAAGTGCCAAAGGGCCAAGCTTTGAAACCAGGTACCTCTCCGAGGGACCAAGGAAGTGTTCCTTCACTGAGAAGCAAGCGCATCAACTTGAGCAAAGGCATTATGAATAAGTGCCAAAGGGCCAAGCTTTGAAACCAGGTACCTTTCCGAGGGACCAAGGAAGTGTTCCTTCACTGAGAAGCAAGCGCATCAACTTGAGCAAAGGCATTATGAATAAGTGCCAAAGGGCCAAGCTTTGAAATCAGGTACCTCTCCGAGGGACGAAGGAAGTGTTCCTTCACTGAGAAGCAAGCGCATCAACTTGAGCAAAGGCATTATGAATAAGTGCCAAAGGGCCAAGCTTTGAAATCAGGTACCTCCCCAAGGGACCAAAGAAGTGTTCCTTCACTGAGAAGCAAGCGCATCAACTTGAGCAAAGGCATTATGAATTAAGTGCCAAAGGGCCAAGCTTTGAAACCAGGTACCTCTCCGAGGGACCAAGGAAGTGTTCCTTCACTGAGAAGCAAGCGCGTCAGCTTGAGCAAAGGCATTATGAATAAGTGCCAAAGGGCCAAGCTTTGGAATCAGGTACCTTCCCAAGGGACCAAAAAAGTGTTCCTCCACTGAGAAGCAAGCGCATTAGCTTGAGCAAAGGCATTGTGTTGCAACACTTTTTTTTGACCTCATACAGCAGTACAAAGGTTTGTGCATCCGTGTGTTTGTGTGTATGCATGTGTGTGTACGTTTGTGTTTTTATGTGTATGGGTATGTGTAAAATGGGTATGTGTGTTTTTTATGAATGTGTGTGGAATTCATACATCAGAGTGTTTAGGCCTTCACTGATGGAGCGTGTTGGCAAAGGCAAGCCTCAAATTTTACCCATCGGATTGAGCGGCACCATCTAGAGGTTTGCCAAGCGGGTATGCCATGCACTCTTCGTTTCACTGTAATTTGTGAGCGGTCATTACACTTTTCTTCCATGCACATCTTTGTTTCAATGTAATCTGTGAGCAGCCATTACACCTTTCTTCCACGCACATCTCCTTTCACTGTAATCTGTGAGCGGTCATTACACCTTTCTTCCATGCACATCTTTGTTTAACTGTGATCAGTGAGCGATCATTACACTTTTTTTCCACGCATATCTTCGACTTGCTGTAATCTGTGAGTGGTCATTACACTTTTTTTTACGCACATCTTAATTTAACTGTAATCCGTGAGTGGTCATAACACCTTTCTTCCACGCACATCTTTGTTTCGCTGTAATCTGTGAGTGGTCATGACCCCTTTCTTCCACGCACCCCTGTTCTCCAGGGAAAAGTATTGGGAGTATGAGTACGAGGAGGTCATCACCCCTAACATCTACAACTTTGACCTCTGGGTGAGTGAGCTGTGCATTGTTTTAAGAGCCCGTACAGTGTTAGGTACGAGGAGGTCATCACCCCTAACATCTACAACTTTGACCTCTGGGTGAGTGAGCTGTGCATTGTTTTAAGAGCCCGTACAGTGTTAGCTACGAGGAGGTCATCACCCCTAACATCTACAACTTTGACCTCTGGGTGAGTGAGCTGTGCATTGTTTTTAGAGCCCGTACAGTGTTAGGTACGAGGAGGTCATCACCGCCAACACCTACAACTCCGACTTTTGGGTGAGTGAAGGTGTATGTTCTTTTCAGAGCCCGTATAGTCTCAAGTATGGGTTCCGTCACTCCCACCTTCTACTTCTTTGGCCCTATGGGTGAGTTGTCAATGCTTTGAAAGCCGGCGCGCTAAGCCGGCGCACTTAAAAGTGCAAAAAAGCGGTCACCCCCATTTTTTGTGAGTATCCTGCTAGTCAAGGATGACTTCTGTAGCTCAAAAGCAGCACACATTCTGAAGCCTGAGATATTTGTTACGGCCTTGGTTGTTGTTTCGGCCTTGTTTGTTACGGCTTTGGTTGTTGTTACGGCCTTGGTTGTTGTTACGGCCTTGGTTGTTGTTACGGCCTTGGTTGTTACGGCCTTGGTTGTTGTTACGGCTTTGTTTGTTACGTCCTTGTTGTTACGGCCTTGGTTGCACTTGACTGTGTCGACCAGGGTATTGGAAGGACTGGAAATTCCTTGCGGAAATTCCGTGCAGCTGATTCAGGGCGACACAGAAGCTTCAAAGCGTAAGCTATGCTGTCCCATTCTGAGGAGAGCACTTGAAAATTGAAGTGCAAGCTGTGTTTTCTTTTATTCGGCTGCTGGTTTCTTGTAACAAGTTAGTGCTTAGTACAGGAATTACTGTGTAAATATCACATTCCATGTGCGTCATTTGCAGGAGACATCAAGGCATGTGGAGCGCTCCCGTGAGAACATGATCATGCTAGTCTTGTCAGTGTGTTAGTGTGTCACATCTGCAGGAGACCTCATGGCACGCAGGGCACTTGAATGCAAACTGTGATTTGATGATTGCTCATGACGTCCAAACATCACACGTGCAGAGCACCTCAGGGCATGTGGAGCTCTATCAGGAAAACATGATGTGTAATTTTCTTGTTACGCTCTGTGTGTCACACGTGCAGAGCACCTCATGGCACGCAGAGCATTTAAATGTAAATTGTAATTTGGTGATTGCTCATGACGTTCAAGCATTACACATGCAGAGCACTTCAGGGCATGTGAAGCATATGAATGCTCAATAATTGCTCATGACGTTCAAGCATTACACGTGCAGAGCACTTCAGGGCATGTGAAGCATTTGAATGCAAACTGTGATTTGATGATTGCTCATGACGCTCAAACGTCACACGTGCAGGAGACCTCAGGGCATGCAGAGCACTACCGGGAAAACATGTTCCAGATTGAGGTGGAGAAGCAATTGTTCGGGCTGAAGCCCATGAACTGCCCAGGCAAGATTGTGTGTGTGTGCCTCTTTGTGTGTGTGTTTAACTATTTGGGCCGAAGCCCATTAATTTCCAAAGTAAGTGTGTGCGTTTGTGTCTGTGGGTGTTCAACTGTTCGGGCTGAAGCCGATGAACTGCCCAGGCAAGATTGTGTGTGTGTGTGTGCATCTTTGTGTGTGTGTTTAACTATTTGGGCTGAAGCCCATTAATTTTTAAGTAAGTGCGTGTGTGTGTGTCTGTGGGTGTTCAACTGTATGAGCTGAAGCCCATGAACTGCCCAGGCAAGTTTGTGCGTTTGCGTCTTTGTATGTTCAACTGCTCGTGCTAAGTCCTGTAAATTTCTAAGGTAGTGTGTGTGTGTATGTGATTATTTGGGCTGAAGCCAATTACTGCTCCTCCTGTTTTATTTTGCTTTAGCCTGGTCGACTGAGGATAGAGGGCTGCTCAACTGCATATATATGTGTGTATGATTGTGTGTGCGTGCGTGCGTGCGTGCGTGCGTGCGTATGTGCGAGCATGTGTGCGTGCGCGCATGTATGTGTATGTGTGTGCATGTGTGTGTGTGTGTGTGCGCGTGCGTGCGTGTGTATGTGTGTGTGCTTTAAGACCCATGAATGGTCCAGGGCACGTGGCTCCACGTCATGAAAAATCATACAATATCATTTGAAACTTTTTGGAGTAAATAGAAGGTGAGAGAAGAGGAAAGAAAGAAGTCGAAGCTCACCTTGAGATGCAATGCATGCTATTAAACATACACACACGCGCACACACACACGCACACACATACACACACACACACACACTAGCACGCACACACACACGCTCACTTGCACAAACACACACGCACACACGCACGCACACTCACACACACGCACACACACACACACACACACACACACACACACACACACACACACACAAACACACTCGCACACACACGCACCCACACACGCACCCACAGGGCACTGTGTCATGTTCAAGAGCCGTACCCGCTCATACCGGGAACTGCCTTTGCGCTATGCCGACTTTGGTGTGTTGCATCGCAACGAATACAGGTGATTGCTGATGCGTGTGTGTGTGTGCTAATGCCTAAAAAGTTCAACATACGGCCCTGATTCACGTCAGATTTGCTCGCTTTTGATATTGGGTGTAGCTCTGTTACAATTGCATGCTTGATGCAATACCCCCATGTTTTTTGCTCCTTTACCACGACACAACGCTACTTGCCTCACGATTTTGGTGCCCTCTCAGGCCTCGCGCGTGTGCGTCGCTTCCAACAGAATACAAAAATCCTTCGCAACACTCCTACATGACGCTACATGCCTCACGATTTTGCAGTGGTGCCCTCTCAGGCCTCGCGCGTGTGCGTGATTCCAACAGAATACAACAATCCTTTGCAACACTCCTACATAACGCTACTTGCCTCACGGTTCTGCAGTGGTGCCCTCTGAGGCCTCTCGCGTGTGCGTCATTTCGAAGAGAATACAACAATCCTTCGCAACACTCCTACATGACGCTACATGCCTCACGATTTTGCAGTGGCGCTCTCTCAGGCCTCACGCGTGTGCGTCGCTTCCAACAGAATACAACAATCCTTCGCAACACTCCTACATGACGCTACATGCCTCACGATTTTGCAGTGGCGCTCTCTCAGGCCTCACGCGTGTGCGTCGCTTCCAACAGGACGACGCTCACATCTTCTGCCGACCTGACCAGGTGCGTTCGTGTCCACCTTTTGTGCGCACGCACGCATGTGTGTGTTAGTATGTGTGTGCACGCATCTGTGAGTTAGCACAGGCAAAAGCAAAAAACTCGTTTTCTATGTTGTTGTGTATGAGTGTTTTTTTGAGCTTGTGAGCGTGCGTATGCAAGTGTGTGTGTGTGTGTGTGAGCTCAGGCAAGCACAGGCAAAACCATGTTTATTACAACTTTGTGTGTAAATATTCAAAATCTCACAGACACGTGCAATTCTGTGTGTTGTGGCATGCTCAGGTGCAAGCAGAGGTGCAGGGCTTTTTGAAGATGCTTGACGAGGTGTACGGCACGTTTGGCCTGGATTACTCGATAGCCCTATCCACGCGGCCGGAGAGCTACTTGGTACGGAAGTAGGGTGGGCCAAAACCATGTATTTACACGTATTTACGGTGTACATACGGTATTTCAAGCAGGGAGATCACCATACACACGGTTATGTACGGTGTGTATATACGGTCCTGGCCAACCCTGTACGGAAGCGATGTGTGTGAACCGGCTTCATATGTTCAGCAAAAGGAACAATTGGAACAAGTGAACTTTGGATCCCTCACGTAAGGTCCTGTCCTTGCAGCTGAAAGAGTTCCTTAGTGCGAAAACAACGAGATAGGTTGCTTATGTTTAGGGTTGACTAGAACCGTATATAAACACCGTATACGACCGTGTATCTGGTAAAATCCCAGCCTAATTCATCGTTTATACACCGTATATATATACACCAGCCAAAATTACCGTTTATACACCGTTTATATATATGTATAGGTATGCATACATATATATGGTTCTGGCCAACACAACTAATGTTGAACACAAAATAAGATGGAGGGAGAGAAGGTGATTTGGAACACTGAATCGCTATGTCCTGGCGGCCGGAGAGCTTTTGGTACAGTTTTGGTGCATTAGGACGATTGCATAAAAAGCTGGAAGTAGGTTAAACGCAAGAATTGGGGTCTCTTCATAACCCTGCCCACGTGGCTGGAGGGCCACTGGCTATAATTGAAATTATGGGGATGTGCTGCTTGCGCAAACTAAATGAAAGGCAAGGGAAATATGATATGGACTGCTTTTTAACCCTGTTGGTGTGTGCACTAAGAGCTTGTTGGTGTGTGCACTACGAGCCTGTTGGCGTGTGCACTAAAAGCTTGTTTGTGTGTGTGTGCACTGAGAGCTTGTTGGTGTGTGCACTGAGAACTTGTTGGTGTGTGCACTGAAAGCTTGTTGGTGTGTGCACTAAGAGCCTGTTGGTGTGTGCACTAAGAGCCTGTTGGTGAAGAGTGGGGAGGACTGGCTTCCATGGGAGGAGCTGGTGAAACAAGAGGAGAGAGTGTGTGTGTGTGATGGTGAGGAGTGGGGAGTGGGGAGGAATGGCTTCCATGGGAGGAGCTGGTGAAACAAGAGGAGGAGAGTGTGTGTGTGATGGTGAGGAGTGGGGAGGAATGGCTTCCATGGGAGGATCTGGTGAAGCAAGAGGAGGAGGAGGAGGAGAGAGAGAGTGTGTGTGTGTGATGGTGAAGAGTGGGGAGGAATGGCTTCCATGGGAGGATCTGGTGAAACAAGGAGAAGGAGAGAGTGTGTGTGTGGACCTCTGTTCGCTCCCTCGCCCATGCTTGGGTTGCTAATGTCCACATAAAGACGTCTAGAGTTCAGGTAGAATGTGTTAGGCTAACAATGTACACATAGAGACGTCTTAAGTTCAGGTGGAATGTGTTAGGCTAACAATGTACATATACATAGAGACATCTTGAGTTCAGGTGGAATGTGTTAGGCTAACAATGTACATATAGAGACGTTTTGAGTTCAGGTAGAATGTTTTAGGCTAACAATGTACTTATACATAGAGACGTCTTAAGTTCAGGTAACAGTTTGGACGGTCAGAAAGTACATGGAATCGCAAATCGCACAAATAAGGTTTATGGATCGATAGACATAGAAGGATATATATGAGCAAGGGCCCTGCGTTATGTGCAGGAGGCCATGCCTCTCTGGGTCTCAGACCAGCTTTTAGGCACACACGCGACCGCCGCACAGGCAGGGCTTGGGATCTTATATCGGCGAAGAAATGGATTGGCAATTATCTTGTGACTTGCCACGCACGTGTGCACGCACACATACACGCACATGCACACACTCACATGCACACACACGCGCACACACATACGCACACACACACACACACGCGCTCTCACACATGCACACACACACGCACACACACACTCACAGGGGGAGCTTGAGATGTGGAACAAGGCAGAGGCGTCCCTGAGCGACGCTTTGAATGCTGTTGGGCGGCCATGGACCATCAACGAAGGTAGCACTCATGTGCTCATGTGTATGTTTTTAGACTGATGTGGTGATTGAGTGTGGAGTCCTGGCAGACGACCTTGGACCAACTATGACGGTAGCATTTGTGTGTGTGCGTGTGTGTGTATTTGTGTGTGCGTGTGCGTGTGTGTGTGTGTGAGAGAGAGAGAGAGAGAGAGAGAGAGAGTGTATGTGTGTGCATTTCCAGGCTCGTGTGGTACACAATAATTGGATGTCCTGGCATACGGCCTCAGACCATTGATCACCATATAACTGTGCTTATGTATGTCTGAGGTCACATCTTATAAGATTGTATTCGACCGAGCATGACTTCATCATGCAAGCCCTATTCATCTCCTGCCTCCAGCACAGCAAATGTATTGGGTTGGCCCAAACCATTCGTTCATACGTATATACTGTGAATGTACGGTATTTTTTGGCGCGGAAGTTACCATACTTATGGTCATATACGGTGTGTATACGTGTGTATACGGTGTATGTTACTGGTATATTACAGTCATGTACGGTGTTCTTGTACAGTTCTGCCCTAAATATGACACGTATAAGGGTGGATGTAACGAACAGTACAAGATGACGTGTGCAAAGCGCACCACTGACTTATTAGAGACGTTATACAGTGTAGGGACGGTTATAGAGGGTACATGTACGGTGTTGGCCAACCCTAAATATGACACGTCCAAGGGTGGATGTAATGACAGTACAAAATGACGCATGCAAAGCGCATCACTGACTGATTAGAGACAGTTATACAGTGTAGAGGCAGTTTACAGTGTAGAGACGGTTATACAGTGTAGAGGCAGTTATACAGTGTACATATACGGTTCTGGTCAACAATACAGATGTATGACCTACGCCACTTCACACTGCAGTCAAATCACGTCCCTCATTCCCACTTGCGTGCAAATTCACACCCGCACATCCATACACTCACTCACTCACTCACTCACTCACTCACACACACACACACACACACACACACACAAACACACACACACATCGTCATGTGTCACATTTGTTGCCAATGCCCGTTTGCTTCAACACGCGCTTGTTTCAAAACTTGCAGCGGACGGAGCCTTCTACGGCCCAAAGATCGACATCACTGTGTATGATGCCCTACGTCGAAAGTTCCAGTGTGCCACTGTGCAGCTAGACTTCCAGCTGCCCATCCGCTTTAACCTGGAGTACATTACGGAGGTGTGTGTTTGTGTCCGTGTGTGTGTTTGTGTCTGTGTGTTTGTGTGTCTGTGTCCGTGTGTGTTTGTGTCCGTGTGTGTGTGTCTATGTGTTTGTGCCGGGCTCTATTCTTGCGATGCGTTTTTGGTTACGCATGCTAGTGGCTGGACTTTCAGCTGCCCATCCATTTTATGCTGGAGTGAATTACAGAGGGGTGTGTGTGAGTGTGCGTGCGTGCGTGCTTGTGGGTGTGTGTGCGTGTGTGCGTGCGTGTATGTATGTGTGCGTGCGTGTATATATGTGTGCGTGTGTGTGTGGTGTTCGGTGCGCACTGTGTATTTGCTTGGTTGACTAATAAGTTTTCCGCAACCACTTTTGTCCTGGAGAAGATAGCAAA
>Ga0307945_1003420_pt1 | contig 12863 bp, 12 predicted proteins | sample OrgLakmetagen228_FD_201818 | JGI IMG/M metagenome (GOLD analysis project Ga0307945, IMG submission 201818) | Saline water microbial communities from Organic Lake, Antarctica - #228 | ecosystem: Environmental > Aquatic > Non-marine Saline and Alkaline > Saline | place: Antarctica: Organic Lake...
GTGTTCATAAGCGTCAAAAGCAGTGTTGCCAATTGGCAAGCGCGCTTATGAATTCATAAGTGGGCTCGTCAGGGTGATGCTGTGCTTACGGGAAAAGGTTTAAACAAATTTGTTCAACACTTCGCATTTTTGTGAAATACACCACATTATTATCGCGCGCAGGGACATTGAAATTAATCAATGGTTCTCCCTTAAGAGATGTGTGTTGCACGCTTTAGTTCAGTGTTGACCAGCTTGCCACAGCTCCCTTTTCACTCCCTCTCCACTCCCTCTCCACTCCCTCCTTCCTGGATGTGCGAATGTCACCACCAGGCCGCTCCTATGGGCATTGCTGTGAGGCCCTGGCGCTTGGTTTGTGTAACTGCAAACATGCAGTGCGCAGTCCCCCTCTCCCTCCTGTTCTCCTTCCTTGCCCCTCCTGCCATGTTGCGCACTGACTGCTCGTTGCTTTGCACACAGAGAGGAGCAGGAGCACAGCCCCGGCAGCAGGACGTGCGGGCCTCTTCCAATTGCTCTCTTGAGAGCAAATCTTCAGCTTTCTCCTCTTCTGATCCTATGCTCCCTCCTGCTCTGCGCTGTCTCCCACAGCATGGACGCTATGAGCATGCCGTGTCATTTGCTGCAGGTGTGCGTGCAGGGGGCTGGCGTGGGGCAGGAGAAAGAGCCTTCCAACTTGCAGCTGGCATTTCCCGCGCCACAAACACGCTTCTTAACCCATTAAAATGCCGATTATATTTTTGGAAACGCGCTCATCACACTCATAAACGCGCTTATGAGTCCCACAAGCGCGCGTTTCTGACTCAAAAAAGCGCGTTTCTGACTCAAAAGCGCGCGCTTATCAGCCGTTGTTAGCGTGAAGCTCAGAAACGCGTTGATAACGCGAGGCTTTTTGACAGTGCCTAACAATCTTGCAGAAGGGGTTATCTGAGACCAAAAATGGTATGGTTTTTGCATGCTCCCAGGGTAAAGGCCCCGTAACTGGCACGTTTCAAGCCCAGCTCTGCCATGTAGATTTCAAAGCAGCCAAGCTTAAAACCTGCAAGTTACGGCCACCTGCCTCAGCAGCCGCGGCATGAACCTTACTTTTTGAGCAGCCATATGCTGTAGCTGACCAGCCAGCGCACCAAACCCGCTGGTTTTTAGTGTTTAGAAATCCTTATAATAAATAAAGATCATTGCAAAAACAACGAAGCAAAAAGAGCATTAGGTTGGCAAGATATGCAAATTAATGTGCCATTCCCCCCAGCTGGAAAACACTTATCTAGGGTACAGGTGCACAACGTGTGCTTTTAGTCCTGCCATTCTGTATGCAGGGCGACTTGTCTAAATCTGAGCACATGCTCGGGTAGCTTATAACAAAGTCAGCATCAGTTTGAAGCTAGGTTGGTTCCAATTTGATGTAATAACAGGTTATTTAATAGCATGCTTGATTCCAACAGTGAGACTCTACGTCGTGTGCTGAAGGCAGATTTGCATCTTGCTTCTTTTAATAATTCTTGCTGGTCTGCTCAAGTCTCGAATGCGTTCAATGGACTGCAAAGTAGTGCAATTTTCAAACAGAAAATGCTGAGAGCCACACAGGTTCCCATGCAAGAGTTCATTTGCGATTTGCGTTTCAGACATTTGAAGGTATGGGAAGCTGAAGGGAAGCTGGAGGGAAGCTGAATTTTCATGTCCTCGCGCAGTAAACAAGAAAGCAGTGACGTATCACAAGTGGTGTGGGAGTTCTGAGAGTGGTCCTAGAGGTTCTCCTTTTTCTATCCCTTCCTACTTGTACAAGGATTTGGACAGACATGTGTTGAGGAATTTCAGCAGGTTCGGATTGCGTGCATACCATTAAAGAGTGGAGTCTTGCAAATGGCATGGTGGTTCTAGCATTTGTGATAAATGTGAGTGTGGAGAAGTTCAAGATGAGAAGCATGTGCTTTTCTTTTGCAAGTGTGCTGAAGTGTGCGAGCTGCGCATGAGATACAGAGACCTTTTTGAAGGAATGTTTAAGACTCTGCATGCGTTTGCTCCTTTGAGCTCTGAACTTATTCCTTTCTTGGCTTGTTATCACAGTATCACGCACTGATTTTGAGATCAATGCATTCCTGAATTAAGACTCATACATACTCCTCAAGTTTGTATCAGATTTAGTTTCAATTTTCGACACTGGTTGATTTTGTTTCACCAGCCAATTGCCATCAGTCAGAGACTCGGGCTATAAGCCACCCTTGTAACTCCTTGTAACCCCCAATTTGATGAAGTGACGTGTGAGTAGTTGCACTTTTCATGCAAAAAGGAGCATGTTTTGGCTTTTGCCCAGTGTCCCCCCTCTGCCACTTTGGTGCCGAGTACCGTAAAGCTCCTCCACCGCAAGAAGGAAAGGGAAAATCAATGGGGATCAAGAGGGTTGCAGGCTTGGCCTGAAACCGGCTCCTGATGAGAGCTGATAACAGTACTGGAAAGGGCACGTCTGGTATGGACAAGTTTAGCAGCAAAGTTAGCACCTAGTGTTTGGTTGCCGACTGGTCTTGGCCAGCAATAAACTCATAAGCTCGGATATAAAGAGGAAAAAGTCCAGTGTTCAGCTGAGAAAGGAAATCAAGTTCTTTATTGACTTGATGCAGCAAGTAAGGTCGAATTTTTCAGAAGTCTTCATATAAAGGTACACATACATAATAAGTATTTCTTTCTCAAGAATCAGCTTGTCTTCCCTGCAATGCAGTGCAACCGTATAAACTCGCAAGTACTCGAAATTTGGTGTCAGTGACAAGTGCATCACCAGAAACCATCTAGTTCTATAAAGTTAAAGCCCACAGCAGCATTGCTGGCAATGAATGCGCAGACACAAGAAAACTCTGCCCAACATGGCGATGATGGCCATGACGTGCATTTTCAGCCTATTGCTCCTGGAAATGCAGTCCTGCATCATCTGTACTGGCCGGCAGTGAAAGATTACAAGATAACAAGATTACAAGAAAAAAGGCCTTCAATCAAGAAGTATGACTGCTCGCCTGTTTATAAAGTAAAATAAGTTCATGAATGAAAAAAGGAGTATTGTTTTCTTGGTGTAAAAATGTCTGTGAAAATAAGAACGCGTACCGACAGTGAAAGTACAGCCAGTCTGAGTAGATCAGAACAGGGGCACAAGCATCACAACCGTGGGACCTCTTTAATCTCAAAGAGAGCTCAAATCAGTAATGGAGACAATGTGCACAGACTGGAAAAGGCATCGACAACACTTTTTACTTTTACTTCAACTGGAAGGAAAGCAAACCCAAGGTAAATATAACAGCCACCTATGCATTCTGGGATAGCACCAATCTTACATTTCGCCAAGAGCGTTAAATTTTCAAGTACTCCTTCACTCAAAAGCAGCACTTGGGTCTCTCAGCAACACCAACGGCCCGCTTTGCCTCCAAACAGACAGCGCACTACACATACGCCCAGGCTGTAAACACAAAGATGTCAAGAATACTGTCATAAAAAGCCACAGTCAAATCGAGGGACCCAGAGGCGCTACTGTTGCCTTTGGCTACTCAGATGTATAGGGTTGGCCATAACCGTATATATACACCGTATATTACCGTATATTTAGTGAATTCCCTGCCAACAACACCGTATACACACCGTATATATTTATGGTTCTGGCCAACCCTACAGATGTAGGCAGTGCTAAGAAACCAGCAGTAGAAGGCGTAGAAATCAGAAACGCTGCCAATCAGATGCTGCCAGCTTGGCTGTCACCAGACCTCACACAGAACAGGATATACAAGCGTCCTCTTGTCCAGACAATTTTGTCTTACTGCCCAATCCAACGTCCCCCACGAGCTAACACACGCGACACACAAAAACAGTAGACGAGGTGCGTGTGTGAAAGTCCTGCAAACAGCCCTCCTGGTCCTCAATCAGTGCTCACACTTAAGTGCCCCTTCCCTCCATCTTACTGAGTATGTAAAATCATCCAGCTAAGCCCTTTCATTCCTCTCAGCTATAGAGCAGCACTACAGCGCCAGGAAGCTTCACTCAACACCTCGTTCTTTGAGTTTGCTATCCAAGCTGAGACCATGTCTCCTGGATTTAGGGCACCAACACCCGCAGGCGTGCCTGTCAAAATCAAGTCGCCTGGTTGGACCGGATAATAGTGCTTGAGGTGCTCTATTAAAAACGCTACCTATAGCGTGGACGGCACACGATTCAATTCAATAATTGAGGAAGCAAGAGCACACACACATCACAAAGTTATTAATGCCAGGTGCGTAATGTTAGCATCGCAGCCCTTTCATATGTTTTAAACTTCAAAAGCATGCCTATTTTGGAAATTACCCAAAGCAAACCTCTTGAGCCTATCGTGCAATGCAACCCTCACCGGAAATATCATCATTCTGGTTGACGAGCGCTGTCGCTCAACTCCGTTTACCTGTCATCAGGGTCAGTTTAGCATGTGTATTTCAGCAGATTTTTATAGAGGTATTTGGCCAGAGCCACATGTATAGGATATTATTCGGCAGGGATGAATCAATAGTCTTTACAGTTATGAGGCGTTTACCTTGGACACACCTACGCCCACTGTGACACACCGACGCCCACTTTGACACACCTACGCCCAACTTGGCACATCTACGTCCCTACCTGCAGCACAAGCTCAAGTTCTCCAAGCATCTCCGGGCTTCCCGTGACTTTGAAGGGAGGAGAATAAGGACAAGCTGAATGAAATGATTTTGCCAAGGTCCAAGGCTGCCCTTTAGCGCTGAGCGAGGCCTGCGTGCGTTTTGGTGTGTTTGCCAGACACATAAGCATCAGTGCGTCACTATGGCTTGTGTTTTACTGAAGTATGCTTTTCCCCTCCACCGCCTTGTGCCAGATGCGAAAGCACGAACCCGCAAATACTTCCCCACCTGTCAGACTGTTAAGCTCAAATTCCCAAATGAAATCGCAAGGCTGCCTGTATTGGCATGCCACGTTGCTCAGAGGTGAGCATAGAATGTGAGCATCAATTGTCAGCTTGATTGCCAGCATTTCATGCTAACATTTTTTAAGGCAAAGGAAATTTGGTGTGCTCCTCACATATTGAGGCACACTTCAGCATCGCATCTTGCACACATATGTGAAGAAAAGAGGTTCATTCCTCTCGCAAACTACCGCGGGTGCTGTTTGTGCTGGCTGAAGAACATGGGTTGAATGCCAAGTCTGGGCAAAGGTACACACTGTATTCGCGCCCACCCCATAAACGGCAGGTGTTCAAGGACAATTTCATGTTGGCACCAACCTGAACGTCTCGTGCAGTGAGGTCCAGAGCTACAGCCGCCCATTCAGGGAGCAAATCGTCACCAAGGCTGACAGCAAGCTCAACCTGAACTTTGTGGTGAATGTGGGGAGAAATTTAATGTTACTTGTACGTGCATGCAGACAAAGTCGGGTACACGCAGCAGTGATGAGGTCTATCTAAGGCAAGGTCAGATGAGCACACATGCCCACACATGCAAGCACACACCACACACATGCCTTCAAACACAAGCAAATACCATCCGGGGCTCCCCAAGTACTTAAATAGGTATACGCAGTTTTCTGTTCCGTTTTAATCATCGTACATGGCAGGAGCGCACCTCATGATGAATATCTTTGCTCCATGCCACTGGCAAAGGAAGATCAATTGATGATCCGGAGCCTTTGCACATGTTGGAGCGTGTCGGGTGCACGAGTGTTCCCGCGCTTTTAACGAATATCAAGGGCTCCTGAAATGCTTGCCACAGGAACAGAAGGGAGGTACAATGACCTCTATTGCATTATACTTGTGCATTCCGTCTGATGAAAAAGTGGTGCTCTATGTGAGCATAATGACAACATCTATACAGTGAGCATATGCTCCCTTGTGCATTCACCTTTGGATGATTCATGTCTACGCCCTTTAACTGGGAGCGGAGCTCCTCAATGTGGGCGGCATAATTCTTGCCTACCTGCATAGTAATGCACGCGCCTGCATATTACATGCGCTGCCACACTCTGATGTGCCTCTAGTGTATGTGCAGCATCAGCAGCATGCAAGCATGTATGCAAGCAGCATGCAAGCATGCACAAACTCACCCCCCAGATTGTCCATGGCTGCAGCTGCTTGACCTCTTTAGAGCTCATTGCATTCACTCTGAGGCCATGCCTGCGCATTCCTTTGTGATGTGCGTTCACTTCGTGAATTTCTGCACTTGTGGTAAATGGAGCTCGAGTTGCCGTAATGGATGGCTGGGTTTTCTAGGAGAACAACTGTACAATTTTTACTGTGTTCACAGGTCCCTGTGAGGAGCTGTCAGTACAGCTGGCATTCAATTGACCATTAGTGCTCATCAATTAATATATTATTATATAATACTAACTACACGCACAATAATGTCCATCTCACCCGAGTCGGCTCCTGAATCTGGGTCTTGGGGCGTTTCAGCAAAGGCGCTCCCCCGTGAGGTGAGGCGGCCTGGCAACCACCATTTATGTAGTGTCTGTAGCACACATGCACACATACTAGGGTCTTCTGAGCTGCAAATGTGCATGTAGACCTGTCGGGCGACTAGCAGTCCTCGCGGCTCTCCTCACCAACCTGCCTTAGCACAAGACCCGCCACATACATCGCTCAACATATGTGCCAATACCCACCCAGCGAAGCGTCGAAACGTCGCGCAGTGTGTTTCGTAGTCTAGTCATAAGCCAGGGCATTATAATGGGCTGGCGGGAAACGTACTACACGACCGCGGGCCGCGCGGCCGCTCATCAGTAACATCCCCAAAAACATCCGCTCCACTGGTGGGCCTGCACACCCCAAACACACTTCGACACACACAATTGTACATGCAGGATGCGGACGGCAGACCCGTCCGCTTTGAACTCGACCTTCCCATTGACAAGGTGAGTCGAATGGCTGGGGTCCAGATAATTTTTGAATTTTACCTGATGAAGCTTAGAATCCACGCTTGCACCCGGCTGGCTACCCTGTCGTCCTTTTATTGGCGCAGTACATCATCATGTGCAATAAACAGCTGGTTTATCCATCGTCATCAGTCAGTTAGTCTTGACTAACACTGCCTTTTTATGAGTAAATGTAACGGTCTGGGTGCTCCTCGCACCATGAGGTCCCCTGTTCGAACTTGAGCGCACGCGATTTAATAAGAGCATTATTGTCCTAAAGTGCAATCTCTCGAATTCGGACCTCGGAATTCCTCAGAAGTAGTGTCCCTGCTTTCAGGATGGAAGCACACGGGACAAATGTAACGATACAATTTATATTCTTTCATCTCGAGTATGCCTTTTATGATAAACGCGCTGCTACAGTGGAATTCTATAACACACGTGTCTCCAACAATCTGCTGCATTATCTCAGGCCCCAGCCAGGAAGGGAACGATACAGAGCTCCAACGGCTTGTACATGCTGGAAGGAGAACAAGAAGTAGGTAGTAAAAAAACGTTCCTGATAGCTGCCTTGCTGGTATGCAGTGTTACGTTGATATATGTATCGCACGAAGCATAGAAATGGCATCTGTTGAATTACTCTTTTTCAGCGTTTCATGCAGGGTGTTCTCCGGCGATGATGAGGCGCCTTCAATTATTGTTTGCTCCTTGGATGATTGGCACATGTGACAATATTGTGGTTTGAAGTAGTTTGCGTTCGAAGAGAGTATTAGCGTAGGGCGTTTTTACAATATACCGTTGTTACCGGTTACTGGCCAATAAGTGGCACAGACACGCGCACGGAAAATGCTGCTGCATAACTTTATCTTGGATTATGACGCATGCTCTGCAGCTCTCGTCATTTGTGCCTTAGCAAGCCATATTATCCAGCAGCCTGTACCTTGCAGGTCTACTTTTTGTAGTCTGAGTGACGATCGTACGCAATTTTCTACTGTGCTATTGAATATGCCCTGCATGTACTGCTTCTTCAGGTATACGCAGGAGGTTTCCTGCCTCTGCACTCCACCAGGAAAGGTGGATGCTGCGATGCAGGGTGTGGGGCTTGCGCAAATTGCTGTGGGTGAGTACATATTTAATTATCACAAAGCTTCAGGGTCAAAGCAGAGCAGGAAAAATACTTTTGGTAGTGTATATTGCTTGCCCGTTTTTACATCCTTTACCATGCCCAGCTTTTTATTTACCCTGGTGCTGGGAATCTAGGCATGCTCCTTCCTAATAACTATTCCCTGTGCCTATTGCATGCATACAGATGTTACATGGCAATCCCCAAGCAAAACCAGGTAGGAGGGTGGTGACTTCGTGTGAGAGGGATGCCCAGCATGTCTTGAGTACAAATTTAAGACATGGGATAAGCATTACTAGTTGGACCTTTCAGCCTGCACACACGTTCTACACTCAATAGTCGAATCCTTTTTCAAAGTTTATAAACAGAATTAAATAAATGGGTGTCAATAATGCTACAATCTGGATGCAAGATATGAGCAAACAGCAGATAAAACAAGCATGAGCAATACTTAATAACCGCACCTTATTTTGGTAATTTCAACATTTAGCGCTTGGAGGTGTGCGTTACCGACCGAAGAATCCTGATGAGGGACGCACGCCGCAAGATCTATCCCGGACTGACTTCGTGCTGGTACTACCTGTGCTGCCTCTGCTTCTGCAAGAGAGAGACTGATGTAAGTTGGAAGAAGAAAAGCAAGATCTTGTGCAGGGTTTTATAAGATAAGGATGACCAATGAAGGGGCTTGACAAGCTCATAAAGCAGGCAAGCCCCAAACTGGAATTTTAGTGCTTGGCATTGGTTTTGAATAACTTGGATCATCCGGAGCTGATTCCAAATTATTCACTGCAACCTTGATCATTGCAATAGAAAATCAAGCCAGAGGGCCAGCAGGTGATCTGATACTAAGTTAGAAACACCTTTTCAATTTGCAATTGCTCCAATGCTCTCAATCCGCAAGTGTAAAGCATAAAATAATTCATGAGCAGTTTGCACAACAAGAGCGTGCTGGGGGGACGGGGAGTCATCCCCCTCTGGCATTGTTTACAATTAGGGTAACTTGACATCAATTTAGGAGACAAGTATTTTTGGGCTCAAACTTGTGCTAATATGCAAGGGTACAGCAGCAGTCCTAGCCTCCTAATAAACTTGCAAAAGCGTCTTAAAACTCCTTTGCAAATAGTGTATAATGAATGGTTGGATTTGTAATTGTGCCACCTCAGTCCTTTGCTGCTGACCTGGCAGGTGTGAGATTATACTTGTGTGTTGCACGACCATACAGGAATTCTTTGAGGACCAGACTGTCCTGAACCTTGACGACCTGAAGGATGTGCAGATGGAGATCAACAGGATTAAAGGGTGGGTCGCTGACATGGTTCCTTCCTATAAATACAAGAGATGTATAAAAAATCTCATAGAAACTGGGTCGCTGGCATGGTTCCTTCCTTCAAATACAAGAGATGTATAAAAAATCTCATAGAAAGGGGATCGCACATCAAAGCATGATTTGCTACTCTCGGTGCTCATTTGCGACTAGGCCTGCAAATTCAGCCTTGACTCACGACTCAAAGTACTGCACAAAGCTTCTCGGTAACCAGTCAAAAGCTTCCAACCCTGATCCTTTTCCTTCCTGCCAGCCTCCTGCACTCCCTTTCACTTTTTCATCATTCATCTCTTACCGGTCGCATATTAGGGAGTTGCCTATCTTCCTTATTCTTCAATGACACCCTCAGATCAACCCAGATCCTTCATTAAATTGCTCTCTTTTCCAGTCTGCATGGACCATCTTGCTGTGCAACTGAGCGCAACCAGGATCAGTTCACCATGACGATGTTCCTCACCAAAGATGTTGGCGTCTACCACATCCCTAACAAGGTACGGTTTTTGAGTATCAGGCTGAAGCATCAAAAGCTTTTTATTTCTCATCTAAAATTAAAGGGGGCCAACAGAGCATTCCAAACCTTGCTCCCTTTGATGAGTGCAAATTGATGACACGTCAGTTTAGTTTAAGTTACAAAGGCCTCCAGCCTGGCATGGCTTCTCAACCTATAGGTCCCAACAAAAATCAATTGAATGACACGTTACATACCTGGTTAGGAAGAAAAACTAGCCTGGGGCAAGTGAGTAACTAAGAGCAATCTCCGCAGGCAGTAAAACCACTCCCAACGTTAATTAAGTAACCATTGCTTAGGTCAGTCACAAGAAATTGTGGATGTTGGAATTAGAGAAAACCATTTCGGCACTCGTAAGGAAAGCCATTTTGGCACACATTTTAACTAATGTTTTGGTAAGCAAGGTAATGGCATGGTTTTTCGATTCAACAGAAACTGTGTCTTTCCCCCTCATTCCTAATTGTAGTGATTATCCTTATTATAAGGACACTGAGACACCAAAAATTGCACTCAAGTTATTCCTCCGGCTGGTCAGATGCTGCAATATGCACAGATGGGTGCCTAAAAGTCAGGGGTCCCACTGCGACCAATTAGGCATGTATCCTGTGGCTGGCAGAGCTGCTGTAGACATTGTTTGGATTACAAAGGCGTCCAGCCTGAAATGGCTGCTCAACCTATGAGACTAGGTAAACCTTGAAACAAACCAAACGAAAACTGTAACTGTAATAAAATTGAAAATGGCAATATGTAAGCTAACAAGCAAAGTGAGCCAGTGAACAAAAAGCGTGCTGTCGACGTGAACCCCAGTGATGAGCTTAAAAGCTGCTAATTAGAGGACACCTGCCCTACACCTGGGAAAAAAGCATGCCAATTCATGCCTCGGTCAGCCCCTCTGCTTCCCATTAATGCAACTGGCTTGTTTCCAATGCTTGCAGAATTGGGCTTTTGCTGATGAGAACAAGACCTCCTACCTGAAGATGAAGCCCCTTGTTGCTTTTGGCAACATGGACAGTGCCGCCGAGCTGCGCAGGTCCGTCTATTTTGTTTGCATACTACGCTTTATTTGCTGCTCCTAGAGTTGGCCAGAACCGCATACCTAAATATATGTGTATGCACTGTATCTACCTATACCGTACATACAGTCTCCAACACAATAAGTCTCCGCTTTACACGGCGTGTACATAATGTTCTGGCCATTCCTAGTTGCTCTACCTTTTCGTTTTTCCGCGCAACAGCATGTTGAAATGACAACACAGTTTATCATGGACAGCGCCAAAAAGCCGTGCAGGCTTGTTTTTGTTGGTGGCAGACCATACTAAAATTTGAATGGTGCATATGTAGCCATGTTTGAGCGTTATTGATATGGCAGTTCATTAACGCAGATCATCCACATGTTAACATAAACTCCTTATTGTGCAATTGTGCAAGAACTATATTTCTGTCTACTTTCTATATTGCTACATTTGTCCTTCTGCCCCATGCCCTGTTCATAAAGACATGATCGTTGAAGTTGTATGCTTTCATCCTGCAGAAAATTGCACCCAGTTCCCGTGCTCGTCTATATCAATTTTAACATTTCTCATCGGGGTGGTGTTGCCTGATATGCACCTGTATATCCTCCTCACTTTATCGAAGTGAAGCTGGCTGTCTATCGCTACCAGTGAAAGCTACCTTCCTCTTATTTCCCAGGATAAGTCGCTACTACTTCTAGTGAAGGCTGTCCTTCTTACAATGGTTACAATGGGGGTGACCTTCAGCCATGCTGTTTGGCTGATCGGCTGCTGTCTGGTCACGGCCAGCCACAAATACTTCTCTTACACTGTGCTCTTCCATGCATGGACACTGTGCTACACACACACACACACACACACACACACACACACACACACACACACACACACACACACACACACAGGGTCCTGCAAGAGGCCATTGCTCGCAACCAGGCTCGCGATGCAGAAAAAGTGAGCTCCACAGCCCGCACTGTTACCAACACAGGGACTAAGGGTGCGTTGGGTGCAATTTCTAACATGCTTTGAGGCAAGCACCGCTACCAACAGAGGGAGTAAGAGCGCGATTGGTGCAATTTCCAACAGGCACGTGCACGTTCCAGCTCTTGCAAAACAGCGATCACACTGTGTTGTCCTTGATATAAGCTGAGTGACTGATCGGACACCTATGATGATGATGATGCAGACAATCATAAATCAAGTGATTGCTCGAAATCGCAATTCCAAGATAAAGGCCTGTGCTTACTTTGTGACTGTGCACGTGCCATAATATAGCTTACATTATGCCTGGGTTTGCTATGCTGAACATTCCGGCTTATTTCTCATAAATGTTTATTTTTCCCTGTTTCTATCAGCTGAGGCTGCCGTTTTGCACGGATGTTTCGAGGCGACATGCCTATTTTGTTAGTGGACAACTGTTGGCACCCTGGATGTCAGCTTCCTTGCGTACAGAGTTGTTTTGCATTTTAACTACCATCAATAATCTCTGTTTGAGACTTGTCAAACATAAAAGCCTTTCGGGCACAGTTGTCCTTTTCCGATATTTTGTGCAGATGAGGTATAAACGTCTGGCACGCAGCAGAGTTCCATATTGAATTACAAAATCGATTAAATATTTTTTATTTCAATCATTTTCATGCTTGCTTTTCTTTATTTGAAGTGCAAGGTCTCGAGCTCTGCCGGGCTTTATCAAAGAATAGTTACAAGGTTTACAAAGAAAGGCCTTCAGTCAAGAAGTGCGACTGCTCATAAAACGCAATTAGTTAATGGAGGAAAGAATAAAGCCTGCTATTGTTCTGAATCATGAAAGTAAACACATCGTGAGCTCCTGTTGGGAGAAACAGAGGTGCATACTTCCTGCGGAGAGAAATCATGTGGGGATTGGCGCAGTGGAAAAGGGTAAGGGTTACACAGCTATATCCGCCAGCGAGGGCAGTTGAGCTATAGCAAAAAAAAAAAAAAGGCAGCTTCAAGAAGAGAAGGAGGCCAGACTGAACAAGACACCAGAAAGAGAGACAAGGT
>Ga0307945_1003421_pt1 | contig 12861 bp, 16 predicted proteins | sample OrgLakmetagen228_FD_201818 | JGI IMG/M metagenome (GOLD analysis project Ga0307945, IMG submission 201818) | Saline water microbial communities from Organic Lake, Antarctica - #228 | ecosystem: Environmental > Aquatic > Non-marine Saline and Alkaline > Saline | place: Antarctica: Organic Lake...
AGAAAGGAAATCATGAACAAGTTGGTTGTTGACCTGTTGCAGCAAAAAGGGTTGGGCTGCTGAAAAGTCCTCAAAAAAAGGTGAAAACAGAAAGGAAAAGTGTTTCCTCAGCTCACAAACTCGATGATCTTGGCAAATAAAAAGAGGAAATGGTCACATCCTAAGCAAAAAAGCTGATCTGCATCAGTGGAGACCAACAAGTGCCCACACGTGATAACAATTGGTCTGGTACAATTGGTCTGGTGAAGCTTCAAGCTTAATGATCTGCATGGCTGATCAGCCAGCCGGCAAAACGAATGGCTGAGCTCAAGTACCTACTAGGTAGTATATAAAAAGTATGTCGCCTTTCTGACCAAGGTCAACGCAAGCTAGTACCACAGTAAAAGTTAACCTCAAGGATTTTCTAAAATGGCAATATAAAGTTTGTTCCTCTCTGACAGGCAGCTCAAAGGCTTACTTGCTGCAGTAGCCCCATCCAATGAACCCTGTCACAACGAATCACGGTACCAGCTTAAGCATGGATCGCAAGTATGAGCGACGAAGTGTCAAGCAATTTTGAGAGGTGTAAATTGCTGGCAATTTGCGTGTGTAAATTGTCAGATCAACCAGCATGCAAGACGCACGTTCATCTATCTGCCACTAACGTAGAAAGCTGCTTCCTGCCCAGATTCATATTGCACACAGATTCATATCGCACAGAGGGTACAGAGGTTACAGATTAAGCCAACAGTCAAAAAGTGTGACTGCTAGGCTGCGTAAAGCAATGTAGAAAACATGAGGAGTGTTTGTTGTAGCACTACAGACTTGTAGCATCTCGTACAAAATTACAAAAATAGCTCTGCAATTTCCATGCCTGGTGCTCTTGCTTGTTTGAGGCTGGTACTCCAGTCTCTTTGTGACTTCTCTTCTCCTTCCGGTACTTTGTTTGATCTCTCTGACTGGGCCTTTTTTGTCTGCTGGTAAAGGAGTTTTACGGTACTCGGTACCAAAGTGGCTTACTTTTCCTCAACTAATGTGAGGAGTCACTAATTTTTCTTAAAATTACCCTTTGAAACGAAGAAAGGCACAACGTTGCAACACTGAATAAAACCAGTAAAACCAATCAAGCATCTACCAGGACGAGCCGACCGCATAAAATCATAGAGGGGGAACCATCTGTGTGTTTTGGGCACATGAAAAACATGGACTGTCACACTGAGGATACCAAGAGTGAGGGAGGCAAATGTTATAAACATAAAATTCATGTGTGAGGAGCAGCACACGCACAAGAGAGGGCCTGAAACATCGAACATGTATGGTCTGGTTCATCAATCTCTTGCTGCGGGCCCTGCTGCTAGATGAGTCCTAAACCAGACAGGAGTTAACAATGTAAAATCGTGTATAAAGAGCGAAATTGAAACAGATGTGAAAGAAAAAAATAGTCTTGTCCTACAGGTTCATATCACTCATACAAGGTTTACAAGGTTTACAAAATATGTCATTCATATCCCTTGAATATAAAATCAAGATATCAAACCAACAAACGCTTGCACTAAAGACCTACATGAAAATCAACTATGTGCGCACTCCAAGTTCTACTTATTAAGCACAAAGGCGCAAACACGCCTTTATCTTTGTACGTTTACAAGTACACCACCAAAATTCCCACATACATGCACCATCCTATAAGAAGCAACAAGTGCTGCGTGTAGCAGCCGCTGCACAGCCTCAAAGTACTTCGGCAAAATGCTACGCTGCATTCACGACTAACTTCATACTTTGTGAGGAAGTTCACAGCATAAATTATAGACATTACGTCGCTCAGAATGTGGTATTTTATTACCACTTCAAATAGAGTATCACGAGTAGTATAGCATACCAGCTTAGTGATATGGAAAAAGGAGAACTGCGCAGGTAGTGGAAAACACTTCCACATTAATTAAGGAAAAGAGCCACTTTGGTACCGGGTACTGTAAAACTTCTCCACCACAAAGGAAAAGAAAGAGGTTAAGGGGGATCAGGAGGGTTGCAGGCTTTACCTGAAGCCAGCTCCTGATAACAGTTGATAATAGTCCTGGAAAGTGCATGTCTGGTATGGACAAGTTTGGCAGCGTAGTTGACATAATGCCCGTAAGCAAGTTACTTAACGCTCTGAGAACCAAGACCCAAGTCCTTGAGAGGTTCTACTGTGTGAGCCCTTAGCACAGGGACAACAGCTACTTTCATTATCCTTCCTTCCTAGAATTTAAGGATGGCCACAAACTTGTATCGCTCTGCTGCAAATGTGAAAATGTGAAGATTCTCGGGCTCCATGTCATCAAATTAACTCCAATTGCAGTACCCTTCTGGAAAAATGTGCAGACGTGCACAGCAAGCACTTGCGTGTGTTTATGGTGAGGGATAGGGCTGTGATGAGAGCGGTGTGTGCATGTCGCAGCCAGCCCTTCCCTTCCCTAATAGCAGTTACAGGCTGCTTAGCTGACCTCTTGACCCACTCACTCTGACAAGTGCAGATCATGACGAAATGTCTGGGGGATCAGCCATTGAAGTACCCCTTCAAACATGTGTGTGTTGCATCTTCTCGGTCTGTCATTGACCACCTTGCGTTACAGATGGAGGTCATTGACCTGACCGAGGAGGATTACGGTTTACAGGGCATGGTCATGGGCCTCCTGGAGAGATTGTCAGGTGTATGTGTGTTATAGTTTGCAAATGACCCCGCGCTCTTGCTTCGTGCAAGTTGCTTGTTTAAGTTGTCACACCCATGCGACAACCTTTCTCCTCCTGTTATTAATGGACCTCTCTGACTGGACCTTTTTTGGCTGCTGGTAAAAGAGTCTTACGTGGGGAGTGGCTTTCACTGCTTGCGTACATTAATACTTCTATTGCCATGCAAACAAGCTATTGTTAAACACTTATATGCCTGTCACCAAGCTACCACCTTTATACACTCCTGCTCTCTTGCACTTGCTCATAATACTCTGTTCAATTGCAGTACACAAGCCTGCTCATATTACACATTAACATAAATACGGCGCTACAGCCCGGCAACGCAATCAAGAAGCAAAGAACTAGACTTCCGTTTAGCAACGTCAGAAAGGCCAGGGCTGCTGATTTAATGGGGTTAAATCAACCAATTGTGTTGATTCTAAATTTCAAAAAAAAGCCTGGTAATTTGGCATGTCTGGACCATTGAATAGCACACGCACGAGGCTCTTATCTGAATCACCGAAATAGAAAGAAAGAAAAACCTGCACAGGCAGTGAAAACCCCTCCCCACATTAATTAAGGAAATGGAGTCACTTTGGGCTTAGGGTACCGTAAAACTCCCTGGTGATCGGGGCCAGCTGCCATATCAGCAAACACAACACTACTGCTGTTAATAAGGTAAAAGTGTGTTTCCTCGTGTATACAGCCCCTTTAATTTATAAAATCTGGTGACTTTATTTGTTGCAATTTACAAGGTTACAAGGCCTTCACAAGGTTAAAAACACGAGCCAGCGCCTTAATTGTATCCCTCGATCTATGGTATCTGTTTTATCGTTTTATCAAACAGACATGTATGGGTGGGTGGTGCCTCGCAACGACAACATTATGTATGCAAACAACCTTTAAGATGATTGCAATAACAGCCACAAAACCAGTCGAACGAACACGCGCGTCGGTTGAGTCGAGGTTGCCATTCTCGGTTGAGTCGAGGTTGCCATTCGAGGTTGCCATATAGGGCAACCTCGACTCAACTGTTAATGATGCGGCCAATACTAAACATTATTATTGAATCGGCTCAACATAAAACTGTGCCGGCGGATTGAGCGGACTCATACTCAGAACTGTGATGGAATGATGACCACATACAAACAAAAATAAAATAAACCCCGCCAAATAGCATGCAGTTCAATCGGAGTTCATATGACCTAGTATTTGTTACTTATTTATTTATTATTTTGTTGCCTCAATTCCCAGCATGGCGTCCTCAACAACGTGAATAGGGCGTTGACATGAGCGCCAGATGGCCCGTAGCCTGAACACAAGCAGCGGTATGAGCAGAACAACCTCTGTTTCAGCTGAGGGTGCGATGGATGTGGAGGGAGGGATGAGCAAGCCTCAGGAGGGGCAGCATTCAGATGCGCCAGTCCTTCAACTCTGTGTCCCCCACCTTGTCGAGCTCGGGCGGCGAGTGCGAATGGAAGTTGTGGTTGAGGCAAGTAAAGTGTGTTTGTATGTATGCAAGGACTGAGATGTTTGCTTGCTGTGGGGTCTCCTCCTCCTTTCGACCTGACAGCTACCCGTTGGTGCACAGCCCTTGCTGGCAATTTGTGGGGACAAAGTGCTCTTTACTATGCTCTGAGCCACTGCTTAGAGTGTCCCTTTGACCCTTTCCCATTAGGTTCCCATTAGGAACCCCCCACCCTCTCTTTCTCTCCCTTGTATGCAGTGGCCCATGCTCAAGCAGCGCTGGCTGATCATCCTATTTGGAATCATCATGCAATATGTACACGGTATCTTCACCCAGCTGGCTCACCGCATGCACCAGCCTCAGGCGGAGCCCCTCCACGATGTTGGCTTTGACCTGACTCCTGTGAGTCTGTCCATGTATTTGTGTATGTGTGCATGCGTGTGTTTCGTGTGTGTGCATGTGTGTGTGTATGTGTGTGTGTGTGTGTGTGTGTGTGTGTGTGTGCGCGCACGCGTGCATGTGTGTATGCGTACGTGCATGTTCGATGTACTAGTTCCCAACATCAGAGTAGCGCCCTTAAATTGCCAATGCACATACGTTTGGTGTGAAATAGCTCAATCACACGCTCAAAGGCATGCTCACTCACACGCCCGTACACTCTGAACAAACAAACCACAGGAACTAGGTCCCGACAAGCATTGGGTCAGCGAAACGCTCTTTGGGATTTTGTTTGCCCTCTTTGTGCTGTGGACCTTCTCTCCCTTTGTGCTACAGCACAAGCGCTTCTACACGGTGGTGATGTGGTCGCGCATCCTTATGGTCCTCGTAGGTGCGCTCTCGCGTGCTTCATTGAAGTCAAGTACGTGTTAGGCAATGTGGCTTGATGTAGCACGCAGAGGCCGCTCACCACGCGTTGTTTGTTAATTAACAACCAAAGTGCTGTCCAGTTCCATATTATGTGTTACTGGTTAATGAACATTTGAGAGGTTGACCAGAACCATTCGTTTACGTATATGGTGTTGTAGCAGGGACGTGACCGTGCATGCAGCCTTGTACGGTATGTACATAAGGTTCTGGCCAACCCTACATACATGATACTTGGGGTGCCGCAAATGATTGTGTGCTTTTCTTGGCGCAAAAGCTGCCCTTCAGTTAAAAACAAAAAAACATGTTTGCCTTATAGCTTATAGCTGTTTTTCTGTTATTTGCAATTACTCAGCCATGCCATCATCTGCAGGTGTTACCTGTAGCTGTCTGCATGCCATATAGAATATAGAATACAAATCCCCCTGCCTGCTTAACGGGCTGGAAAAGAAAGAATGCTAAGTTCTCTGCTTGCAGAAAAACTAGAGTTCTTGCAGGCAAGTGACTTGTGTAATGCACTTTCGCACAAAAATGCATGTCTCTCTTGGATGGCGTATTGCATTCACACATTGATGATACACGTAACCAGGAGCATTCCGGCTGCGTGCTTCAGAGCTGCAGGCCCACCTGATGGTTGTGTCACACACTCACTCAACCTGGTTACACACTCGTCCCGGTTACACACTCACTCAACCTGGTTACACACTCACTCAACCTGGTTACACACTCACTCAACCTGGTTACACACTCGTCCCACCCTGTGCTTTACACAGTCTGCCAGGGGCTGCGCATTGTTACCTTCAGCGTGACCCAGCTGCCAGGCCCAAGCTTCCACTGCCGTGCTGGCCAGGTACCATGGACGATGCCTTGTTTGTGTACGGCCTTCTGAGTTTTTGAGCTATGAAGTTGACACACTCAAGTACACACGCACACACATGCATGCACACACTCAGACATGTGCACACATGCACGCACACACATACACACACACGCACGCTCGAAGCATCAGCTGCCAAGTATAAGCCTCCATTGCCTGATGGCATGGCATACACCACTGACTATTGGCAGGCATATGGTACTAAAAATATACAGCACGCTCAAAGGCCCTTGAATGCGTCGTTTGCTGTGGATGGGGTTGCCTGAAAGCAGCACTAGCTGACGGGGCTTAGCGCACACAAGTCATGTCAAGTGGAGGAGGAGCTGCCTTATTCCGCTTAAGGAATACTATGCAGTGTTTTGCAGGCGGACATCTGGTACTCACAAACGTTAATGAGGAGGACAGTCAACTGCCTCATCCCTTGACGCTTGCAAAACTGCATCACACACATGAGGTTTTGCTCGAGTTCACAATTCCTGAACGCAGGTACCCACAATCCTAGCATAAGAGGACGCTCATCTCTAAAAGCTCACAAACTTGAAACACACAGGTTTTATTGGCAACTCAGGGAAAGAACCTTAGCCATTATTCACAATCCTTGAAAGCTGGTACTCACGATTGTAAGTAGAGGAGGACTGGGATCTGCTCATCCCTTCACCCACAGTGGCAATACACTCTCAAATGGCAATACAAACACTCAATGGCAACGCACACAGGACATGGCAATCCGGCCCTGGCCTGAGCACTGGACTGGTCACGTATACATCCAGGACGTGCAGCGTGCCGCTCACAAGAGCTGTGGCGACCTGCTGTTCTCCTCACACACCATATTCATGCTTACGGGTGAGAGCCTACGCGTGTGTGTGTGTGTGTGTGAATGTGTGCGTGTGCGTGCGCCTATGTGCATGTGTGTGGATGGGCGTGCATCAGTTTTCTTTTAAGTCGACATACCATGTCGATCGACATAGAATTATGGATTTTCGACTTTTGAAATCGAAATGAAACTAAGATTATGGGGTTGCCGTCGACATGAAACTAAGATTATGGGGTTGCCGACGAGCCCCTGTGTAAAACGGTTTTGTGGCCCTTAGAGGGCCTTCGAAGGCCCTCACACACCACGAACTCCAAAAAATTTCCGAACAGTTCTGAACATTTAATTAATAATCATGTTAAAATGGGCGATAAACCCCCATCAAAAAAGCCCAATGTTGCCAGGGGGAAAAGTGGAAAGTACTTGAGGGGCCCATGGGCCCACGGACAAGTTCCAAGCTCAGTGGCTTGAGCATCCAGCCCCTGAGGGACAGCCCCAGCGTAAGGACTGGCTGAGTGATGGGGGGGTGGACGAAAGGAATTGGTACCAAGCTTACTGCAGCATCTGCCCAGCCACGTTCCAGTGCAGAAAGCAGGCCATTACGGCCCGAGGTTTGGGAGTGGGTGAAGGTAGCAGAGTTGGTGATGGTAATGGTGCCAGGATGATGGTTATGGTGCCAGGGTGGGAGGATGAGCGTATGTTTAGCACGCTCATACATCTGTGACCCCCAGCAGGCTACATGCGCAGCACTTGACGAGCTGCGCACGGAGGTTTAAGAGCTCAGCATTCAGCGTGGAGTCCTTCCCATACCCACGGCCATTTTGGAGTGGCTCAGCTAAGAAGCGCCATGGGAATATATAGATGAACAGCTCAGTTAGAATGGACAGTTAGCAATTTTATGTTAATGCAAATCAGTGTTGTGCACATACGGCGTCATTTAAAAATGGCACCGTAAATAACGGCGTTACCGTCACTAAACTCTGGCGATTGACGGCGTAATTTACTAATTTTACCGTCAAATTGACATAAAAATTACGCCGTCAGCGTCATTTACCATTGACGCCGTCAAGCGTCAGGTGCACAACACTGATGCAAATGCTTCCTCACAACCTACAGTAACTTACGTAACACCAAACGCCGGGAGGCCGCAGGCTGGGGCAGGAAAAGAAAAAGACACGAAAACGTATTTCCTCAATTTCCCAGATTGGGGAGTGACATGAAACCAAGGTTTTCTAAAATCCTTGTAAGAAACACTGGTGTGCATGTGCATGTATGGGTGTGTATGCTTAAATGCGTTTGTATGTGTGCCCCTGTCCTTTTTCTCAGCCTCTCTTGTGTACATGGCCCTCCTTGCTCGGGCACTGTGGCGCAAGGGAGAGACACGCGAGGTAGTTGCACTCACGCTTGTATGCTCTTCAGGATGTCCCAAACCATTTGCAATGCAGATTGCAAGCCACCCACTGGGTCTGTTTGCCTGCTCTCTGTGAAGTCACGTAAATAAAAATGTAGCTATCCAACACAACTGCCAGGTCCCGAAACGGTTAATTGGTTGTGGAGACGTGGCTGAGCCGAGCTTGTTGGCACTGTTTTGGCCGGAAAGGGGGGGGAATGCATGGGGACTACTATACGCACAAACAGCTCTGGCAATAGTAGTACTACCATATAGTAATATAACTTTTTAGTGGGAACTTTACTTTTGCAATTCATTCCAGAATGAGGCTGAAAGGTTAGGCTGAATGTGGCTGCTGGGTTTGGCTGAGCACAGGCTCACTCCTCGAGGAGGTCTCAGGGATGTACATACACACAGCTCACTCACTGGATACAGTAATAGTGCAACAATTACTAACTTGCCTGTGTGCAACATTGGAAGCACCTCATGTCAGGGTATCTGCTTATTCCTGCCACCATGAAGTCTGCTCAAAGGCACACACACGCACACACACGCACACACACAGGGCATCTGCTTTATTCTTGTCACCATGAAGCCTTTGTCTGCTCAAAGGCGCACACAAACAAGGCATCTACTCCATTCCTGCCACCATTAAGCCTTTGTTTGCTCAAGGCACACACAATGCATCTGCCGTATTCCTGCCACCATGAAACCTTTGTCTGCTCTAAGCCACGCACACACACACAGGGCATCTGCTTTATTCCTGCCACCATGAAGCCTTTTGTCTGCTCAAAGGCAAACACATGCAGACACCTGAAACAGGCATATCACACCTCAGCCGGCTTTGTGTTTTTTAGAAGCTCAAGTTTGCACAGATTGGCTTCTGCTCTTTAGTAACCCACTCGCCCACGGCAGCTGCTGATCTATGTCACGCACAACACTCCTGGTAAGGGTTGGCCAGAACCTTATATATACACCGTATATGACTGTATTTAGTGGTTTCCCTGCCTAAAAATACCGTATGCCGTACTTATACTTATATCACCGCGTTACGCAAACGTTTTTCACCCCCTCGTGGTGTGTCAAGAGCACATCCAATAACTAAAATACGAAGACTTTCCAAAGCTTGCATTGGGCAAACTTAATCACTTTAGTGAGAGTACAAAGGGACCGGGAAGGTCGCCAATGGGCACAAACAGCGGGTTGTGTGGGAGTCATTCAAGCCCAGTAGCCGGACAGTGAGAAGGCAGGTTGGAGAGGACACGGTGCAGCAGATCGGTATGCAGCAGAGCGGGATGCAGCAGAGCGGGATGCAGCAGCAGCAGCATCAGCAGCAGGTTTTTTTTTGAGGAGGAGCAGCAGTGTAAGCAGGTACCGTCCTTCGCATGCACATGTACGTGTGCGTGCACGCATGCGTACGTGTGTGCATACGCATGCACATGCGTGTGCATCAGGCCCGTGCACTGTACGGTGTACGGTATGGTACGCTTTGTACTCTACGTACCGTAATTTTGTAAATTACGGCGTAATTATGATTTTGGAGGATCGTAATTTACCGTGATTTCGGCAAATTTACTGTACGGTGTACAGTACGGTGCCAAGTTGGCTCTGCCAGTACAAGAATGGCCTCAGAAAGGCCTCTCCACCCCAAAACCTCCCAATTTCGCTCCCTGTTGTGCTCCTCCCATGTGTTGACGCCACACAATGCTTCCCTGAACGACCCTGAGAAATGGGTTGGGGCTGCATCAGCTTGGGGGAAGGGCCCAGCAGTGGCTTGCATGGAAACTTAAAGTCGAGCGCAATATTTGATTCCTGGTTATTAATTTGTGTTTTATTCATAAACAATTGTTGTAAAAAAAATTCAATCGTTTTGGGCTGAAATTGGAGCCAAACGGCCAAGTTACGGTCTTAAATTGTACTGTACGGTGGGCACCGTCTTATACGGTGTGACACCGTAATTTTGGCCGATCGTAATTTGGACCATACTGTACGGGGTAATTACGGTCGGTACCGTAGTTACGGTCCAAAATCCAGCATTACGGCGTAAGTGCACAGGCCTGGTGTGCATACACATACACGCACACATGCGCATCCCTGTGCATGCATATATATGCACACGCACACAAGCATGCTCACACGCGTGCACGTGCAGCTCAGAGGGCCAAAAGGGCCTCGCATAGGCTCGCATTGTGGTGTTGCCCCCCGCATTGCTCGCATTGGGTTTTTACAAATCTCGCATTCATTACGGTATTGTACAAATACACCGTATATGTATGGTTCAGGCCAACCCTGTCTTTGGTGCATAAGAGTGGGGAGGCCCAGGGCCAATGCAGTGTCGTAATTACTGGTCACGACGGTTTGAGGGCACGGTCCCCTTGATGCATGTCCTCGGTCGCCGTCTGGCGACGTTGTGGTGTCCTTGGTCATCGTGGTGATCATGTGGTGTCCCTTCCCTTTGCTGACAGTCATCGTGGTGTCCCTGATCATGTGATGTCCCTAATCATGTGGTGTCCCTGATCATGTGATGTCCCTGATCATGTGGTGTCCCTGATCATGTGGTGTCCCTGATCATGTGGTGTCCCTGGTGTGGTGCTCCTTGGTCATCGGTGTATGGGTGTGTCATCGGAGACACTGACCTGCCTCAATGACCGTAAGCAATACCGTGCGGCAACTTGTGTGTGTAAATATATGTGTGTGTATATGCGTGCGTGTGCAGGACTGCTTGCATTCAATGAATACGGGGGCTGGCCCGTGATAAAAGCCGTGGCCTGGGTCTGCGGCAGTATCATTTCCTGCCTCATCATCGCCTCACGCAAGCATTACACTGTGGACGTTGTCGTAGCCTGGTGCGTGTCAGAGGTGATGCCTGGTGTATTTGAGAGGTGATGCCCGTGTTAACAATGAATTATTTGCAGCTTCATGTCGTTTCCCCTCTGAACGCTCATGATTAAGTGTCTGTGGCAGCACCATTTTCCTTCCCTGTCTCATCATTGCCCCACGCAAGCACTTGTGTAGACGTGCTTGCAGCCTACTGCTTGCCCTTTGTACCACACACGCATTGCAAATGCCTCTCTCTCTCTCTCTCTCTCTCTCTCTCTCTCTCTCTCTCTCTCTCTCTCTCTCTCTATACACACACACACACACACACACACACACACACACACACACACACACACACACACACATGCACCACAAGTCTAAGACACTGTCCTAGACACTTTTAGCATACGCGTGATCCACGTATATACATATGTGATCCCTTAACTTTGCACATGCACTCTCATCATTTGCACAACAATTTATATGCACGCAGGGTGGCCCCCTCCTCTGGATTACCTAGATGCTTGCACACCCACAACAACATGCAAGCACTCGACCACCTTTGTCCCTAACTCCAAACAATCATGCATGCGCACAACACCCTTTGTGCGTACGTATGACTTATTCATACTTGCACTCATTCGCGTGCACAACAAAACCACATTTTTGTGTGCAGGGCCTCATGGTGGCCCCGTCCCCCCTTTTATGCCCTACCCGCACGCCATGGCCGGTTGCCCAGCGGTGATGGGCCCCCCACCCCCCATGGTAAATAGTGTGTGTGTGTGCGCGTGCGTGTGTATGCGTGTGTGTGTGTGTATGTGTGTGTGTATGTATGTGTGTGCGCGTGTGTGTGGTAGGTTGTGCACAGAGTGACGTGTCGTACAAAGGGCCTGGTTGTGCATGTGCTAGTGTACGTGTACAGAGGGAGGAAATACTTAGGGTGGGCCAGAATCGTGTAGATACAAAACGTTTATGACCGTATGTTTGGTAATTTCATTGCCACAGATACCATATACCGTACTGTGCTTGGTTGTTTTGTGAATAGATAGATGATTTCCAAGGCCCCTCGCATTAGTCAAGCCCCAAAAAAATCAAGTCTTCCGGACCTCGCAAAACTATGACTTTCCAGCGGGGACGATTTTAGGCTCTGCAAAGGACCCCCCTCGTTATCAGGGGCAACCATCATCATTATGGCCGCAGTCGGCATTGAGCAGCGGACGTGGTTCTGCTTTGGGAGCTTCTGAGGCTGATATCACCCTGAGCAGCTTGCAAGCACCTGCTGCTCACCAGCACGTACCTGCCCCATTTGGACTTTGGGCAGACCATGCACCCATGGGGGTCCAAGCTTCTCCAAGAAAGATGAGGGCAGAGCTGCTGCTGTCTCAGGTGCAAACTCCTGGAGCATGATGTGCGTGCATGCAGCAGGCAGGCATCCTCCAGCAGCAGCAGGAGCAGCAGCGACAGAAGCTCCCAGAGGCACCCAGAAGAAGGGATGGAAGCTCAGTGTCACCCCCAAAATTTGCAAAGTTTGCAAATTCATCTAACTTTTTGAGGGGCCTCGCAAAAGCTTAATGCTCACAAATAATTATCTATTTATTTGGGCACCTCACAATAAGCAGGCCTCGCAATACAAAAAGGCGCAGTACGGTATAAACCATATATTATGATTCTGACCAGGGATGGGTCATACGGACTTCTGAGACGTCCCATACGGATCAATACGCCATTAATACGACATACGCGTATAATACGCAAACGTATTTTTGCTATTTTGGGGGGTACCCTGGGCTTGCACCAACCACCCCACAGCCACCACCGAATTGTCCCCCCAGCCTCCAGAACATTATAATGCCTCCTGGTAAAGACCCTGAGTGGCATCGTGTTGTTGTTATGGGACAGAAGGGGCAGATTTACGAGATGCCAGATGCCAGATGCCAGGATTC
>Ga0307945_1003426_pt1 | contig 12853 bp, 11 predicted proteins | sample OrgLakmetagen228_FD_201818 | JGI IMG/M metagenome (GOLD analysis project Ga0307945, IMG submission 201818) | Saline water microbial communities from Organic Lake, Antarctica - #228 | ecosystem: Environmental > Aquatic > Non-marine Saline and Alkaline > Saline | place: Antarctica: Organic Lake...
GACTCTTTGTTCATAAGGGACTCCTTGATTGTAACGCTGAATCTGCACTTGAAACTCGTGACCAGAAAGACGTAGACAAGAAAGGGAGCGCAGAGCTTTGTGTGGGATATCCTGTCGTAAGTAGTGTTGTATCCCTTGAAGCGCCTATGATAAGTAAGAGAAAGAGATGGAATAAAGGTCTAGTCTGGAGAAGAAAAGGAGAGTCAAGTATGGCTTAAGAACTAGCAGAAAAAGGTTTGGTCTGAGCACAGAGCTCTGAAGGAAGCAGTGCTAGTGCTCTACAGAAGAAAGCAAGCCAGCTCTAGAAACCAGAAGCAAGGCAGCAGGCGCCTGTCTAGAAGCATCAAGTTGGGCAATGTCCCAAAACATATGGCATCACAAACAGGCAGAATGAGACGAACAGACAGGCTCTATTTCAGCACTCGCTGAGAGTCAAACTATATGTACCAGAATTTTTATCCATCCAGGTCTTGAGGGATTGCAAGATTGCCACTTCTTGTTCACGGCTGGCTGAAATACTCCTCTCTGTCACTGGTGTCTGCTTTCTTCGTTTCTTAGGGATAGTCGCTGCTGATTCTGTTGCTGGGGCTGCTGGCTTGGGAGGTGCTGCTGGCTTTGGTACTGCTGGCGTTGGTGCTGCTAGCTTCTGAGGTGCTGCTGGATTAGAAGGCGGGGGTATACGGAACCTGTCGAGCTGGTGCTTGACGAGCGCGATGTTGAGGGGCGGAAGGGGCTGGCCTGGGTCGGGGCTTCCCCCAGGCAGGTGCTGGCGGAAGGGGAAGGGAACTGGTTTTGCCCCCCCCACTTTGACCGTGATGGACGTCCCCCTGGCACGCACGAGCAGCTCCTCCCCCCACCCACACTCCCCCCGGGCAACTCGCTAAATCTAAATGGCCAGGTCCACGAGCGCGTTCTGCAGGCGTGTGCGCCGTAGGTCTAGGACTGCATTAGCTGTGTTGCTGCTGTTCCGGAAGCTGTTATATGCTGATTGTAATCCAAACTAAACTAAACTATATGCGGATCGTTGCCTCCGCTGAGCTGAACCGTACGGTGACGCGCTGCTTGCCCTCGGTGTTATCCCGCTGCGGCTCCACGTGGCTGATCTGGCAGCTTATAATGTCTGCTTTAGTTTAAAGCTAGGTTGGCCTCAATTTGATAAAGTGGCGTGTGAATAGCTGCCCCTTGAATGTTAATAAGGAGCATTTTTAGGCACTTGCTCGGTTGCCCCCCTCTGGCAACTTACTTGGTGTCAGACCCTGAGTTGGTCTGGGTAAAGCTTTGTGGACGGATTTTAAAACTTTGCAAAAGTTTAATCAGACCTTTTAAGCGCAGCACTCAGCTCACCTCCTGCCAGGTAATTCGTGTTGGTAATTCATGTTGTCCCTCATGATAGCTAGCTTCGTAACTCTAAGAATGCAGAGGGCTGGGGTGTTATGAGGTAATGACGTGATGATGTGGTGCGTGACGCTCTACGCGATGCTCTACGTGAGCGCGATGCCACGTGCGTGCAGGGTTGCTGTACAAGGAGACCTTGAACCCCACCTTTTGCTGTCAAACCTTCGATACAGATCATCCACTGCACTAAATCACGTGTTGGAAGTGTTGACATCATAGAAAAAAAGGGGAGTAAAAAAATTGTGCAGGCGGTGAGCTGTGCAGTTTGATGGAATGCAGTATGCTGGGTTTAGGCGGCCAGATGTGTGCGTTTAGTCCTGTCAGGGTAACTTACATGGAACTGAGCACATGCTCTTGTATCTGCAGCTTCAACGTCAGCTTCAAATTGCTATGGGCAACGGTTCCCCAGAGCGTACCCTGGTTGGACCAAAATTGCAATTTTTAGCCACCTACTTGCACCCAACAAAGGACATTCTAGGGGTGCCAAAATTGCGACCCTTTGTGCGCAGGGCCTTTAAACACCATACTTGACTGTTTCAGCTGAGTATTGCACCCTTATGCTCTGCCAGACGTACCAGGTCACATTGAGAATGTGCTTGCTGCACAAAGTCCGCTTTGCCAGTCAGTCCAGCCGCTTGCACAAACCATTACACAGGTGGCATGAATTGTCAATCACCACACATGGAGGACGACAGACAAAGGTGAAAACAAACACGCTTGGACATGGAAGAATTAAGGATGAAGATACAAGACGATCATAAAGCAAACTCACTCGAGGCATCGTCTGTATCTAACCTTGTTTGAGACGCACTTGCAGAACGGTGTGCATGAAGCCGATGCCACTCTTGTGCAACATGCGTCATGAAGCCATTGTTCAAAGGAAGTAAATGAGTAGCTTGTTGCCAATCAGCTTGCAATCTTGACACACGGGATTTGTCTCAAACACAGAGCGTATTGCACCTTGCCCACGCACTCTGGCAGGGTGCTCAGCTTTGAAACGCACGCAAGCAACTGTGTGGGCACTCGTGTGGAGTAAGCTGAGCTTGCTGCAGCTGCTTCGCGCCAGCAACATGTTGATCCCTACGGCAGGGCAACAGTGGAGTGAAGCGTTTGTGAGGCTCATGCTTGTGTATGTATGTGTTTGTGTGTGTGCGTATGTGCATGTGGGAACGTATTGTATGCACACACACGTGCAATAAAGTGTCTGCATGCCTGCGTGTGTGTGTGTGTGTATGTGTGCATGTAGGAGGGTGTAATGTGTGTGAATGTGTGTCTGAATGTGTCTTTGTCTCTGTGTAAGCGTGATTATTTGTGTGCCTGCATGTGAGTGTGCCTGTCTGTGTGTGTGTGTGTGTGTGTGTGTGTGTGAGTGTGTGTGTATGGGTGCTTGTGTTCGCAGAACGTGTATGTGTGTGTGTGTGTGCGTGTGTGTGTGTGTGTGTGTGTGTGTGTGTGTGTGTGTGTGTGCGTGTGTGTGCGTGTGTATGTATGTGTGTGCGTGTGTGTAAGCGTGTGTGCGTATGTGTGCGTTCATGTGTGTGCGTGTGCGTGCATGTATTGTGTGTGTGCGTGTAAGTGTTTTACTCCTTTTCTTTCCAATCCAATCTTCTGAGCTTAGCAACCATATCAATTTTTTTATCTAGAATAATAGCAAGTTTTTAGTGAGCTACTTTCTCTCTTTTTCCCCCTATGGTTACTGCATTAGGGGTGGAAGTCACTGAGGTGGTGTAAACATGGGAGGGGCCCTTGCAGGAGGAAGCGCAGAGGAAGGCGCTGCAAGGAGAACGACTTCAGTGCAACGGTGTGCAATCTGGATTACACACGTTTTTACACACTCACACACACACACACACACACACATGCACGCACGCACACACACACGCACTCACACACCCACACACGCACGCTCACATACACACGCGCACACACACGCACGCACATGCACTCACACACGCACACAGCACGCTCACACACACACACACACACACACACACACGCTCATACACATACACGCACACACGCTCATACACATACACATAATAGAGCTGTGGCTGGGTCCCTTTCTGGCTGTGTGGCACGCTTCCTCATTGGCCCCTTGGATGTCATTAAGATCCGGTTTCAAGTGCAACTGGAGCCCATCAGGAATGCACAAAATGCGGCTGCAAAGCAGGCCGCTTCCAAATACACAGGCTTGGGCCAAGCACTGGCCACAATCCTAAAAGAAGAGGGTGTTCAGGTGAGTGGCGTTGCAACGTCAAACAAGGGCCAGCAGTTGTAAAAAATCCTTTGTGACAGATGCTGTTGTTGGTGGCACCATTTGACCCAAACAGTACCAAAAATCGTCAATGTTATAGTCCTTTGTACCCATCCCTTCAGAGCAAGTACTCAGCACGTGCTACTCACAATCTCGTGCCGTACCTACAACTGCCGCCCAGATGCCAAGGATGGGCTTGCTTCCCTTTTGAATCCTCTTATTGAGGTGTTGAGATCAAGCGTACACACATATATGCACACATACACACACTTATAAACACGCACACTTATCAAACGCACACTACAAACTACCTTTAATAACGTACTGCTGCCTTTGCAGGGTTTGTGGAGAGGCACGGTGCCTGGCCTGCTGTTGACGGTGCCTTACACCGGAGTCCAGTTTGTAGCCCTGCAGCATGCAAAGGACACGGCAGCCAAACTAGGGCTGACATGTGGGTGTCAGATCGTGTCGCTCACAATGGTTCCAGGCATCATACCGGTGTGCATTTATTTGATAATCAGAACCTGATGCCCATTTTGGGACCTGCAGCATGCAAAGACACGGCAACAAAACTAGGGCTGACATGTGGGTGTCAGCTCGTGTCGCTCGCAACGTTTGCGGGAGTTACTAGTGTGCATTTGAAACCGTGACAGGAGTCAGTGTCTTAGGACACAGAAGCCAAACTAGGGTGACTACTTGAGTTGAAGCTACCAAAAAGATTTAAGGTGAGCGCGGACAGGCTGCGATGTTGGTGCCTGGGACGTCAGAAAGCAGCAGCATGCAAAGGACATGGCAAAGCTAAGACTGTCATGGACAGCATTGTTGCCTTATATTGTACCGTAAAGGAGCTTTACAGTACTCGGTGCCAAAGTGGCCCCTTTACCTTGAATTGTGTGGGGAGTGGTTTTCACTGCCTGCGTAGTATTCCTCTTCTTGTCTTTCCTGCATTTCTTTCCGGCATTGCTTGTGGGTCCACGATTCTCAAAGTTAAGGATTAGAATGCAGAACCCGAACTCAGCCTGGGTGTTTTAGCAGGAGCATGCTTTCAGTTTGGCATGGAGGCAAGGTTTTGTATTTTGCTAGGCAGGCAGCTAGCTAGTATGAGTACTTAGGCAATATTAGTATTTTAAGTAGGCATCAGTGTTAGCTAGGCAGGCAGTGTGCGTGCTTGTAGCTCAGGGCTCATTATTGTGCATTTGTAGCTCAGGGCTCGTTATCGTGCATGTGTAGCTCAGGGCTCGTTATCGTGCATGTGTAGCTCAGGGCTCGTTGTTGTGCACGTGTATTGAAACTGGGAATCACGTGCAGGACGGGAGCAGTGCAGTCTGTAAAGTTGCTAGCCATGTAGATCCTGCTATCACACGAGATGAACAGGTCAGATCAGATTTACAGCTCTTATTACATAGCCAGACATTGAAGATTAAACCGCAGGTAATTGTTCCGTGTACCTGGACATCTCAATTATACGTGGCTCTGGCCACCCTACAATAATTAAAGCACTCAATGACCAAAGCCACTCTGTGCACATCTGCTATACTCCCACCTGACTTTTGACAGGAGGGCTGGCCAGCCAGCAGGGCAAAATGTCAGTATGGAAGCATCAGCTGCACAGGTCCCCTACCCTAAACTCTAACCCTTAACCCTAAACCCTAGACCCTACCCCACCTTGACTTTTTCCATTTCTATTGGATTTGTTTCCCCTGCAGCCCAGCCAGGTTGGGCCCCCTTCATTTCGCTTGGCAGCGGTGCGTTTGCCGGAGCAGCAGCAACCATTGCATCCTACCCATTCGACTTGATACGCACCACACTAGCTGCCCAGGGAGAACCCAAGGTGAGCTCCTTACAATCTATTTTACTATTTACTATCGACTACTACCTGTCTATATGCAATGAATGGCGGAAGGTGTCTTGCACCGCACTAGCTGCCAAGTAGACCCGTGGTGCGCTTTCTCAATTAGATGGGAAACCTCACAGATTTAAATGACTTTGGTGATGTATATACGGTACAAGGGATTATGGTGAGTTGTGCACCACTCTAGCTGCCCATCGACTTGAAGCTAGAGCCCAAGGCACCATACTTTTATATCTCCCAGGGTGCCTGACTCAAGAAAATTCGGAAATAATCAAAAATGATGCCTGAGTTCAGGCAGTCACTCAGAACTCTTTCACCATGGTAGTCGTTCTATCGACAAATCTGCATCCTAAAAGAGAGTGCTAAGTGTGCCATCATTACAAATTTTGGTGCACCCACCCTAGGCAGCAACTTAATCGGCTCCCTGACCAAACACACACACGCACACACTCACACTTACACACACTCGCACAGGTGTACAAAAACATGTTTGATGCCGCTGTGGGCATCACGAAAGGAAAGGGCGTGCAGGGCCTGTACTCAGGCTTAGGAGTGACAATGATTGAGATTATGCCCTATGCTGCCCTTCAGTTTGGGCTGTACGACGCGCTCCAGATCGCCTGGAAAAAGGCACAGGTGCTACTTGTAGTATATGTGTGTCAATGGAAAAAGGCACAGGTGCCACCCATACTATGTGTGTCAGTGTGCTCTTCAGCTTAGGGCTGTACTATGCATACAGAGTGCCTTGAACAAGGCGCAAGGTGCGATGATGCGCAGCATATCAGGCCAGCCAAGCCCACCCCAAAAAGGGGGAATTAGCGCCCCTCTCCTGAAATGCACATCTGAGGTCACATAATGGTTTCTATGCATAAATGTCACACTTCTGCATATATAAATCAATGAATTTGGGGGCAAGGGTGTGAATGGGGGGCTGGATTCATGCCATTTCCCTGCCAGTGGCTTGGTAGAAATGCAAAAATAGGGGGGTTGAAATTTGCCCCTAAAGGACTGTGCGTGGGCCTTTCTGGGCAAAATAAATGCATTTCTAAATACCCTGGAAACACGCTGTCTGGCCACCACCCGAGTGTCAGGGGCCCTTCAGCATGTTCCTGAGGCATGCCTTGTCAAATCTTTTGGTCTGGAATGCTGGGATTGGGACGTGGTGGGCAGCGACAGTTGAGATTTTCCATAAGATATCAGGCTCTGGTCAGCCCTTCCAAGCAAAGCCTGATTCGACAAACAATGCCGGATGAACTTTTTGACAAAGTTTGGCCACGAGGGAGAATTTTCAACCGGGCAGAAGTACATGTATATGCCCGGACATTATTCATATGTTGCATAGCAAAAAAACGCGACCCCGAACGGTCCAGCGGTTGTTGCCTGATTGTAAACGCACTTTTTCCTGCCAAAAAGGGGGTGCAAAACTGGACCTTCACCAAAATGTCTCCGATAATGATGAGAACACCCCTGATAAGCTGGCACCAGGGAGGAGCTTTTGGAAATCCATTTTCAGGCAGGGATTTCCGCCCTGTTCCACCCTGCCCACCTGGGCACCTCCAATCACAAACTGAGTGTGCAGGGGTCCTTAGATATATCTAATCTTGGTCTTACATACTAGAATGTATTTTCTGCATTGGGGTAAGAGCTCTCACAGGAGATGGCTGACTAGACCGTATGTTCCATACATCTCTGGCTGCATGGTGCGCTCAAGATTGCCTGGAAAACATCACGATCATTAATGAAACGACACTCTTTTAAAGAACCTCATATTACACCGCCGTTGCTAATGAGTTTTAAAAGCGTACTGTAGCAAGCTTATGACGCCCTCTCATAAAGCCCGCTCTTGCCTTTGAAAAAGTTTCGTTCATTTTCCTGAGCAGCAAATTACTGAGTCTCGCCCCATATACACACAGACAATATACACCACGCACACCACTCCACACATGTGCCACTGCTTACGACCAGATAATCACCCTCTGCCATATGCGTTCACATCTGTGCGTGCCAGGTCCATTACCAGAAGCTTGTGAAAGCCCAAGATGATGGTCAGCCAACTGACTCTCGGGCTGTGAACTTCACGTGCGGCCTCCTGGCTGGCTTGTTTGCTAAGCTCGCATCCCACCCCTTGGATGTGGCCAAGAAACGCTACCAAGTCGCAGGGCTGCAGCGTTCTCTCAAGTGAGTATGGACAGTCTTGCGCCAGGGGGGGCATGAATGGTCAGATGTTTGCCAGGCGTGCAGTTTGTTCCTGACTTGGCCAAGATGCTTCCATCACCTAAAGGCAGAGCTGCGGTGCTTTGCTGTTAAGTAAGCTTGTTTCGCATCAGGCGTGGGTATGAGTGTTTGGATCATAAAAAGGTGCATTGCTTCAATGAGTGAGAACCAGTTATTGTGCCTGACAAGTTTTGTATGACAGGAGACTCACAAGTATACACAGTTTTGAGTTGATCGTATTTGTGAGGGAGGAGTTTTAACAACAAGCACCACTGCTAATAGACCTGCAGGTGTTTGCTCTTTGCAAGTGCCTGCTTTTTGCAGGTGTTTGCTCGTAATAAGGAGCATTGCTTGCGTTGGCTTCTATTGAGGGTCAAGCCTGCAGAGTATGCATCGCCAAGTTAGCCTGATGCTAGGGAATTGTGCAAGTGGGAGAAGGGCGGAAAGGCTTGTTAGAGTTGGTTGTAACTGAATTAATGGCCCTGGCTTTATTGATCTTGGACAGATCCTTTAACGCCATAGCATCTTGGGCCAATGTAAGAGATAAGATCACTGGATTGCTTCATGTTTACTTCCCGGTGACAATGTTTTGCACCCCTCTTTTGTATCCATGTTCTGTCGCTCACAAACAGCGCCAGTCACAACAAACATTATGTAAAACCACTTGCAATTGTGCAACAGATATGGCGCCCGCATAGAGCCTCAATTTGCCATGAAGACACTGCAGGCAGGCATGGTGGATATCTACAAAAGGGAAGGTCTGGCTGGGTTGTGGAAGGGCAGCATGCCGTCGATTGCAAAGGTGTGCTGAGATTTTTGGCTGAAGGCCTGGCTGGGCTGTGGAAGGTCAGAATGTCGTCTGTTGCAAAAGGTGTATTGGTGCTTTTGGCATATGGCAACACTGGTGCATTAGGAACAATGTGCTCTGGTCCCGTTTCAAATGGCCACGGCCAAAACAGGTGTAGCAGTTGGTGGAGTAAAGGCATTTTTGTGCTTTGGGGGAAATGCAAGGTGCCTTGGACCCATCTCAGATGACTGTGGCCAAGGTAGGTGGTGTCTTAGATCCGTAGAAAGGCAGGCTGTAGTCAATTACGAAAGCAGGCGCTGCTAGTTTTTAAAGCTGTTGGAAGTGGCAGCAAAATGGATAAACCTAACACATAATTCGTAAATCCAGTGCAAGAAGTGTGTTAGGTACGTCTGGCTGCTCGAATAAGTGTCAGGGAACAGGCAAATTGAAAACTTGGAAATAGTCTTACGTAAATGGCACGCTTTGCTTTCACCTTCAAACCTCTGAGCAACGTGTTTTACCCGATTGTACTTAGTCATATTTTAAATTTATGAGGGCAGTAGAATGATCGGTTGGAAATGGATCATAAATTACGTGTCTGTACGTGCCTTACAAATCTAATACCTCTGCTGTTGGCAACAGGCCCATATGTTTTTGGTCTTTGCTGCAGGCTTGCATTTCATACTCCTAACTAGAGGTTTAAATGAAGAAGCTCTGCATTGCTTCCTCCGTACACAAATTACTCCCTTACTAGCAAATGTGAGATAACTGCCCTGTCACCTTCCCCCCTTTCTGCTTCCTCACGCAGGCTGCTCCGTCTGCTGCTATTACATTCACTGTTTATGAAGCTATCATCTCGTACATGAACGATGCTGAAGATAGAAAAAGCAGCGGCAGCCGAGGCGGCAGCAGTACAAAGTGACGAGTTAGATGCATAGTTTCAAAGCCCCACAGTCTCGTATTTGCCTGAGGTGTTAGTATTTTGTTTTACAGCATTAGCTTAGGAGTCTTAGGACTTTTGATACGCATTGCTCTTATTTTGATGGGCAGTCAAGGTAGCAATGTAGCCAATAGGTACCTAAATACCCACCAATAGCCAGCATGACTCACTTAGCTTTACTTTGCTTGCTGTTCAGTGCAGTGCGACAAGCATAATATACCAGTTGTGAGGCTTCTTGTCACAAATCGTGTCATTTGATTGTTGGTGAAATCTATGTAGCGGAGTTGAGTTGGGAAGAAGTTAGAGACGATAGAAGGATGAGAAGCTTTCCTTACGGATGGTGAGGGCAAGAAAATCTGTGTGTCCCCTTAGCCATAATTCAAACGTGCGTGTTGTAGCAACGAGTAGGTTTCATTGATTTTTGTGAGTATTTACTGCACGCAATTTGGGGATCAGTGCAATTCTTTGTACCATGATATCATGATGTGGTGTTGACCAGGCCATCTGATGCTTTAGCAATTGCATCTGCTCCACCATACGTCCAATTGGACATATACTCTATATATTTGTCCTATGATTATACAAAACATCACTCCAATTATCAAGAACATCTGTAATAAGCAAGGAAGTCCTTGCACCCGATTTCCTTTGTCAGACTTACCTACCAACAAAGGTTTGAAACAGGGCTGCCCTCTGAGTCCCCTTCTGTATTCTCTTTATACCAGTGACATTGACAGATTATTGACCGTGCAGAGAGGTGCTGCCACTGCCTTGGATTCAGTTCAGGTCCCTCATTGTGATTATGCTGATGACATTGCTCTCACTTCAAACACAGCTGAATGTCTACAGTTCCAGCTAAACAGATTCCACAACTACTACACACGTTTCAAGGGGCTCAAGCTTAACACTGACAAAACAAAAGTCATGGTCTTCTTCAGCAAGGATACTTCTGCGATTCCCACCTTTACGTACGATGGCACACCTCTAGAACTTGTCACTCATTTCAAATACCTTGAATTTACTCTCACTCGTGATGGAAGTATGCACACAGCAGCTGAGAAGATGGCAGACAACTTGAGGCTCGCCATAGCTAGAGTATACAGAACCGGTTCTAGCAAGGGTATTACACACAGAAAACATGCCATGTTGTGGCTTTTCCAGGTCTTCGCTTTGACAGCTGGCCTGTACGGATGTCAAGTGTGGGCCACTTTTTCACTGACATATGATTCCTCAGTAACCACCCGTGCACACGTCCTTCATCTTGGCTTCCTGAAAAAACTCCTGGGTGTCAAGGAAGGTACTGATACTCACTGCGTGCTCCGCGAAATAGGCCAGATGCCCATCTTTTTCTACTGGTTCAGATGCACCATAAGATTCTGGAACAGTTTATTCTCTTAAAACAACCCTCTTATTGAGAAAATTGTGGCTGTGGGCTGATTTACTTCTTGCAAACAGAAGTGATACATGGACTTACCAGGTTCTACATGCGCTCCAAGATTTATCTACATCTCAACAGCTTTTGGATGCCATACGATCTCGTCAGACTATCAATCTAGGACAGTTTGAACTCACTCTACGTGAACGTTTTTTGGTTTGGTTACAGGCTTTTTTCCAAGCTTCCGCTCAGATGCCCACCAGAGGCATATATAGCGATGTAACCTTACGCACCTTACCTTACCTTACCTTTGTCAGACTTAGTCAGATCAAATTTAATTGCCATTCCTGCAAAGTATAGGACAGCATATTATCTACCCTTGCTCAAGAGAGACTCGCTCGACCCTGGCTTAAACTATTTCTTCAATCAACTGACTCCCCGGCTTATCCAACAGGACCAGTCAAAACAACTTCGTCCGAAAAACAAATAGTAACTGTTGTCACACAGTTCCTTACATCAATGATTGAGCGTGACATGCATATTATTCTGATCCTATAATTAACGCTGTACATCATGTTTAAATTGCTGCTTAAGGAATACATTAGATAGTTAATCGTGAATGCTTTACAACGTGCAGACAATAATGCTCAATTTGTCGAACTGCAGATTGCAGTGAAAACAAAAAATGTTATTGTTGCTGGGCTTGTTGTGCAAGCCTCGGATCCTTTCGAGCACCAAAGATGGTGCTCCCAACTCGAACATTCGTGCTCCCCATCTCGATCTGCAGGCACACCACAAAGCAGTGCAATAAAATAATTCACACGCCAGGACGTTTTTCTTCCTGTAAAATGTCTGTGCTATCTATCAGCAAGCGTGCTTTTCCACATGCAACTGAACCATCCAGCAGACCGCGCGATTTTGGCACACAATCATGGCTCCATCGGTGTTTGTGTGTCTTACTGTTATTTCATGCAAATACGCCTCGTTAGAACTACAGGCAACCTTCTCAAGAGCCCAGTTTCAGGCCCATGCCCTAGATCCCCATTTGTAAGTCAAAAGTAGGCAGGCAGTGGAACTTGGAAATGAATTCCTCTTTCTAATGTTTGTATGGAGCAAGTCTACCAAAAAGTTATGCAATGACAGTGGTACATAAACTTTACACCAGCCCAACATGCAGCAGCTTTTTCCATAAGTAGAAGCTGGGCAGCAACTGAGAGCTTAACTAGTACGCATTTCTTGCTGGTTTAGGAGTTTTACGGTACTTAGTACTTGGCACCAAAATGGCTCCTATTCCTTGATCAATTGGGGAATAATTTTCTCTACCTATATAGTTTTGCAATCCTTTTTTTACACCAGACAGACAGACAGCAGCTCACAACTTACGGCAAATTCAAAGTCCCCAGACATGCCCATGCTCAGCTCAAGGTCTTGGGGCTGTACGTCCATCTCTTTTGCGACCTCCTCCCTGCACCAAGATCAAGAACCAAGGTTGTTGAGCTGTACCGTACGGTACCAAAATGCACACGACTCCATCTCAATCCATAGGACCCAAACACTGTTGCATACTGGTCAGCACTCTGCTTTAAGCTGTACAATTACTGTTTCAGGCAGGGATGGGTCATACGGCGTAGGCGTATTATACGTCGTATCGTATTTATCACGTATTTAACCGTATTTTTCAAGTTGCTCTGTATAATACAATTTTGGGCACTTAACGAATTTTGCAGCCACAAGGCCCCCAGAGCCCCCCAGAAGCACTCCCAGGCCCCCTAGAGGCACTTCCAAGCCCTCTAGAGCCCCCCAGAGGAACTCCCAGCCCCTCAGAACGTAGCATGATCACTTGCTTATTGCTACCACAACCCAGAAGGTGGTGCCTGTAGCGTAGATGAGTTGTGCAACAGCTGCATCCACACAAGCCTTGGTCACTACCCTCTTGCTGCAGGTGTCCAATGACTGTGTAGATGCTGCTGCTGATGTGCTTGCTGTAGTCCTGTGCAGGTGCCTTTCTTTTCCTGCATGCTCCTCCCTCTGAGCGC
>Ga0307945_1003429_pt1 | contig 12850 bp, 12 predicted proteins | sample OrgLakmetagen228_FD_201818 | JGI IMG/M metagenome (GOLD analysis project Ga0307945, IMG submission 201818) | Saline water microbial communities from Organic Lake, Antarctica - #228 | ecosystem: Environmental > Aquatic > Non-marine Saline and Alkaline > Saline | place: Antarctica: Organic Lake...
CCTGCAGGATCGTGTGGAGTCTGCCACCAAGGAGCTCGTAAAAGCGGAGGACGCAGTCTGCTTACGTACTGTTGTTATGTGCATGTGTGGGTGACAGCTGTGCCTCGCCTCCTGCAGGATCGTGTGGAGTCTGCCACCAAGGAGCTCGTAAAAGCGGAGGACGCAGTCTGCTTACGTACTGTTGTTATGTGCATGTGTGGGTGACACACAGCTGTGCCTCGCCTCCTGCAGGATCGTGTGGAGTCTGCCACCAAGGAGCTCGTGAAAGCGGAGGGAGACCTGCGCTCAGCGGTGGATGTGGCGGCTATGAGGGGTGCAGGTGTGTTTTATTTGTGTGTATGAGTGTGTGTGTTGTGTATGTGCGTTTGTGTGTGTATGAGTGCGTGTGTGTTGTGTTTGTGCGTTTGTGTGTGTACGTGCACGGATACGTGTATGTGTGTGTTTGCCTTGCGCTCTCCTGTTGTTGAACACACAGTTGTTAAATGCTTGGGTGTGATCGCGGGTGCCTACACAGATCAGGGTATGCACAATGCATTTCAACTGGTCTCCCTGACAGCTGCATCTTGCTGTTCCTGCACGGCTAAACATTTGGTGTCAATGCATTTGAACTGATCTCTGCACAGCTGCATCTTGCTGTTCCTGCACGGCTAAACATTTGGTGCCAATGCATTTGAACTGGTCTCTGCAAAGCTAAACATTTGGTGTCAATGCATTTGAACTGGTCTCTGCAAAGCTGCATCTTGCTGTCCCTGCATGGCTAAACATTTGGTGTCAACTTGGTACTTACGCACACATTTTGTTTTGAAGTCTATCATGCAGCCGCGCTTTCAAATTGAGGTTAACTTTATAGTTATAACATGCAGTCACATGTGAGCTTTGTCGCAAAACTCTGGGCTTATGTGTTACCTGTGCTTGCAGCGATGCGCTTTGCCCATGGTGTGGCTTCATCAGTGGATCTGCTGCTGTCAGGCTCAACACACCCTGATCCAGCTGTGCATGGCCTCACCACGGTGTGTGTGTATGTGTGTGTTTAGTTGTGTGTGTGTGTGGCATTTATCAGTGGATCTGCTGCTGTCAGGCTCAACGCACCCTGATCCAGCTGTGCATGGCCTCTTCACGGTGTGTGTGAGTGTGTTTGTGTGTGCGTGTGGCTTCATCAGTGGCTCTGCTGCTGTCAGGCTCAACACACCCTGATCCAGCTGTGCATGGCCTCACCACAGTGTGTGTGTATGTGTGTGTTCATCAGTGGCTCTGCTGCTGTCAGGATCAACACACCCTGATCCAGCTGTGCATGGCCTCACCACGGTGTGTGTGTGAGTGTGTGAGTGTGTGTTCATTTGTGTGTGTGAGTGCCTGCAATCAGGTTGTACATGTATACAAGCGTGAGATCAAGGCCTTCAGTGGGTAACCCAACAGCCCATCTGTCCCGTTTTCACGCTCCCTTAAAAGCCAGTAGTAGTTGATCCAATGGCCCATCCGTGGTGGGTTACCCAACAGCCCACCTGCCCCAGTTTCATGCTCCCTTCAAGGCAAGTAGCAGGTAATCCAATGGCCCATCTGTAGGGTTGGCCAGAACCATATATCATATATATACGGTGTATACACGGTATTATTGCCAGGGGAATCACCAATTATACGGTCATATACGGTGCTTATACGGTTCTGGCCAACCCTACCCATCTCTGGTAGGTAACCCAACAGCCCGGCTGCCCCAGTCTCACGCTCCCTTTATGCACGCTTGCTTTACACTCCCTTTCGCACACTCCTTTTTGCACACTTTGTTGGCGTTACAGTGATCTTATATGAACGTCACCTCTTGCTGCATCACGCTCATCATCCTTCCTTCATACCAACCTCATGTCCCATCACTTTTGCTCCAGTTTTTGTTCAGTTTTTTTCACCTGTGAAACTTTGCAAGGAGAAGGAACGCTCAGCCTCCCAGCATACCCGATAGCTTACAAACTAACAACTCTATGGAGATTAAGCTTTTGAACTCTGTACTCAATCTGTCGATCACTGCCTTTGAACTCTCTACGAACTGTCGATCACTGTCTCCCACTCAAATCATAAAAAGACATGCCCCTTAAATTTAGGAGGAGGAACGCTTGGCCTCCCGGCTGCCCCAATGGCCCGGCACCCCATTCAAATCTGCCTCACGCCTTCTGTCTCTCACAATTTCTCCTACCGTCCCACACTTATTTCACAAATCATGCCCCTTAAATTTAGGAGGAGGAACGCTTGGCCTCCCGGCTGCCCCAATGGCCTGGCACCCCTGGGCCTGTGGTCCCCCCCAATGCTGGGCTCAAGCTCTTTGGTGGCGCAGCTTTTGAGCGGTGCTTACATGAGTTCCAAGAGGCGGCCCACGCCCTGCAGTTCCCTGCCAGTGAGTCCAAGCTACGATGCTGCAACTGTCCATGGTTTGGATGCTGTCAGCCTTGCTGGATGGCATCGAGAGGTGCATGCACTGCAGTTCCTTGCCAGTGCCTCAAGCTGCAAACTTGACGTTGCCCTAGCACTTGGCTGGCTGTCTGTCTATCACTCCTGATAGTGCCAGCCCTATTAGGCTTGAGCGGTGCTTGCATGAGTTCCAAGAGGCGGCGCACGCCCTGCAGTTCCCTGCCAGTGAGTCCAGCTGCGACGCTGCTGCTTCTGTGTCGATAGTTTGGATGCCGTCAGCCTTGCTGGCTTTGAGCAGTGCGCACATCACTTACAGGAGGTGATATGCGCGTATCCTCGCTTCAAAATGATGTAAATGTTCAGATCAGGCAACTTGCTTGTCGTGCCATGTGTGAGCCCTGCTACCTTTACCTGGTGGTGTTTAGTTTGATTGGTTGCACACAGCGGCTGTGGCTGCCAATTGTATGGCCAGCCTGCCGACAGTGCACACCTTTTGGTTTATCTGAGGGAACAAAAATTGAGCATGTTGCCCACGCACGCGCACTCACACCCACACACATGTGCATGCACACACACACACACTGCACGCACGTGTTCACACACACGTGCACGTAGGTATACGCAAACATATATACACACAGACACACACGTGCGCGCACACACACACAAACACACACACGTGCACGCACACACACGTGCACGCACACGCGCACACACACACACGTGCACGCACACGCAGCTGTGGCGACTGACCGAGTGGCCAACCTGCTGCTCGCATACAAGGGGCGCTCCTCATTCATGGCCTCCAGCCGAGCGGCAGAGGACATAGCCCGACAGATGGCACGTGAAGTGCTGGTGAGTGATTTTTGGCTGCCTTAACCTTAAACCCTTCAGGGTTAAAGTGCATCTTGGGTTGTTATTGGTGGTGCTGGTGCTGATGCTGATGCTGGTGATGGTGATGGTGATGGTGATGGTGATGGTGATGGTGATGGTGATAGTGCTGGTGCTAATGAGTGGCATGATTCAGGTGTGCAGTGTGTCCCTTACTAGCCACAACACACCTCACAGCATTTCACAAGCATATATACACGCATATATATGCAGGGGCCGTTGCTTGAAACAGCATTTCACAAGCATATATACACGCACACATATGCAGGGTCCGTTGCTTGCCACCTCACAGCATTTCACAAGCATATATACACGCACACATATGCAGGGGCCTTTGCTTGACGCAGCATTTCACAAGCATATATACACGCACACATATGCAGGGTCCGTTGCTTGCCACCACACAGCATTCTACAAGCATATATACACGCACATATATGCAGGGGTCATTGCTTGACACAGCATTTCACAAGCATATATACACGCACACATATGCAGGGTCCGTTACTTGCCAACACACAGCATTTCACAAGCATATATACACGCACACATATGCAGGGTCCGTTACTTGACACAGCATCTGCGCGTCTCACCTTTGTGCTGCGGAGAGTATTTGAGATCGCAGCTGACCAGAGTGTTGCTAATGGTGAGTGTACACACGAGTAAACGTGCGCACGCACACAGACTTACACACACACAAACACACACATACACACATAAACATGCACACACACAACACAAACATGCACACACTTGCATGCACACATGTGCACACACTTAAACAAGCAGCGCACAGCAAATACATAGAAAGAGCTGCACACACGTCTGTGCTTGCGTGTCAATGCACGTGCATGAGCAGGAGGGCTTGAGTTTTGTTCCAGTATTGTCACGCTTTTTGTGATGAATTTGAGCACTGAAGCAAGTTTTTAAATCTGTTACTGCGTGCGAGATTACTGCAGGCAGCAATTGCCACGGGCTGCGCTTATATGCAGCTTTCCATGCACCCATGCAATCTGTATTATATCAACCCTGCTCTTCAACAAAAAACGCAGGAAGCAGTTGCCACGCGCTACGCTTGTATGCAGCTTTCCATGTATCCATGCAACCTACATATCAATCCTGCTTATCAACAAAAAACGCAGGAAGCAGTAGCCATGCGCTGTGCTTGTATGCAGCTCTCCATGCATGCATGCGATCTGTAAATCAATCCTGCTCGTTAGCAAAAAACTGCAGGCAGCAGTTGCCACGCGCTGCGCTTATATGCTTCTTCCCACGCATCCACAATTCTTCCTAACAACACAACAAAAAACTGCAGGCAGCAGTCGCCACACGCAGCGCCCGTACGTAGCTTCCCACGCATCCAAAATTCTTCCTGTCAACACAACAAAAAACTGCAGGCAGCAGTCGCCACGCGCTGCGCTTGTATGCAGCTTTCCATGCATCCATGCAATCTGTATTATATCAACCCTGCTCGTCAACAAAAAACGCTGGAAGCAGTTGCCACGCGCTGCGCTTATATGCAGCTTTCCATGCATCCATGCGATCTGTAAATCAATCCTGCTCGTTAGCAAAGAACTGCAAGCAGCAGTTGCGACGCGCTGCGGTTTGAATGCAGCTTTCCAAACATCCATGCAATCTGTATTATATCAACCCTGCTCGTCAACAAAAAACTGCAGGCAGCAGTCGCCACACGCTGCGCCCGTACGTAGCTTTCCACGCATCCCTGCGATCCGCACACCAGTCCTTCCTGTCAAAGCTGGAGGAGGGCACTCAGGTGTGACTGAGGTTGACGTGCATTTTTTACAGTGAAAAAAAATGCAAATGTATGTTGGCCTGTCAAAGCTGGAGGAGGCCACTCAGGTGTGACTGAGGTTGACGTGCATTTTTTACAGTGATGAAAACTGGAGGAGGCCACTCAGGTGTGACTGAGGTTGACGTGCATTTTTTACAGTGATAAAAACTGGAGGAGGGCACTCAGGTGTGACTGTGAGGTTGACGTGCATTTTTTACAGTGATGAAAACTGGAGGAGGGCACTCAGGTGTGACTGAGGTTGACGTGCATTTTTACAGTAATAAGTGCGTTATGGTAAATGTATGCTGGCACGGAGGCTGTATTCATGACCTACTATGATCTACATCTCATATGTAGGCTTGGTCTATGACCTACTATGATCTACAGTTCATATATAGGCTTGATCTACAGTGTATATATGGATAGATTTGTGTATGATCTACGTTGATACAAGCGCTATAATGTGTGGTGTGGTGTACACATCACTCACGTGTGATGAAGGTTGATGCATATTATTGTACAGAGATACATGGGGTATTGCGGTATTGCGCAAAGGAACTGGGGAACAGAGGCCAACGTACTGCAAAAAGGGCACGGTTGCTTGAGCAAATGAGGCGCGTGCACACACACACACACTTTGCGTACACTTACATGGAAAATGACAATAATTTACGAAAATGGTCCTTACAAGTGTGTGCGAGTTTTGCCCCTTGTTGAGGCGGTCAAACATAATATGGCTGAGAAGGCATGCTTAAGCGTATGAAATATGGTCAATGGTCCTGAACAATGCCAAAGTCTGGGTTTGGCTTGGGCCATCACAAGCAGAAGTAATACACACATACATATACCAGGGAACTTCATCCCGTGCGGGCGCTGCACTTTTTAAGCCAAATTTGGATTTGCCCGGAGGGCAACGCCAAAATTTGAAGGGCCGATTTCGGGCTAGCCGGAGAAAAGCCAGGTTCTGGAGGAACTTGGCTCCGGGACGCCCGCATTAATTTTTAGAACTGTATTTCCAAGCTGCCCGGAGGAAAATGTGATACCGATGGTAAGGGGCCCGGGATTCCAGGGTGCAGGGTGGGGGAGGAGACGCAGCAGAGGCCTCCTCTCGTGCCCAAGGGTGGCAAGGAGTACAGGGAGTACTGCTCCACAGGAAGGGCAGGTTCCTGCTCTTTGGTGCTCATTGCTGGGCACCTAGAGAGAATGGCTGCATGCGCCTTGCGTGTGTGTGGGACTTCTGTATGTGTGGTGTGTGGGGCTTCCGTATGTGTGTTACTACGGCATCACTGGGCACTCAATGAGCATGTGCATGCTTACGCATGATAACATGGATGGTGCCCTCCATTGCCTGCACGCGTGTGCATGGCATATGTGTACGTGCGAGTCCTTGCATGGTGCAATGTGCCCTGTGCGTACGGCTGCGCAAAATCATGTGTGTGTGGTTGTATGTGTACGATTGTATGCTTGAAGGTGTTTGAGTTATGCTTCAGTGCAGGCGTGGACTTACACGTATTGTACGTGCGATGTGCGATGTGCGTGTCTGCCCATGCGTACACGGCTGCACATGTGTATGTGTGTGTGTATGTGTGTGTGCGTGCTTGCTCATGGAAATATAGATGGTGTTTATTCTGTGCGTGCGTGTGCATGGCAAATAGCATGACACGTGTTTTAAACACTGCCTGTGATGCATGTGCATGCGCGCATGCATGCATGCATGCATGCGCGTCTGTGCTTATCGTGCGTGCGCATAAATGACGTTTCCGTGACTGCTTCCTAAATGCCCAAAAGCAAATATTTACCCTACTTACCCGCACATTTCTTCACTTGGGGGAGAAACAGCTGAGGGCGTCCCGCACAAAAAAATTTTGGGTGAGGGAAAACCGAAAGTTTTTCAAACTCTCTGAAGTTCCCTGATATACATATGCTCACACGTAAACTAGCACACACACACATTTAAACACATACGTATATACACGCACACACACACTTACACACACATGCATACGCACATGCATGCACGCACACCAGGCCATGCTGAGGCAGACCTTGGAGTCAGCCACTTCAGAGTTTGCGGTCAATATGCTGGCCTCTATACCAGACGTGTACCCAGAGGAGCAGGTGAGGGAAGCAAACAGCAATTGCGTGTGTGTATTTGTGTATGTGTAGGGTTGGCCAGAACCATATATACACGGTGTACATATGATATTTTTGGCATTGAAGTCACCAATTATACGGTCATATACAGTGTATTTATACAGTTCTAGCCAACCCTATATATGTGTGCTTGTGAGTGTGTGCTCAAGTGTGTGTATGTGGCTGTGTGTAGTTGAATGTGTGCGTTTGTGTAGTTGGATGTGTGTATTCGCAACAATTTGTTTGCAACATACATGTATTGCTGGGTGCGTGCATGTTTGCTGGTCACTGAAGCTGAATAATCTTCAGCACGTTGTGCGGACAAAGTGATCTGGTGTGGGACGTGTACATGATGTGGTCAGAACGTGTACATGATCTGGTGTGGACGTGTACATGATCTGGTGTGGACGTGCACATGATCTGGTGTGGACGTGTACATGATCTGGTGTGGACGTGTACATAATCTGGTGTGGACGTTTACATGATCTGGTGTGGACGTGTACAGATCTGGTGTGGACGTGTACATGATCTGGTGTGGACATTTACATGATCTGATGTGGACGTGTACATGATGTAGCTTTAACAACCTTCTTTTCTTCCATTCTGTGTGTACATGATGTAGCTTTAGCGACCTTCTCTTTTCCCTTTCTGTGTGTACATTAGCTTTGATTCTCTAATATGTCCATGCGCCCTAGCACGCGCTGCATCGTAATCAGGGCTGTGCCATGACGGTCTGATGGTGGGGACCGTTAACCGTACAGTAACTACAGTGAAAGATGCAACATTATGACACGCAGGTAGCAGTGCTTGCGTCTTGCCGCTGGACTGGACAACATACTAAACAGTGTGATTTCCTTCAGAAGAACATCTTGCGCTTAATTTACCCTTCCCATTCTGTTTTTCACCCTTTAAACTGCGTCTTAAGCAGCATAGCAAAGAGGATAGCTCTGACGTTGTCATTGCACAGCCCTTATCGTAATGCGACAGAGATTGGGGCCAATTATCAGCATACCTGCAGGGCCCGATCAATAAATCCTCGTGGCTCTTTCCTTCCTACTTTTGAATGATCTAACAGAGCACTTGTAGTTTATAAAGTACAGACAGTGCACATTAATGCAGGGAGCGTTGAAGCTGCCACTCCACACCATGCTCTGTCCTCTGTGTGTGTGTTTGTGTACGTGTGTGTCTGTGTCTGTGTGTGCATGTGCACGTGTGCATGTGTGTATTTACTTGTACGTGCGCTCTTTTCTAACAAATGCAAGTGGGCACTTTGTTTCCTTCTCTTTGCATGGAACCGCAGATCAGGTAAAACATAGAAACTATTTTGTTTCTTTCTTTTTGCATGGAACCACAGATCAGGTAAAACACAGTGCCAACGAAAGTGTGGTGCACAACTTGTTTGCCAGACCTTGTGACTATTCCACCCTTCTGGCACGGAGGGTGAAAGTGCATTTTGTAACGAAAGACCTTATAGTTGTTTGCCTTGTCTTTGCAATATGCAAATGAACACACTTACAAGGGTGTCGTAATTGTTTCCCCCTTCTGCTGCGGATGGTGACAGAGCATTTCATAGCAACAAACCAAACCTTGTTATTGTTCACCATCTCTGCTCCAGTACACACACACACACACATGTTCCCACATATGTACACACACGTACACACATGCGTACACACGCAGGGCGAGTACAGCCACAGTGATGATGAAGAGGACGGTAGGGCAGGGAGAGCTGCTGCAGACGCAGAGGGAGGCCCACAGGTGCTTTGCGTTGATCAAAAAATAATTACCGAAGAAGACACTGTAAAACCATATTTGCTGATCTGGCCTCTTGCTGGTCTGGTGCATAGGGGGTCAGTCAGAGCCCTATGTATGTGTATGGCGGACATGAACATATATATATAATGCTGAACATGTACATGATGCTGTATATGTATATGATGGCTTGTATGGATCCCGGCCTAAGGTAAATATGTAGGGTTGGCCAGAACCATACATTTATAGGTATATACAGTGTATATACGGTATATTTGGCAGGGAAATCACCATACATACGGTCATATACAGTGTGTATATACGGTTCTGGCCAACCCTATATATATGTATACAAGATGCTGTGCTGATCCTGATCCCTTGTCAGCCTGACACTTCAAGCTGGCCAGGTCCGTTCAAAACGAAGGGCCAGATCTACAAGGTGTGCGTAGATGCGTTATTACAGAAGGAAAGCCTTTAAATTTACCACCATAAACATACACGGCGCTAGCCAGCCCTACCCATACAAAATGTGATCTGCCCTATGATCAGCCAAACGCATACAGAATGTAATCTACCCTATGATCAACCTTACCCATACAATCTGTGATCTGCCCTATGATCATTCCTACGCATACAAATGCAATCTACCCTATGATCAGCCAAACGCTGACAAAATGTGATCTGCCCTATGATCATTCCTACGCATACAAATATAATCTACCCTATGATCAGCCAAACGCTGACAAAATGTTATCTGCCCTATGATCAGCCCTACGCATACAAATGTGATCTACCCTATGATCAGCCAAACGCTGACAAAATGTGATCTGCCCTATGATCATCCCTACGCGTACAAATGTGATCTACCCTATGATCAGCCAAACACTGACAAAATGTGATCTGCCCTATGATCATCCCTACGCATACAAATGTGATCTACCCTATGATCAGCCAAACGCTGACAAAATGTGATCTGCCCTATTATCATCACTGCGCATACAAATGTAATCTACCCTATGATCAGCCAAACGCTGACAAAATGTGATCTGCCCTATGATCATCCCTTCGCATACAAATGTGATTTACCCTATGATCAGCCCTACCCATACAAAATGTGATCTTCCCTATGCTCAGCCAAACGCATACAAAATAAGTACAAAAAGGCTCCTATACCGTAGTGTCAGTGCAGTGCATAGAGAATAAAAATGGCTGACCCTACTTGTTTCATAATAGGGATGTACTTGATTGACGTGGGCAAAGAGATTAAAATGTGTTATAGACTACGCAGGCAGTAATCAGTAATGACCATGAACAAAAGACCCACGCATGTTTTAAAGCAGTGTGAAGCGCTTCATCCCTCGTAAATGATGGCCTTCACCAGGCGCAGGCACACAAAGACGTACACTAAAACACAGAGGTGTAAACCTCCATGCTTACTGTCACCCAAAGCAGAGGAAGAATTCTCTGTGCTGACTGTCACCCACAGCAGGGGAAGGATCCTCCGTGCTTACTGTCACCCAAAGATCTGTTGTAACGAGTACGATTGTCGCGTTCCTGATGGGTACCTTTTTAGGGGGTTGAACTTCAGGCCAGGCCATTTGGCTGTTCGGCTTCACTCCGTCACCCCCCCATTCCTTTGTAGGTGCTCACACTTGCCACACACTTGTGTCGGTGCTTATATTAGCTTGCATCTAAAGTCACTGCCACCCCCCAAATCCGGTATAGATGCTCACATTTGCCACACACATATGTCAGTGCTTATGTCAGTGTGTTTGCATCCACAATCACTGCCACACACATATCCGTTATAAGTGCTTACACACGTATATCAGTGCTCATGTCAGTGCGTATGTCAATGCCACACACGTGTGCCGGTGCTTATGTCAGTGCGTTGGCATCCAAAACCACTGCCACACCCACACGGGTGTTCATTCACACGACACACCTTTCATAGCGCAGTGAGTAGGGTTGGCCAAAACCATATATATACGGTGTGTATACGATATTTTTGGCAGGATACTCACCAAATTTACGGTCATATACGGTGTATATATACGGTCCTGGCCAAACCTAGCAATGAGTGCACCCCCTTCCCCCTAGTAGCACCATGACCGTTCAAAATTTCATCACCTGCACCATACCCACATTCAAATGCAGGGAAAGCTCCCCTGTCACCCTCACCCCCCCCTTGTAGCGTCACGACTGTGGCAAACGCAATCTCCCAGGCCTCACTCACGCCTCCACTAACAAACCTCGCCAGATTTAAGCATCAGCCATGGTCACCTAGGGCCCTTCACCATATACACCTCACGTATGCCTCCATGTATATATTACGAGTTACGAATCACGTGTGCCTCCATGCTGATAGCTCACCCTCAAGGCACCAAACACAATCACTTGCGCACCAAATAGAGTTGCTGATAGCCCAGCTCCCATTCTAGCCTCACCTCTGTTGTGAATGATCACCTACACATGAAAGCTCTGATCAAATATGATGAATATTAATGATATGTTCGAGTTTGGCCTGTGCTCCATCCTCCAAGGAGCCTCCATTACCCTCCACACCATCCTTTTGGAAGTGGGTGGCACTATCTACAACAATCGCACGCTGGAGCTTTTTAAGGAGCTGGATTTTGATTCTCAAAGAGTTGAGAAAATTGCTTCCAAGCTTCATGTTCATTCTGTCAATTACGCTGCCACACTCGCCCATACCAGACGTGCCCTTTCCAGCACTATGATCAACTCTCATCAGAGTTGCAGGAGACGATTTCAGATCAAGCCTGCAACCCTCATGATCCCCATCGATCTTTATTACTTCCAATTGGTGAAGGAGCTATTTCTCTTCTTTTCTTAATGGTACCCGATACCAAAGCGGCTCCTTTTCCTGAATTAATGTGGGGAGTAATTGTCACTGCATGTGTGATTTTTTCATTTTTTCCTTATAATATACGCGCCAATATCACCCCCAGCCCCCCATCATTGCAACGTGACAGCCAAATAGATTGTCCAAAAATTGACCACCTGCACCATACCCGCATTCAAATGCAGGGGAAGCTCCCCTTTCACGCTCACCCCCCTCGTAGCACCATGACCGTCCCTGAGACGCCCTCGCCTCCCCCCACCGCTTCTATTGCTGCGGCTCCCTTTCATGTAAGCCCTTACCAAGCACGTGTGTAGGGCTGGCCAGAAATGTATGTTTACAATTCAGATACGCTTGGCACGGGCATCTAATGTATGGGCACGTACCTAGTACATATTAATAACTGTATGCTTACAATTTAGATACACTTGGCACGGGCATCTCATGTAAGGGCACGTACCTAATACATATTAATGGTTCTGGCCACTCCTATGTGTAGGACTGGCCAGGCCTGTATGCTTATGGTTAACATACAGTAAATCTGGCACGCATACATCATAATGTATGGGGCACGTACATATGGGACTGGCCAGGCCTGTATGCTTATGGTTACATACAGTAAATCTGGCACGCATACATCCTAATGTATGGGGCACGTACGTATGGGACTGGCCGATCCTATGCTTGTGCGTAGGGCTGGCCAGTCCCGTAGGCTTATGATTAACATTATGTAGACTTGGCAGGCGTGTTTCCTAATGGATGGGCACGTCCAAAATACATATGAATGGTTCTGGCCGATTTTATACTTGTGCGAAGGACTGGTCAGTGCTGTATCCTTGCACATGTGCACAGCAGCCGCCTGTGGGTTGAAATTGAAACTGAGCTGACATATTATATCAAGTACGCGTCGTATCAGCGAGGTGGTCAGTGCTGTGTCCTTGCACATGTGCATGTGCACGGCAGCAGCCTGTGGGTTGAAATTAAAACTGAGCTGACATATTTTATCAAGTACGCGTCGTATCAAC
>Ga0307945_1003434_pt1 | contig 12839 bp, 12 predicted proteins | sample OrgLakmetagen228_FD_201818 | JGI IMG/M metagenome (GOLD analysis project Ga0307945, IMG submission 201818) | Saline water microbial communities from Organic Lake, Antarctica - #228 | ecosystem: Environmental > Aquatic > Non-marine Saline and Alkaline > Saline | place: Antarctica: Organic Lake...
CCCCCCCACCAAAACCACCACAACCAGTGTCACCAGATTGGGGTCTGGCAGGAGCAGCTCTGGCCCCGGGCTTGCCAGCACAAACACGAGGAGTGAGCAGTGCCACGCTGCTGCGTTGAACCTTTAGTGAGTGCAGGAGAGAAATCAGAGTGATATGAGTGAGTGAGCAGTGCCATGCTGCTGCGTTGAACCTTGAGTGAGTGCAAGAGAGAAATCAGAGTGATATGAGTGAGTGAGCAGTGCCATGCTGCAGCGTTGAACCCTGAGTGAATGCAAGAGTGAGCAAAATTGAAAACAGAAGCGAGTCGAACGATGAGTGCATGAATGAGTGAGTAGGGAGTGACTGACTTGGTGCCATGCTGCTGCGTTGAATCTTGAGTGAGTGCAAGAGTGAGCGAGAGCAAAAACATAAGCGAGTCAAACAATGAGTGCATGAATAGGTGAGTAAGGGAGTGATTGACTTGGTGCCATGCTGCTGCGTTGAACCCTGAGTGCGTGCAAGAGTGAGCGAGAGCAAAAACATAAGCGAGTCGAACAATGAGTGCATGAGTGAGTGAGTAAGGGAATGACTGACTTGGTGCCATGCTGCTGCGTTGAATCTTGAGTGAGTGCAAGAGTGAGCAAGAGCAAAAACATAAGCAAGTTGAACGATGAGTGAGTTAATGAATAAAGAGTGACTGATTTGGTGCCACGCTGCTGCGTTGAATCTTGAGTGAGTGCAAGAGTGAGCGAGAGCAAAAACATAAGCGAGTCAAACAATGAGTGCATGAATAGGTGAGTAAGGGAGTGACTGACTTGGTGCCATGCTGCTGCGTTGAACCTTGAGCGAGTGCAAGAGTGAGTGAGAGTAAAAGGATGAGCAAGAAGAGCGATGAGTGTGAGATTGACTGGCAACACTCCTTGCTTTACTTACCTTCAGGTTTGGTGCAGGGACTTTGAGCATGAGTGTATGAGTGGCAACACTCCTTGCTTTACTTACTTTCAGATTTGGTGCAAGGACATTGAGCATGAGTGGCAACACTCCTTGCTTTACTTACCTTCAGATTTGGTGCAGGGACATTGAGCATGAATGGCAACACTCCTTGCTTTACTTACCTTCAGCTTTGGTGACTCCTTGCTTTACTTACCTTCAGATTTGGTGCAGGGACATTGAGCAGCCAATATACAACACCCGGGGGCACCATAGCTTTGAGAAGGGACTCGTCGCCTTCGTTGCAATTTGATCTGCATTACAGATACACACACACATGCACCAATACAGTATCGTCAGTTTTTATTGATTTGCGATGCACACACGTTGACGTGCAAGTACAAATGTCGATCTAAAAATGATGTGCAGATTCACATTTTTATTACAGCAAGCATAATGATGTGTAAGGCACTCATACAAACACACACACACACACATACACACGCATACTGAGCTTTGGGCGAGCTTGCTGATCTGCAATTCTACCGCAAGCTCATGTGTTATTCTGCATAGCGCATTGATCTGTGGAGTACATGTTGATAAGGCACGCACACAAACACACACACACAGACATGTAAGCAGATACATGGCTTGAAGAAAAATCAAGCGCTTGAAATAAAGCCAAGCGCAGCATGCTGCTCTTATGAGTTGTATCTCTTTAATTTCCCCAGCGAAAGCAAGCAGGCAGGGTCACTCACATTGTGACTGCATCAAGACCAGAAAAATAGTTGTGAAAACATTCATGTACAGCGTATGCACGGGCTTTGACCAGCTATGTAAAACGAAAATAGAAAGTCCACAAAAGCAGTGCAGCTGACTTGTACATTGACTATACATTAAATTCAATGCGAAAATAAGATGTTTACTACATAAACTATAGGTAAGAGGAGTCTTTTTCCTTTGGCATCAAGCACCAGAAAAAGCGCTTTATGACTAGAGGGAAAAGTCTTGTAAAAAAGCCCTACACTACAGCAATTTACACTGAAACGCTGTGCATGCTCATGCAGCACATGGTGTCACCCAGGGCTGGACAAAGCCGTATGTGACCGTCGGTATTTATATGGTAATTCTCCAGAAAATACCGTATAGGTATACACCTATACACCGTATACACGGATGTATGCATGATTCTAGCCAACCGTAATATCATATCCTACAAGGGTATCCAAAGTCAAAGTTTCATGGTTCTGCTGTCAATTGGTAGTTGCGGTTTGTTAGGGTGCTGCTGCTGCCGTTGAAGAAAGGAGGAAAGCAGGTGCAAGTATATCCACACATCCCACCTGCTGTTTGGAATTGCATCAGCTTTCGTCCTTAGCCAAGGATGCAATTCCTGCTGCTGCTGCTGCTGCTGCTCCTGCTCCTGCTCCTGCTCCTGCTGCTGTTCTTGCTGCTGCTGCTGCTGCTGCTGCTGCTGCTGCTGCTGCTCGGTGGACTGTTGGAGGGTGCTGTTTTCAGGCAAAGCTGCCAATGAAGGAGCACCTTGCGTTGGTGGACTGTCCAAACTGTCCCCACTTGTTGCTTGAATGTCCATACGTACGGAGCAGTGTTGTTGCTGATGCCGTTTGTTGCTGCCTGAAATCTGCTGCTGCTGCTGCTGCTGCTGGGAAGGCTCATCGGAATCCTGTTCATCCAGCACGATCTTCAGCTCCCCCTCCCCTATCCCTTCATTACCTTGCTGGTTATGCTGCTGCTGATGCTGCTGCTGCTGGGAGGGCTCATCAGAAGCCTGTTCATCCAGCACGATCTTCAGCTCCCCCTCCCCTATCCCTTCTTTACCTTGCTGGTTATGCTGCTGCTGTTGCTGCTGCTGCTGCAAGGAGGGCTCATCAGAAGCCTGTTCATACAGCACGATCTTCAGCTCCCCCTCCCTGATCCCTTCTTTCCCTAGTGCGGCCTCCTCTCCGCATGCCCCCTCCCCTTCCCCCTCTAGCCCCTCACCACTCCCCAGCATACGCCCTTCTCCAGACACTCCCTCATTTCCATGTGAGCACCTAACCTTGATCGCTCCTCCACTCCCTCGTGCGCACTTTTCCCCAGACATTTCCTCGGTTCCTCGTGCGCACCCTTTACTCTTCGCTTCCCCACTCCCCAAAGCACACCCTTCTTCACTCCCTTGTGAGCGTCCATCAATAAACACCTCTGCGTTCCTTAGTGTGCGTTTTTCACTGGGCTCATCCCCACTCCCTGGTGTGGAACTTTCCGCTCTGTCTGGTGCGTCCCCTTCTTGAGAAGCTCCCCCATCTTCTCCCTCTCGACTTTGTTCCTCCACTGCCTGCTGCTGGACTCGTGCAGCATCTTGAGCGGCCGCACCCAGAACTTTGGTGCCGGCAAGCCCCTTGCCTGGTTATATGTACGGAATAGACAGTACTTCAGAAGAATGATTAAAATGACAGTCAACTGTCCACCAAGCGCATTGCAGAGTGGAAGCAAACGACACTTTAGTGCTGGCAAACTCCTTGCCTGATCAGATTTGCGCAGCACAAAAAACATTTTAAAATTGGAGGTGTGACGAGAATGGAAATTGACTGTCCACCGAGCGCATTGCAGAGAGGAAGCAAACTATACTTTGGTGCTGGCAAACTGCTTGCCTGATCAGATTTGCGCAGCACAAAACACTTTCAAAAATGGAGGTACGACGAGAATGGAAATTGACTGTCCATCAAGCGCATTGCTGAGTGCAAGCAAACAGCACTTTAGTGCTGGCGAACTTCTTGCCAAATCATTTGCGGAGCACAAAAAACATCTTAATAATGGAGATATGACGAGAAAAGAAATTGACTGTCCATCAATCGCATTGCTGATAAGTGGAAGCAAGCAAAACTTTAGTGCTGGCAAGCCCTCGTTTGCACACACCCATTGTTTACAACCATTTGATGGGGAAGTACCTAACCAAATACACATGGTACACAATATAAATTCATTTGGTGGAGGAGTGTCAAGCAATATGCCCATTGTTTACAACCATTGGAGGAGAAGTGTCTGAACTTATTACCCACTGAATACACCCATTTGGTGGAGGAGTGTCTAACAGAGAATCTCAGGAGCGCCAAACAATCAGGAGTGTCAAACATAATACCCACTGTATACGCGTATTCACCCATTTAGAAGAAAAATGTCTGACATAGAAACTAAGGAGTTTCAAATGGCCAGGAGCGTCTGGCAGAATGCCTGCAAGTAAGTACTGGTTATCAATATCCTAAAAAGCACTTGTACATCCATTTGGCGGAAGGAGTGATATGCAGATAAGTTACATCGAATTTTTAACAAGACAGTGCCGTGGGAGTAGCGTAGCAAAAAGTGAAGCAAATTTTGATGAGCGCAGCGGTATCTACTGCAATCAAACCCAAATTAATTATAATGTTATGCCCACATGCCCACGCAAGATTTTCACCTGCGACGCCTGACGCAGCAGTATCCACTGCAGCCGCTGCCCCAAGAGCGGTGGCTGTGCCAGCGGCTTCTGCTACCTTTGTCCAAGGCATGCCTGCAAGTGTGTGTGTGTTATGTGTGTGTGTTTGTGTGTGTGTGTGTTTGTGTGTGTGTGCTGGAGTGTTATTTGGCTAAGGTTTGTAGCTAGGGTGCTTGAAAAAACAGCGTGCGCATATGCAACCTTTGTCCAGAGCATGCCTGCAAGTGTGAGTGTGCAAGAGTGGATCGTAGCTAGGGAGCTAAGAAAGGCAGTGTGTGCGTATGCAACCCTTGTCTAAGACATGTGTGAGTGTGCAGGAGTGGCTAGGGTGCTTACAGAAAACCGTGTGCGCGCATGCAACCCTTGGTGAATGACTTGACGACTGGAATAGACAAACTGCATCAAGCGCCACAATGTAGATGCATCAGCTTTTTCCATCATGTCATGACCAAACCAATTGTGCGCTTCATACCTGCCATACCAATTGTGCGCTTCATACCTGCCATACCAATTGTGGCTTCATACCTGCCATACCTATTGTGCGCTTCATACCTACCATACCTATTGTGCGCTTCATACCTACCATACCTATTGTGGCTTCATACTCACCATACCTATTGTGCACTTCATACCTACCATACCTATTGTGCGCTTCATACCTGCCATACCAATTGTGCGCTTCATACCTACCATACCTATTGTGCACTTCATACCTACCATACCAATTGTGCGCTTCATACCTACCATACCTATTGTAAACTTCATACCTACCATACCTATTGTAAACTTCATCATGTCCTGGCCATACCTATTGTGCGCCCAAGCTTGGTCATCAAGCGCCGAAGTGGAGATGCGCCCGCTACCTCTTTCACAAAATCGCAGGCAGATCCCAGATCAACTCGGGGAACGATGTCGCTGCCTGTGGGAAGTGTGAGCGTGAGTTATAATGGATGGTCATGTAGGGTGAAAGGAAGCACAACAAACGATGTCGCTGCCTGTGGGGAGTGTGAGAGTGAGTTATAATGGATGGTCATGTAGGGTGAAAGGAAGCACAACAAACGATGTCGCTGCCTGTGGAAATGGTGAGAGCAAATGGATGACCACGCGATGCAAAAATAAATACAATAAATAGCAATGTTGCCGCCTGTCGAAATTTGAGAGCGAGCACTAATAGACAAGCAAACTGTGTAATAAAAAAGATGCAGAGGACAAAAGCCTCGCGTTTCATACAATTATAGGGTGTACCATATTAAGGGACTCAGCAGCTTTGTTGGTGGTACACGTACATGTGTTACAAGCACGTGCCCTGAGCATTCTGGTAAAACATTCAATCCGAATCAATGTATTACAAGCACGTGCCCTGAACATTCTGGTAGCATATTCAATCCGAATCAATGTATTACAAGCACGTGCCCTGAGCATTCTGGTAAAACATTCAATCCGAATCAATGTGTTACAAGCACGTGCCCTGAACATTCTGGTAGCATATTCAATCCGAATCAATGTATTACAAGCACGTGCCCTGAACATTCTGGTAAAACATTCAATCCGAATCAATTTGTTACAAGCACGTGCCCTGAACATTCTGGTAGCATATTCAATCCGAATCAATGTGTTACAAGCACGTGCCCTGAACATTCTGGTAGCATATTCAATCCGAATCAATGTGTTACAAGAACGTGCCCTGAACATTCTGGTAGCATATTCAATCCGAATCAATGTGTTACAAGAACATGCCCTGAACATTCTGGTAGCATATTCAATTCCGAATTAAATTTCCTTGAGCATTTGAAAGAATTGAGATTGTACATCCAGGTTTTTTGATGGAGGCCAGAAATACCTGGACACAGGTAGAAGCATGTTTGGCAGCTCATGCAAAGCAATGCACGGGGTCCATTAACCAGGAACACTTCCTTTGTTGGCATGCACAGACATAATGTAGCCATGAGTGTGTTATTGGGCAATTGGTATTGATCTCATATTGTATTTAACGTTTAAAATTCAGATCCTAGTGGTGGATACAACTATACGAGGGCAGCTCTGTGAAAATAGCTCCTGCCTGCACCTTGCAAGTCAAGCATATATGCATGCTGTCTGCCCAGCTTAAATGTTCCCTTCATCACGCTGTCTGCCCAAGTCTGCCTATACCAAGCTGTGCATAGCATTTTGCAGGACATGCCGTCTGCCCAGATCACATCACGCACAAGCTAATTGTCTGCCTGGAATATTTCATGTACAGGCATGTCTGTCCAGACCCCACCCATGCACATGCAAGTCGGCTGCCCAAACTCAGCCGTTCACATGCACGTTGTCTGCCCAGACGTATCCATGCACATGCACGTCATTTACACAAATTACGCCGTGCATATGCACGTCGTCTGCTCAGATTTTATCATGCACAAATAGGTCATCTGCTCAGATTATGTCATGCATAAGTTGGTCGTCTGCCCAAAGTTTATCATGCAATACCTCAAGCCACGCGCACCATAGATGATAGACACCATGAAGTGATGACAGCTACGAGACATAGGTGGACACGCACCATAGATGATAGACACCATGAAGTGCTGACAACTACGAGACATGCGGCTTGACATGGATGCTGCAGGTGCCAGGCACACTGCACGCAGGCGGCTGTGAATGGCAGAAAGTAAAAGGGAACAAGTGTTAAAAACACACAAATGAATAGACAGGCACATTGCACGCAGGCGGCTGTGAATCGCAGAAAGTTAAAGGGAACAAGTGTTAAAAATACACTTATGAAGGGACAGGCACACTGCATGCAGGCGGCTGTGTGTGGCAGCAACGAAGAGGACACAAGTGTTTAATATCGTATATGGAGACAGGCAAACAGTACGCAGGCGACTGTGTATAGCAGGAAGGAAAAGGGAAAACGTATTTACAAGCACATATAGAGACAAGCACACTGCACGCAGGCGACCGTGAATGGCAGAAAAGAAAAGGGAAGTGTTAAAAACACACACATGAAGAGACAGGCACACTGCATGCAGGCGGCTGTGTATGGCAGCAACGAAGAGGACACAAGTGTTTAATATCGTATATGGAGACAGGCAAACAGTACGCAGGCAACTGTGTATGGCAGGAAGGAAAAGGGAAAACGTGTTTACAAGCACATATAGAGACAAGCACACTGCACGCAGGCGGCTGTGGATGGCAGAAAGTAAAAGGGAACAAGTGTTCAAAAACACACACATGAAGAGACAGGCACACTGCACGCAGGCGGCTGTGTATGGCAGCAACGAAGAGGACACAAGTGTTTAATATCATGTATGGAGACAGGCAAACAATACACAGGCGGCTGTGAATGGCAGAAAGTAAAAGGGAACAAGTGTTAAAAACACACACATGAAGAGACAGGCACACTGCACGCAGGCGGCTGTGTCTGGCAGCAACAAAGAGGAAATGTTCATCATCGTTTATGGAGACAGGCACACTGCATGCAGGCGGCTGTGAATGGCAGAAAGTAAAAGAGAACATAAAAAATATACATGAAGAGACAGGCACACTGCATGCAGGCGGCTGTGTATGGCAGCAACGAAGAGGACACAAGTGTTTAATATCATGTATGGAGACAGGCAAACAGTACGCAGGCAACTGTGTATGGCAGGAAGGAAAACAATTTTTGAAATAGTATGCAAACAGAAAAGCAGCTTTAAGCCTGAGTGGTTGTCCGCCCCCACACACAGGCGCTGGCACACACAAACGAATACGCACAAGTGCAAGTACAAGAGTACACACACACACTCACACACGCACACATACACGAATGATACACACACACACGAATACACACAAGTGCACGTACAAGAGTACACACACACCTCCTAGTCAGGCGTGGCAGGCGCATGTCCCCACGCAAAAGCAGGGCCAGCACGGATGCAGCACCGCCCCCAAGAGAGTGGCCTAAATCGAAGTGTGTGGCAGTGTGTTTGCATGTGTGTGTGTTTTGCGTGTATGATTATAAGATTATATGTGTATGTGAAAGAGTGTACGAGTGTGCATGTGCATCTGTAAAGCATGAGTTTGTATTTGTGTATGTGTATGTGTATGCATAAGTGTATGTGCTAATGTGTGCCACATAGGGTTGGACAGAACCATATAATCCTAGTGCATATTACAGGGTTCTGGCCAGCCCATCTGGCCAACCCTAGTGCCACCCTTCTGGCCAACTCTAGTGCATAATTTACGGTTCTGGCCTACCCTTCTGGCCAACCCTAGTGCCACCCTTCTGGCCAACCCTAGTGCATAATTTACGGTTCTGGCCTACCCTTCTGGCCAACCCTAGTGCCACCCTTCTTGCCAACCCTAGTGCATATTATAGGGTTCTGGCCTACCCTTCTGGCCAACCCTAGTGCTACCCTTCTTGCCAACCCTAGTGCATATTATACGGCTCTGGCCAGCCCATCTGGCCAACCCTAGTGCCACCCTTCTGGCCAAACCTAGTGCATAATTTACGGTTCTGGCCAGCCCATCTGGCCAACCTTAGTGCCACCCTTCTGGTCAACTCTAGTGCATATTATACGGCTCTGGCCAGCCCATCTGGCCAACCCTAGTGCCACCCTTCTGGCCAAACCTAGTGCATATTATAGGGTTCTGGCCAGCCCATCTGGCCAACCCTAGTGCCGACCCTAGTGCCAACCCTAGTGCATATTGTAGGGTTCTGGCCAGCCCATCTGGCCAACCCTAGTGCCATCCTTCTGGCCAACCCTAGTGCATATTATAGGGTTCTGGCCAGCCCATCTGGCCAACCCTAGTGCTATTATAGTGTTCTGGCCAACCCATCTGGCCAACCCTAGTGCCACCCTTCTGGCCAACTCTGGTCATAGTTTACGGCTCTGACCAGCTCTAGTGCCACACCGACGGCAACGGACTTTGGACAACACCAACCCTAATGCCACACAAGCACATTGACAACACACCACACCACACCACACCACACCACACCACACCACACCACACCACACCAAACCACACCACACCACACCACACCAAACCACACCACACCACACCACACCACACCACACCACACCACACCACACCACACCACACCACACCACACCACACCACACCACACCACACCACACCACACCACACCACACCACACCACACCACCACATGAATACCGACCCTAGTGCCACACCAACGGCGACGGAATTTGAACAACATCTGTCAGGATGTTAGACTTGTGTGGTTTAAATATGCATCAAAGGGACACACACATTTATCCCAAGGAAAAAGGAAAAAGGGAAAAGAAGAATTGCACGAATGTTCCAAGGTGCTAAGAGTCCGCTTTAAACAAAATTTTGTGATCTGCCTGTAGTCCTTACGGTGGACGTAAGAAGGAGGCGACCAAGTATTCCTATGACCAGGGCATACGTGGGTCGAGATTCTTGATCCCTGGTAACACATATTAAAAGCATGCAAATGCAAATGCACAAGCTCAAAACCCTTGCCTACACATTCACTAATGCGATGCCTCTGTTGCTTGCTTGCTTGCTTGCTTGCACACACACACACACACACACACATACACACACACTCAAACATACACACACGCACACATACACACACACATACCTGTAACAATCATGTCGAACTGTGGCTCCCTGGCAACAGCACGATGAACTGCCGCAGATGCTGATACAAACACACACACACACGCACACACACACACATACCTGTGACAATTATGTCGAACTTTGGCTCCATGGCAACAGCACGATGAACTGCCGCAGATGCTGATACAAAGATACACACGCACACACACACATACACATACACACACCCACCCATACATACGCACACACTCAAACATACACATACACACACGCACACATACACACACACCCATACCTGTAACAATTATGTCAAACTTTGGCTCCATAGCAGCAGCACGATGAACTGCCGCAGATGCTGATACAAACACACACACACACACGCACACACACACACACGCACACACACACACATACCTGTAACAATTATGTCGAACTTTGGCTCCATGGCAACAGCACGATGAACCGCCGCAGATGCTGATACAAACACGCTGGTTGCTGCTCCGAGCATTCCTGCGTGGCACACGCCCGCCCCATGCCTCTGCAGCAATTAAAACAACAATTTACTCATAAGGGTTTTGGGTTATAAATGTATCAGGCAACAAATTAAGGGAACGGCTCCATGCATTTTTGTATGGAGCACACCAGCCATATGCCTCTGCAGTAATGAAAACACGCACAAAAAATGTGAGTAATGAATAACCATGTTTCGATAAGGCCAGTCCAGTATTTCTGTGTTCTGTGTGGCACACACCAGCTCGTGCCTTTTGCAGTAATGAAATTATCAGAGAAAAATTACGCAGGCCGCGAAGAACCACTCTTCTCATAGGATTAAGGGCAAGGAACCACCATGGTTGAACGGGTGAAGCTCCCCCACAACTGAAAATCAACTGGATCAGGATTTACATGTATATACTTGGATTTGTCAACAACAGACATGCAGGCAGTGAAGATTGAGAAGGTCGTCTCAAGCTGCGTGGCACACAAGTACCCTGTACAATATGAGAGCGATGGAAAAAATTCATAACCATGGTAGAACACAGTGCCCAAATCAAGAAAACCTGCAAGAACTACTGTGTACTCTGCAGCATGCAGAAGTACTCTAGTTCTTGGAGGCGATTGCAACCGAATGTCAGTTGGAACCGTCTTGGCACAGCTTGTGCTGTAGATGTCATCTCTTTTATGCTTGTACCCTAGTTAGAGTTTGAGGTTTAGTTTTACCCTCTTGCTTCCTTGCCTCTTGACCTGAGCTTTTTGCTTTGTTGGCAGGTATGGGTGTTAACAGTCTAGCTGCTTGGCTTCTTCCTTTATGTTAGGAGGGCTTTAGCAGCATTTCTTTCAGTCAGGTTTTTGCTTCCTCAGTGTGGTTACGGAGTCAGTTGAAAACGGAGGTTTTGTGATGGTACATGCGTAATTTCACCCTCCAGCAGTTCGGTGGATATGAGTCAGAATAGAACCAATGCTGCACATACATAGGTATTTACCATTGTTACTTGGTAGTCGCGCAACATATGTGAGCATATTCCCAAAGCTATAATCAGCTGCATTGCAGACACAAGCAAACAAAGACCACATAAGTAAAGAATAGGCTATCCTACCAAGCACTTCTGGCGGCCCAACCACGGTAAACACAAAACTATAACACAAACACGTTTGAACCAAGTGACACAAGAATCGTGGCGCGGAGCAAAAGGTGTTTATAATTCTTGCTGTAATGTGAAGTTCAAATATTGCTGCATCTTCTGCAGGGCAGATATGCAGGTGTGTGGAAGGTACACATCAATGCGGGGTTGTAAAGCAAAAGTTGTATGGTACGGTCTGTCTGTTGGCATATGCCTGATCTCTAGGTATACCTTGTGGTGGGCACGAAGGCTTTGGAAGCACACAGGCACACATGCACACACACACACACATACATACACTTACACACACAGGGGTTGTAAAACAATGGTTGTATGGTACGGTCTGCCTTTTGGCATATGCCTGATCTCTAGGTATACCTTGTGGTGGGCACGAAGGCTTTGGAAGCACACAGGCACACATGCACACACACACACACACACTTACACACAAACAGGGGTTGTAAAGCAATGGTTGTATGGTATGGTCTGCCTTTTGGCATATGCCTGCTCTCTAGGTATACCTTGTGGTGGTCACGAAGGCTTTGAAAGCACACAGGCACACATGCACACACACAAACAAACACTTACACACAAACAGGGGTCGTAAAGAAATGGTTGTATAGTACGGTCTGCCTTTTGGCATATGCCTGATCTCTAGGTATACCTTGGGTTGGCCAGAATCGTACACACACACTGCATATGACCGTATGTATGGTGGGATTTTCCTGCTAAAAATACCGTATATATTCACCGTATATATCTATACATGTATGGTTCTGGCCAACCCTCGGTATACCTTGTGGTGGGCACGAAGGCTTTGGAAGCACACAGGCACCGGTCGCCCCACAACGTCTGTCAATGTGTCAACTATTTCCATGGTGCCCCTGAAACATGTAAGCATGCATGTGTGTACGTGTGTATGTGAGTGTGTGTGTGTGTGCTTTTGTGCATGTGTGCGCCTTTGTGTGATGAACAGAAAAGGAAAGGCAAATGTTTGTAGAACAGTTGCCCAGGTGCAAAAAAGGTAAAAAGGTAAGTGCGCTTAATGCGCATCATTTGCAATGCCTTTACACGCATACGTACATGCACAAGCACAAGTTTGAACACAAGCACGAGTTTGAGCACCAGCACCAGCACCAGCACCAGCACCAACACCAACACCAGCACCAGCACCAGCACCAGCACCAGCACCAGCACCAGCACTAGCACCAGCACCAGCACCAGCACCAGCACCAGCACCAGCACCAGCACCAGCACCAGCA
>Ga0307945_1003436_pt1 | contig 12834 bp, 9 predicted proteins | sample OrgLakmetagen228_FD_201818 | JGI IMG/M metagenome (GOLD analysis project Ga0307945, IMG submission 201818) | Saline water microbial communities from Organic Lake, Antarctica - #228 | ecosystem: Environmental > Aquatic > Non-marine Saline and Alkaline > Saline | place: Antarctica: Organic Lake...
TCTGGTGTCTTGTTCAGTCTGGCCTCTTTCTCTTCTTGAAGCTGGTTTTTTATGCTATAGCTCAACTGCCCTCGCTGGCGGATATAGCTGTGTAACCCCTTACCCTTACCCAAGGTCTCTGACTAGTTCCTAAAAACCCCAAGCGCAGCGCCACTATTTCTTTTGTTTTTGCTTTTCACAGTAACCAGCATCAGAGCGGCTTCTTTTCTTTTTTCAATGGGGGGAGCGGTTTCCACTACCAGCCGGCGTCATCTTTCAACATGTAAACAGGTGTTCCCACCCAACGGCGCCTGTTCGGGTCCGCGGTGGCCGTGCGTGTAGACTGTGGTCACCATCTATATCAAGGCTCATAAATTAGGTGGCCACGGTGGCCGTGCGTGTTGACTGTGGAGATTAAGGTGGCCGTGATCACACTGGTGGCCGTGAGGTTGCTAGAAATCAAGCCGTCCATTCTTCAGCTCCGTTTTTGCTCCGTACTTGAGTATCCGAGTGCATGTGGAGGTTTGTTGTGAGCACTTTAAAAGGACATAGTGCCCGCTCATAGTACCATACGTGCTGCACCCTTAGCAGGGCTACCCAACTCATACTAAAAAAGGCCAACAAGGCAGGTCAATCTTGCTGCTCAAACATATGGCCACCCCTTATTAACAGAAGAACACCAAGTAGGACTGAGTCACGTCTCGTTCTGACATCATGCTTTCTTTTCATAGGTATATGATACCCAGGAAAATAGTGGTGTCTAATTCGCTCAGCCTGTAAATTCAGTTTAAAAGTTTTGGTGCAGATGTTTTCAAATCATAGGGCAAGAAATCATTAAAACTTGAATGATCACTGTCACTTCAACCCTTTCATTTTAAAACCAGCGAGACGGTGTTCAGATACAATTAGAGGTTGCTGATAAATTTTGGGCTTGGACCATAACAATTCAGTTTATGAGCCTTGATATAGATGGTCTCATAAATTAGGATGATCACACAAGTTACAGCAGAAATCATTGCCACTGGAATGATCACTGCCACTCCGACTCTTTCACTTAGTTAGGAACCAAGAAGATGGTGTTTGGGAGCCATGAGGGGTTCTGCTGGAGTTTGGGGTGATATGCTTATGTAATATCCAGTGCATTAAATCCGTGAATTAAATCTTGGTAACGAATCTGCCTGGCAAAAGACACTGTGCTTAGCGGCTGTGCTAAAATAAGCTTTTGAGGCTCTCTCACGCTGGGCGTTTGACATCAGCATAATATACGCTCTTCAGATCACATATGATTTCTGTGTGGAATGAAGGTGAAACAAGGTATTCGAGGACGCGAGAAGCATGTTTCTTTTTCACACACTCAGCAAGGTGTGGGAGGAGCAATACTGAAAGCGCTCCCAGAATGCAACATGTTTACGTGTGCATTAACACATAATATCACATGAGAAACATATAATGGGACTGTGTAGATTTAAGGGGTACAATTTCTCAACACCACAGCAAAAACTACACATACTGCAGACTAGACAAGGCTCAGACCAGGGAGGTGTTGTTACGCAAGCTGGCTGAAACACACGAAATGCCAATTGCGCTCAAACAGCAGCAAAATTTTCCACCCTGCATGTTGGTGGGCTGACACAAACAAACAAAACCAGACAGAGTACACAAACAGCTAAGAGGAAGGAGGCATACGTGGGAAGGGAAGGGGCACAACAGCGCTCACTTGGCCGCATTGGCCATCTTGGGTTGACTTTGGCGCTTTGTGTTGAGCATGCCCTGCAGCAATGACATACAAGCACAAATAAAACAGTTCAGTCTGTAGGCCTATATAGGGAATACAGCTGCTCTGAGTAATTGCAGCCCGGAGTGATTGGGTTGCGGCCTGAAATAATTTAAGTGATGCAGCCAGGAGAATTAATAGGCTGAATGCTTTTAACTCGCTGATTTTGAGTAAACAGGTGGATAATTAAGAGCTTCAATTTTGAGTAGAAGTAGGCATTCATGTTCAGTGGGTAGCTGCAAGCACCGTGCTTGGTCCAGAATTTTGAGTAGAAACAAGCAATTATGTTCAGTGGATAGCTACTAGGATCTTGTCCGATCCAAATCATTGAGAAATAGGCAATCATGTTCAATTTGTGAGCAGGCGCACATGAGGAAATTAATGGTATTTGCATTTCAGGAGAGATAATGCTTAAATTATAAAGGCAAGCTGAAATAAGGAGGCTTAATAAATAACAGGATGAGATATGGAGGGCTCCCTGAAATGGCAGGCAAAGATATGGTGGGCTCCATAAAAAGGCTGGCAAAGTTATGGAGCCCACCATATCTTCGGATTTTAATGGAGCCTTAGTGGTTATGGAGGGGTTTATGGAGCCATAAAGGGGAAGTGCCTCTTGCTGAAGTGATCACTGACAAAAGGCCAAGATTATTTCGTGCCGATGACATACATTGGCTCCAAAGCCACCGTATCCAAAAGAGCAAACGCAAGCACGCACCTGGGGGGCAGCGGTACCAGGGCCCTCATCAGCGTCTGTTGTGAGGTCGATGGCGGGAGCTGGTACTTTGTGGCGCTTGGCGAGGGGGGGGGGCACCTGCAGTTAGGTCACGGGAGAGGAGGGAGCGCTGAACTCAAAATGCACCGGCTGTAAAACCAGCAGTGCGGCATCAGCTGAGCAGGTTTGTACTCTGTCAGTATCCCTGCAGGAGCCATGTTGGATTCCTACATGTACATGCACGCAGCACACACCTGCAAACATCATCTGTGTCTGCTGTGTGCAGGTGCTTGAGGCGGTTCAGTGCAAACTATATCAATCACATCCCTTCAGATCTTCCCACACCCACCTGGCTGGCAGAGGCCGCCGCGCCGGCTGAGCTGGTCATGAAGGGGAAGGGCTGGCTGCCTGCGAGGCAAATCATTGAGGTAGAGGACAAAAGACAAGTGAGTGTTTAGTACACAGACATTCACACAGCTGCGTCCTCACACTGACTGCGCTGCTGATGCCTGTGTATCACAAGTGCGGAGCGAGCAGTGTGTGTGTATATTGGTGCAGCCAAAACAGAACAAGAGCGCAGAGGATATCATCAAATCAGAGAAAGCAGTAGTGCTGGAGAGCATGGCAGTACATCAGCACAGCCGCGATATGGATGGAGAGGGGCAAGGGGAGGAACACGTGACTGGGTTGCGGAGAGGGCGGGCACTCACCAGGTGTTGCTGCAGGGGGGGACGGAGGAGGGCCGTTGTACACTACCCCCTGGGGGCCTGTGATGTCCCCCAGTATCCACCGACGAACCACCCCTATGTTCAATGGATATCCGCAGCAGTTGCCCCCCTGCGTGACGCACTCAAGGCAGTCGCGTGCAATCCGGTCACTGGCTTTATGTGCTGTTAACCTCTGGATCTGGGGATCCCAGATCCAGAAGTTAACAGCACATAGAGCCAGCGACCTCGCCCATTGTCGAACGGCGGGCCTCGTCCAGGCCAATGCTTGTGGAAGTGCGTCCATTGCTGAAGGGGTTGACCGCATACCCCAGGTCTTCCCACGACATGTTGTTGGCGCATCCTGCAAGAATGTGTGTTGGGACATAGATTGCCCTTCACTTGATTTAAATCTCAGTTTTTTCCTTGGCATTTGCCTCACCAGGAAACCCAGCCAACACTCACCCATGAGTGAGGCTTGAGGAGTAGGGTGAATGCAAATCCTGATTTTTTAGTCTTAAGGCCCGCCATTGGAAAATGCAGAATGGAGGCCTTGGACGAACATGCCCACACACGCGTATGCAGGCTAAATAGAATAAAAAGGATTCCATGATTTTTACCTGTGAAGCCGATGTACCTCAATGCCGTCACAGGTGAAGTGATTCGCCATGGTGGTCCGGCATGTTGACGCACGATCTGCAGGAGGGAACAGTCAGTTACTCAATTAAGCCCACATCATGATGTTGGAAGATAAAAAAAACCCCAATGCATCCCAACGCCTGCTTGTTTAACAATCACAAGGATTATAAATTGCCCAAAAGGGAAGATTGATCAAGTTGGCACATGGGGTGTGACCTCCAAGGAGCTGCGGCACAAGCTAACACAGGGGCAAGGCAAAGAAATCGGAGGAGCACTTCAGCCCCATCACACGCAGGCAAGTGAACAGCTGGGGCGCACCTACACAGCTCACTGCAACACCCTCTTTATTGAGATAGCGAAGACAGACAAGTGCAGTGGAACAGTTATCCTGTTTGCACACAGGGTATTTATACTGTATATTTTTCGATCTGCTCCAATTGGACTTGGACTTCTTAAATGGTCATATGTAAACAAATCATAACTTGTCTGATTCTAACAATACTCACTGCTGAGCCCTGCTTCTTCCATCTGCATTGCGTGCAGCTCGATGGGCTCAAGCAAGAGTGTCTCTTCCAGACAGAAGCCTGATGGTATGGATGAAAGGCAGCCACTCTGGACCAGGATGGCGCGTGCAATCTGGGCGATGACACCACCAAGGCTGCCTGCAGCAGGTACAGAGGAACAAAAATTTATCAAGCACTGACGCATATCATCGGTGATGCATGGAAGGGGGCATGCAAGCCCTTTGCAGCCATTGCTGTGTGCAAGGGGTGAGCAGGGGAATTCTGATGACGTGTGTCGATTGCTGTGCACCCTCAGATGCATCATTATTTAACTCAACTGCAAATCGACACCACTTGAGGGTCACACACAGGAGCAAGCCGCGCCGACATTAACAGCAAAGGCAGCAGCAAGCCAGCAACCCCTTTTTCTGCCGTGCTGATCAGCTGGCAGGCACGTCAACGCAGCAAGCCCCCTATTTATTCACTCTCACGATCATCCTCTCAAAAAAAAGCTCTGCACAGGTCGTAAATGTCAGCAGTGTGAGAAACACCAAAAAAAGGAAGCTGATAATTATGAGCTTGTAAATGAGAGGCCTCTAGTACTCACGGGCTAGCCTAGCTGCTTCATGTTCCTAAAGCAGCTAGGGTAGCCCGTTGGCTGCAGCCCACTCTAAGAAGGCCTGTGCAGCCACGGGGTGCAGGGCGTGCTTGCCTGCGCGCGCGTGCGTGTGAAATTGAAACAGAATGAATTGACGCATACTGCAGAAATATTAAATTTAGTAGACATTGGAGCTTTTGCTTTTTCCAAAACACTTTTCAAAGTACTTTCTAGCGAGGCAAGCAAAACGGTACACAGGAACAAGCCTGTCCTACCCAGGGATACCTGGAATGCTTCCTCCACATCGTGAAGCCCCTTGCCGTCCCGCTGGCTCAACATGCTGAACAGGGGCCCCCCACGGTGGATCCTCACGCAATACCATAAGGCAGGTGGGTAACCTACCTGCCTTGTGGTATTGCGTGAGGATCCATCGCCTGCCTTGTGGTATTGCGTGAGGATCCATCGTGGGTCTGAATCCACCTGCTCAAAAGAGAGAGAGAGAGAGAGAGAGAGAGAGAGAGAGAGAGAGAGAGAGAGTGAGAGTGAGAGTGAGAGAGAGAGAGAGAGAGTGAGAGAGAGAGAGAGAGAGTGCGAGAGTGCGAGAGAGAGATATATATTCAGAGAGAGATATATATATTCAGAGAGAGAGAGAGAGGAGAGAGAGAGAGAGAGAGAGAGAGAGAGAGAGAGAGAGCGCGAGAGATGAGAAGCAAAATTGCCTGAGAACGAACGTTGCTTGCGCACGATCAGTCGGGCACAATTATTTGTAAGCACAAAACAACTTGCAGTGTTTGTAAGCGCAAAGCTTGCAGGACACACATTGTCAACAACAACACAATCTTGAACGTAACCTTGCATGTGCAAGTAACTGGACAGGCCATATATATTAGGGGGAAAGCACCTACCTGGTGTGAGAGGGAAAAGCCCTTATCCAGGATCTCATCATGCAGGCCCTTCCCTATGATCACCACATAGGCTCCAGGGTGAGCTCTGATGATGGCCTCAAGACGGCGGACGTGCTGCAAGGACAAGGGCATAAACAAGGAAGGTGGTCAGCAAAAGAGTAAATCAAACAGCAAACGAGGGAGGTGGTTTTCATCTTATTTGAACAACGAACTAACGCGTGCGACAACTAATGCGTGCAAAACTAACCCGTGTTCCTATCAGCCCCAGGTCCGCGAGGCCTTGGTCAGGCTCCTCATCAATATCATAGATCACATACATGTTATCTATGTTCAACCTCTATCTTATGCAGCCAAACCCTTGTTTTTGCAGTGGGAGGACTGCAGTGTTTGTCATCAATGTCATAACATGTATGTGATCTATGATATTGATGACAAACACTGCAGTGGGAGGACTGCAGTGTTTATCATCAATGTCATAACATGTATGTGATCTATGGCTGCATACGATAGAGGTTGAACATAATGACAGAAATGCTGCACATGCAGGCTGCAAGGCCTGCTAAATGCCTGCCTTAGCATGCAGGCTGCACATGCAGGCTGAACATGCAGGCTGAACATGCAGGCTAAATGCCTGCTGAATGCCTGCTTCAAGGCGCCTGCATTGAACCCTCTAGACTTGCTTTGGACTCGTAGCCTGGATGCCTACGACTCCACAAAGCAGGATGTGGTCACAACATCTGAAGCCATTAACCCGCAGTACGTACGAGGGACACGACCTGGGGGACCCCTTAGTTAGTTAGCTAACTGGGGGACCCCTTTGTTGTCATTGGACTGCGAGCATGTAAAAGCAGTGGAGCAAAAAGGGAGCCTGCGTGAAGGGAGGAAGTTAAACAACGCATCGTGCACTACGATTTCACGATGCGTGCACCAATGAAGGCAACTTGCGAGTTTCTTGTGTGCGCTTCACTGCCTCCCTCGTGTGCGACTGTGCACGTCCTAACAATGGGGACAGAAAGAGGGTGCATCGTGATTCACGCGGCATGATGATATCACACCTGCTTCGCAAAGAGCTCTACTTCCCTGAGCCCCGGTCTCACTTCCAGTGGCGTCCAATGACAACAGGCTCACCTTGCAGTAGTTGTAGTTTGTTGTTGTAGCGGGGGCCAGCAGACCTGTGAAACTCCCATTGGAGATTAAACTCCTGTGGCGTCACATAAAATAAGTAAACACCAAAAACCGAAGAATTTATGTGGTTCGATTATCTTGGAACTCTCGGACTGAACGAAGAATCTTCTGACGAGATCTTTCACACGAATTGTGACAGAATACGAAGAATGTATTTTTCTAATTATTTATTTATTTATGCTGGCTTGCGCCGCTACAAAGGCCCAGTATGTATGTAAAATTAAGTCTTCTTTCCAGCTATCTAGTTTTTATATCGAGGAGCTCAAAAAAAGCGTCCGGTTGGTATATTGATTTTGCTAATTACTCTGCATAGAATAGCGGTTCACAGTACAAGGGGGCTTTGGAATTTTGGCTGAGGCCATACTACTTTTAAGGAGCGACCTTTGCTGAGGACAAGTGTTAGGATCAGCCAAGCTCTACTAATTTCTCCTTTTTTATAATGTATGTATGGTGCTCACACTATCTCTGCGCTTGGGGCAATGTCACAATTTATGAGGTCTAATCAAGACATGACGATTGCTGGTGTGGTGCTCACGAACTTGGTGACCCAATAATGGTAACCTAACATAATTTTACCATGCGCAACACACAATGCCTGACTATAAACCAAATTATATCACACTAAAATTGAACATCGTCATAACATGATGTTAGCATACCTACTTTCCATTCAATCATTAATCAAATGAGTTGGCACCCGGATAGATCCAAAAACTGCCTGTGTCTGGCAGGTCGGGAGCCACATCCCAATCCAACAGGAAGAATAATGATTTCCGGGATAATTACCATGCCCTCTTCCACTGCACACACCCTCAGACGGTTTCTCTCCGCAGGAAGGATGCATCTTATTTCCACAGGCAGGATTCCAAGATGTGTCTGCTTTTTTGCACCAGGAAAACAACAAACTCCATCTTTTCGTTCATGAACTTATTTTATGATCAAGGCGAGCAGTCATACTCCCTGACTGAAGGCCTTTACAGGGTAACTGGTAAACTCTGTAAACTCTGTTTCTCCTTGTAAACCTTGTGTACAGACACGCGCCGGAAACACGACAACTGTCCCCCAACTGCGCTCACCACGCAGAACGCTGCCCTGAAGATTAACTTCAGACTTCAAGCAGACTACCGAAATTTTGATTCAACAGAAGTTTTCAATTGAAATTGAAGGTGCCATTAGAAAGAGAATAGTGAAGTGACATGACATGACATGACATGAGAATAATGAAGTGACATGACATGAGAGCGAATCTATACTTCTTTTGCACCAAGATAAGACCCCAGCAAGACCTGGCTCTATATCTCTGATTTTGTGGCTTATTGTCCTTCGGATCACGCCTGACAACATAAGTGCAGCAGTCTTGCAGAGGAGCAGCCATATCAATTCCCGCGAAATATTCACTAAACCTGCGATACTATACATATAACCTGGAGAGATGTCTTCTGGCAGTCAGCACATCGCCCCCTATGCTGTCAGCCCGCGTAGCTGAATCTCCTCGCAACCAAAATGAATCAGACCAGGTTGGCGAGTATACCCAACTTTGCACTTTTACCACTAAGCCTGTGCTTCGAGGAGCTGCTTTATCGTATCGTACGTATAATAGCTGAGCGCTGCACTAGGGAGCACCTGCAAATACAGACAGGGTCATTACTGGCTGGTATGACATGTACACAAGTGTGACTTGCTACTGTTTATGCGCATGTCATGGATCGTGCAAAAGGGAGTGCATAAGACCCTAGACCACAGATCCCTCACAAGATGCAGCACCAGATCATGATTTTGCTGGAGAAGAGGCTGCATAAAACAAGGACGCGTATGCGTATGTCAATAGTGGTGACAAATGAAAGTGTGCTGTCCACTGGACACTTTACATAACTACGTTACAGGATATAACTTACGTTTTTCAAATTTTACAGCACATGCCTCACTCATACCTGCAAAATGTTTGGACCTAGGCCCGCGTACAAGCCTCGCATTCCTTCGGCCCTGACAATGGCCATTAAGGTTTGCAACACACGTGAAATGCCTTTGCTCGATCCGCTCTGCAAGGAGAGTAGTGTACATTGACGGATCAGTGCCACACCTAGTTGCAAGCAAACATAATTTATAGGGTTGGCCAGAACCGTAGGTATATGGTGTATGATATTTCTGGCAGAAAAATCACCAAGTATTCGGTCATATACGGTGTACATGTGTTCTGGCCAACCCTGATCAGTTCCTGGGGAGAGGGAGGGAGGGAGGAGGGAAAGGTGGGCGATGCAACAAAATTGGCGTTGCAATAATATGTATTGATCATGAGTTGCCAAACAAAGTCCTCAAACTTATACTCCTACTTCTACCTACGTATAGTTGGTGAACAACTTTTTAGAATTTGGCACACTGCACCAACATTCCAAATTCCATTCATATGTGCTGCAAAGCATATACCACATGACCATGATTGCAACTTCACTTACCAAAGCAGTGCCCACAGACAAGCACAGGACTTGAAAAATGCACAAATTACCACAACAGCCACGTCGAACAGTGACGCAGTTGCATGCACCCACCTGCTGTACGTGGTGCAATCCACTTTTGCTGGCTGCAGCTGCATGCGCTGCTGCTGCCGCCGCTGCTGCTCGGCCACCTGACGTGTGTTGACAAAAATCACCAGGTAATCCAATGTGGCCTGGTCAAGAAAATTGAGGCGTCCACTTTCTGGGCATTAGATAGATAGCATTATGCCATAGTGTCATAGTTGTCCCAACTTGGAAACAGTTTCAGAAAGAATCTATATATATCGTTTTCCCTAACGATCTTCCTGCTTGCAGCCATCTTTCAAATCAATTTTTAAGCAATGCCTCATCTGTTTTAAATCATGCACTTGCGTGTACTTGGCTCCACAAGGCTGAAAAATTCTATGCCTGAGGCTACCAAAGGATTGCAACACATTCCTATAAATTAACGAAGCCCTGAAGCACACGTATGTTCAGCAGCTGTTAACGAAGCACGTGCTCGTCATGCACCCTTTTCTGAGCAACTACGATACCTGGAGGCAAGTGGGGGGCGCTGCGTGCAGTGGACGCAAGCATGCTTTGCATTTGCATGCGCCATCGCAAGACCTCCAAGGGATGCACGATCAGCTCAGAGGATGCACCTGCAAGACAGGGTTGATTGTTTTATGTTTGTCACAAATGTCTAACCCTCAGTTTAAGGGGTACAAGAGCCTCAGAGGGGTGCAACAACCTACCATGTGCTAGCATCAAAATTCAAATCATGGCAATGTGCAGCCTAATATGCAGAGGCGCAAACATATGTAAGTGGAGGTGATGGTTTGGTGCAGGTGAGGAATGTCGCACCCAGCCTAATTTGGGCTTGGGCATACCATAATATGTCCATACTTTAGCATCTCTTGAAAACAGATTACCCGCCTCCTTTGGACTGAGCCTTTTTTTGGCAAACATTAACCTTTACTCTCGTTAACGCCAGCTTTCTCACCTTGCTCACCGCACCTGCCGTTCCCCCTCAGAATCTATACATCAAGACCTTCCCAGTCTCACATACCTATGTCGAGACAATCTCAGATCGTCCAGCCCGCTCGCTCTCCTTACCTGCTAAGCCCCCGTACAGCAGAGTATATGCAGAGGGCACAGTGGGATTGGGGCAGCCCTGCTTTTCCAACGACACTAAGTGCTTGTGCTTCAGGAGGTCATACATGCCATAAAAGACAGCGCCGGCTGGCGCCATACCTATGACGGCAGGCAGGCAGCATGCAGAGAGAGAAGAGTAGAGGAGGGTGGTGGAGGGTCTATATAGAAAGGTCAAACTAAATGGACCTAACACAGCAACAGGGGAACGCTGTTTGTGAGGTGATAAGTTTCACACCAAAAGTAGGGCGTCTACAATGCCAAGGCGGAATGGGTGGCCAGACATACATGCCCATCAGTGATGTGCCATTCCAATGTACGGTGCGGTACGGAATGGAATGGATCCGGTACGATTTGGCTGAGACCACCCCTCACCTGTGTAGAGCGCACTTGCGCCCTCGTATTTCAGTATGCCTGTCAGGGTCTTAAAGGGGTTTGACCCATAGCGCAGGCCATGAGCTCGAGCCATCAGCCTCGTCCGTACAACATCTAGAGGGAAGCACACCATGGTTGCTGTGATGCCTGAATGTAGGGAGTGTGATGTGAGGAGAGTGATGCGTGAGGGGTTATGCGTGGGTGGTGCAAACAGTCTTCTGTTTTGGACACGCCATTGAAGGTCGAACTAAGCTTTTGTGTGCTTCACAATAAATGATGGTCGCTCTTATATACACAAGGATTGTGGCTCCTGTGGAAGAGTTTAGGGCTAGGGCTCTGTCATTATTACCAAGGAGAACACAACAACTCAGAGAAACCGAAGAAACGGGAGAAAACTAAAGACTAAAATATAGAAAAGAGGTGAGGTGAGGAAGGGGGGAAGTATGCTAAAGAGAGAGTTGTGTTCTCCAAGGAATAAAAAGAATGGAGAAGGGAAGCAGAAACCGGAGAAAAGCAGAAAGTGAGAACATCTCACTTTATGCTACACTTCAAGAACCTGAGTTCAAGTGTTTCACACTGAACTCATAAGTTTGTGTGAAATCTGTCAGCTTGATTAGAACCCTGTCTGGAATTAGTGTGGAGCATGTTTGATATTTGAGAACCTAACAAACTATATTCACCTGCCATGGCCCCGGAAGTGAAGCGCTCCCTGTTTCCATCATTGCCACTGAGGGTTACCATAGCACGGTGGTAGGAGTCAAAGCAGAAGAAGTTAACCGCCTGTGGTGTGGAATGCAGCGTTTGAGTGCGTGTGGTGCGGATTGGTGCAAAACATGGAAAAGCTACTCACAAAGAACAGGGTAAATTGAGGCACTGCTCTGGCAGAACGTGCGTCGACATACGAATGCATACACACATGCACAACCACACACAGACTTATTATGAACCTCAAGGCTTAGGGCCCCTACTTTAAAGGGCGCAGTTCTCAGCACGTTGAGAGCGTCCCCCCTCCAGAAGCCTGAAATGCCTTCTTGGCCAAATGTGGCTCTTGCAGTTCCAAACGCTCCCCCTGTCCCTAGTTTTAGTACCTGCATTTAATGGCAGATGGCAGGATCGATTGTTTCAGCTTAAAGGGTTTAATAGGAGAGCAGATTATGGAAAGCATAAAGGAAAAGAAATGAAGTTGTACATTGTACACGCATACACAAGTGAAGAAGACGAGGATCTGCGTGCAAGGAAGTGGAGGAAGATATCTGTATTAGTGTGCGTGTGTGTGTGTGTGTGTGCTTGTGTGTGTATGTGTGTGTATGTGTTTGTGTGTTTGTGCGTGTATACACAAAAGTAAAGAAGACCAAGATCTGCTTGCAATGAAGAAGAAGGAGAGCGGCAGCTTGATTGTTTTATTTGAGAGCAGATTATGGAAAGCATAAAGGATAAGAATAGCAGCTGTACACACACAGGGCAGGGCAGTGGTGAGCAGCTGCTTAAGGGTTTAGTTGGAGAGCATATTATGGAAAGCACAAAGGAAAAGAAATGTAGTTGTACACGCATACACAAGTGAAGAAGACGAGGATTGTTTTTTTTTGGTTTTTTTGGGGGGGGTAGGGTGGAACACTGGAAGCAGCTCCAAAAATCTTTTAAACTTCCAAAAAACTGGAAGCACCTCCAAAAAACAATCTAAAAAAGAGAAGGCAGATGAGATGGTTGGACCCATTGACAATCGCAGCCCAAAGGTGTACGAATTGATGACTGCAATTAAACGTACTGACATCTCTCCCATTTCTGCTCAGTCATGGACTGAGCACCTTCAATCACATTTTGTGCAACCCCAGGAAAG